>Ga0256829_1001349_pt1 | contig 20412 bp, 19 predicted proteins | sample 131447metaG_FD_185979 | JGI IMG/M metagenome (GOLD analysis project Ga0256829, IMG submission 185979) | Hydrothermal vent microbial communities from Lau Basin, Pacific Ocean - 131-447 | ecosystem: Environmental > Aquatic > Marine > Hydrothermal vents | place: Pacific Ocean: Lau Basin | collected...
ACGCTGTGTTTCAATCGAATTCTTGATGCGGATTGAACGGCTCATGGCCGAAATGCGGGTCAGGAACAGGTCGTCGACCTCGTTCTTGAACATGCACTCTGTCGCACCGGCATCCAGTGAATCCTTGATGACCTGATCGAGATAGGTTCCGGTCAGCATGGCAATGACAATATTCCGTGTTGCGGCGTGCTTCTGAAGCCTGCGACACAGGACATCACCATTCTCGACAGGCATGAAATAATCAATTATCGCGATGTCGTACTGTCCCTGTTCCGCTTTCCGGAAACCTTCCTTTACACTGGATGCCACATCGACTTCATAACCGTGGTTGATAAGCAGCTTACGGTAATAGGAACGCACGCTGGGCGAATCATCGACCAGTAGCAGGCGAATAGGCCGCCTGTCATTTTCGATGGCCGGTTGTGATATCGCAGGCAGAGGGGTGGTGCAGCAAAGGGATTTCAGTGTTTCGTCGAGTGTATCGCGATCCGCCCAGTCGAGCACGGCGGTACAGGGTCGCTGACTTGCCCAGAGTTTTATCGCCGCATCAGGCTCGTGGGACAGGATAAGCGCGGGAATGTTGGCGAGCGGCGCCTGCTCCAGCAGTACCAGCAGTTCATCGGCATCCGGTTCGGTGTGCGCCGGCCAGCCCAGTATGACGGCCAGCGGGCAGGGTGTGCTTTCGCCAATCGACTGAAGCATTTTCAGACCGCTGGCGTAACTGTCTGCCACATCGACCTCGTCCCCTCCGGCGCGTAGCGCCTGCAGGAGGACGTAGCGCTGAGTGGCCGATGACTCGATCAGCAGAATATTTTGTGTGATATCAGGCATGTGCCGGATGTATTCCCCAGGCGCCTGTCATTTCATCCGGTGATCGTTCAGGCGCCGTACTTTTTCGTTTTCCGAGAGCATTCCCCTGCACAAACAACGAATGTTTGCTTCCTGTATGCTCTATTCTGGTTATGGAATCGGCAGTTCCCGGTCGATCTTTATCTTCTCTCAGGAAGCGATCTCGATCAGTGTCTCGTCCGGGTTGACACTATCGCCCTTGGCGACATAGACCGCCCTGACTTCACCCCGGATCGGCGCCTGGATTTCCGTTTCCATTTTCATGGCTTCCGTGATCAGCACCGGGTCGCCGGCCTCGACACTGTCGCCCACCTTGACCAGGACATCGATGACCGTGCCGGGCATGGAGGTGGCAACATCGCCCGGATGGGTGGCGCGCGGGCGTTTGCTGCCCTTGATGGAGGTGGTATCGCTTTCCTGGGTTTCCAGTTCCGACAGGGTTTCGACCAGGACTTCCTCGGGTACGCCGTCGACGGTCATGTAGAAAGGACGTTCCTGCTGGCCGGGGTGCCCGGTACCGGTAATCTGGATGTGGTAGGTCTCACCGTGCAGGGTGACGTTGAACTCAGTGGGTCTGGGTTGTGAACCGGTGTCGCTGTTGATCGGTTCCAGGGGTTCCGGCGCCAGGATATTTGCGTTGCGCTCGGTGAGAAATTCACGACCCAGTTCCGGGAACATGGCGCAGGTGAGTACGTCTTCCTCACTGTTGGCGATGTCGGCGGTCTCCTCGCGGAGGCGGTCCATTTCATCGCCGAGCAGGTCGGCGGGCCGCACATCGATCACGTCCTCGTTGCCAATGGCCTGTTGCCTGACCATCGCATTGACCTTGCCCGGCGCGCGTCCGTAACGCCCTTGCAGGTAGAGTTTGACTTCGTTGCTGATGGTTTTATAGCGTTCACCGGTTAGCACGTTGAGTACCGCCTGTGCGCCGACGATCTGCGAAGTGGGTGTAACCAGCGGGGGATAGCCGAGGTCCTCGCGAACGCGCGGGATTTCCAGCAGCACTTCCTCGATCCGGTTCAGTGAACCCTGTTCACGCAACTGGGTATGCAGGTTGGAGATCATACCACCCGGCACCTGGTAGACCTGTACCCGTGTATCCAGCCCGGTCATGTCACTTTCGAACTGGTGGTATTTTTTACGCACTTCGCGGAAGTAGAAGCCAATTTCCTGCAGGGCTTTCAGGTCCAGGCCGGTTTCCCAGGGCGTATTGTGCAGGGCGGCAACCATGCTTTCCGTCGGGGGGTGCGAGGCCCCGCCGGCAAAAGCCGAAATAGCGGTATCAATATGACAGCAGCCATTCTCGATGGCTTTCAGCTGACACATTTCGGCAACGCCGGCCGTGGCGTGCATGTGCAGGTGAACGGGCAGCGAAACGGCGGTTGTCAGCGCATCGAACAGCTCGGCGGTGATCATCGGTGTGAGCAGGCCGGCCATGTCCTTGACGGCAATACTCTGGCAACCGAGATCCTGGAGTTGTTTCGCCATGGTGACGAACTGCTCGATACCGTGCACCGGGCTGGTGGTGTAGCAGATCGTACCCTGGGCGTGCTTGCCAGCATCACAGGTCGCCTTGATGGCGGTTTCCAGGTTGCGTACATCGTTCAGGGCATCGAAGATGCGGAAGACGTCCATGCCGTTTTCCGCGGCGCGCGAGACGAAAGCACGCACCACATCGTCGGAGTAGTGCCGGTAGCCAAGCAGGTTCTGGCCGCGTAACAGCATTTGCAGCTGTGTCCTTGGCAAGGCGGCGCGCAGTTTGCGCAGGCGTTCCCAGGGATCTTCCTTCAGGTAGCGCAGGCAGGCGTCGAAGGTGGCGCCACCCCAGACTTCCAGCGACCAGTAACCGATGCGGTCCAGTCTTTCGCAAACCGGCAGCATATCCTCCGTGCGCATGCGCGTGGCAATCAGCGACTGGTGGGCATCGCGGAGTATGACGTCGGTGATATAAGTCTTGCTCATGTCGTGGTCAGTATCCTGCAGTGGCGGCAATGGTGGCGGCAATCACGGCGGCGAGTTCGCGTGTCGGGCGGCTGGCCTTGTAGTTGACCAGTTCCGGGTGGTCTTCGACAAAGCTGGTGTTGAATGTCGCCGCCTGGAATTCCGCGGCATCCAGTACCGCAAGGTAGTAGGGGATAGTGGTTTTCACCCCATACACGCCGGTATCGTGTAATGCGCGCCTGGCGCGGTTAATGAGTTCATCCCATTCCAGCGCCCATACGGTGATTTTGGCACACATTGAATCGTAATAGGGCGGTATGGTGTAGCCGCTGTACATGGCGGCGTCGGTTCGTACACCCGGACCACCCGGTGCAAAGTAGCGGGTAATGCGCCCGAAACTGGGCAGAAAATCATTTTTCGGGTCTTCCGCGTTAATGCGGAACTGCATGGCGTAACCGCGCCGGTTGATTTCCGACTGGGTGAAGCGCAACGGCTGGCCGTCGGCAATACGGATCTGTTCACCGACGATATCGACGCCGGTAATACTTTCGGTCACGGTGTGTTCGACCTGCAGGCGGGTGTTCATTTCCATGAAGTAGAATTCATCGTCTTCCGTCATCAGGAACTCGACGGTTCCGGCGTTTTCGTAGCCTGCAGCCTCGGCCGCCCTGATCGCCCACTCACCCAGCTTCCCGCGCTGTTCATCATTGAGCTGGGGAGAAGGCGCAATCTCGATCAGTTTCTGGTGGCGGCGCTGGATGGAACAGTCACGTTCAAACAGGTGGATGGTGTTGCCGTGACTATCGGCCAGAATCTGCACCTCGATGTGGCGTGGCCGGTCGATACATTTTTCCAGGAAGATATCGGCGCTGCCGAAGGCCTTGGTGGCCTCGGAGAGTACGCGCTGGTAGTTGTTACGCAGCGCGGTTTCGTTATCGCAACGCCGGATACCGCGACCGCCGCCGCCCGAGGTGGCCTTGAGCATCACCGGGTAGCCAATCTCGCGCGCCAGCGCGATGGCCTCGTCGAGATCGGCAAGATTCTCGTTGCTGCCGGGCACGACCGGCACACCGGCCGACTGCATCAGGCGCCGCGCCTCGATCTTGTTGCCCATGCGGCGGATAACCTCGGCAGACGGGCCGATAAAACGGATGCCGCGACGTTCGCAGATGTGCGCCAGCTGGGGGTTCTCGGAGAGAAAGCCGTAACCCGGGTGCAGGGCGTCGCAACCGGTGGAGACAGCAAGATTCACAATCCGGTGCGCGTTCAGGTAGCCGGCCAGCGGGTCATGGCCGACGGAGTAGGCCTCGCTGGCCTTTTTCACGTGCAAGGCATGGCGGTCCGGTTCGGCATAAATGGCGACCGACTCGATATTCGCTTCCTGGCAGGCGCGCACGATGCGGACGGCAATTTCACCCCGGTTGGCGATAAGAATTTTTCTGATCAAGGCTCCCCCTGTTTCCCCAGAGCATAGCGGCATTTTCTGCGGATGGTGATAAATTGCGCCAAAGGGCTTGTTTTTCTACGTAAAACCCGCCCGCCTGTCAACTATAGCGGGACAGGCTTCACTTAGCTAACATACCGGTTTTTCAGCATTTTACCTTTGACACCGGTCACGGCGAGAAGGTATCATGCCGCGCTTATGTTGGATCGTCTACCGGAGCAGATAGAGCCCATGGGGCTTGCCGATGTCGGGCGCTCCTTCCGTGGCGTAGTGCCAGTAGATCGCCTGGATCGGCTTGCGCCTTTACTGGCGTCGAAGGAAGGCGAACTCAGCGTTGAAATTGCATTTGATCTCGACGAGCGGCGAATACGCACGTTGAAAGGTTCGATCCGGGGCGTCGTGTCCCTGGTCTGCCAGCGTTGCCTCGGGACCTTGCAGCTTCCGCTGGAACTGCATTTCAGTCTCGGCATCATCGGCAGCGATGACGAGATTGCCCGCTTACCGGAAGGCTATGAACCTTTACTGGTTTCCGGTGATCCGATGAAGACCTTCGATCTTGTCGAAGATGAAATTTTACTGGCTGTGCCGTCCATCCCGACGCACAAGGGCGTGGAGAGTTGCCAGGCAGACCACGTGAATCAACCGGCGCCGGAGAAGGAGAATCCTTTTGCGGTGCTGGGAAAACTGAAACACTGAAAGACGCTTCAAGCGAGCAGGAGATAACCTCATGGCAGTACAAAAAAGCCGCAAGACCCCTTCCCGGCGTGGTATGCGCCGTTCGCACGACAGCCTGAAGGGCGCGGCGCTGTCTGTCGAACAGACGACAGGTGAAACCCATCTTCGCCATCACATCAGTCCCGACGGTTATTACCGCGGTCGCAAGGTTGTTAACAAAGACCTTGACTGATCCGCGTTGCGGGTTCGGACATTCGTTACTCCCTACAGAACACGCTGCTTCCCGGTTAACGGGGGCAGCGTGTGTTTTTTAGTGCATGACTGAAAAAATCACAATTTCCCTGGATGTGATGGGTGGCGATCACGGTGTCGATGTCGTGTTGCCGGCCGCCAAGCGCGTGCTGGAAAAGCGCAATGATGTGACATTGCTGCTGGTCGGGGATCAGGACATTATCAAACACGCGCTTGATGGACTCGGCCTGGCGGAACACCCCGGACTGCAGATTCAGCATGCCTCGCAACGCGTCGAAATGGACGAGCTGGCATCCCGTGCCCTGCGCTTCAAGAAAGATTCGTCCATGCGCGTGGCCATTAACATGGTCAAGGAAGGGCGTGCGCAGGCCTGTGTCAGCGCGGGTAATACCGGCGCACTGATGGCGACGGCCCGCTACGTACTGAAAACCCTGCCAGGTATCGACCGTCCGGCCATCTGTACCTCCCTGCCGTCGATGATGGGACATACCTGGATGCTGGATCTCGGCGCCAACATCGACAGTTCGGCGGAGCAACTGTTCCAGTTCGCACTGATGGGCTCAGTGCTCGCCAGCGCGCTCGACCACAAGGAAGCGCCACGCGTCGGGCTGCTGAATGTCGGTGAAGAGGAAATGAAAGGCAACGAGGTCGTCAAGGAAGCGGCGGGGCTGTTGTCTTCCGGCGCGTTGAACTATATCGGTTTTGTTGAAGGCACGGATGTGTACTGCAGCGATGTGGACGTGGTGGTATGCGACGGTTTTGTTGGCAATATTTCACTCAAGACCAGCGAAGGCGTGGCGAAAATGATTTCCCACTTCATCAAGAAAGAATTCACGCGCAATATCCTTACCCGCATGGCGGCCCTGTTCGCCCTGCCGGTATTGAAAGCATTTCGTCGCCAGATCGATCCACGGCGTTATAATGGCGCCAGTCTGCTCGGCCTGCGTGGCTCGGTGATAAAAAGCCACGGTGGAGCGGATGTGCTGGCCTTTGCCAATGCAATTAACGTGGCTATCGAGGTCGTCGAACAAAATGTGCCGGAACGTATCAAGTCCCGGTTGAAAATTATCCTTTCCGAAAGGCAGGCGAGTTAATGTACTCACGGATTACAGGGACAGGCGGATATCTTCCGGACAAGGTGCTGACCAACCAGGACCTTGAAAAAATCGTCGAAACCACGGACCAGTGGATACGCGAGCGTACCGGCATCAGTAAACGACACGTCGCGGTTGACGGACAGAATACCGTTGACCTCGCCGAGCATGCGGCACGGCGTGCGCTGGAAGCGGCCGGTCGCGATACGCAGGACATTGATCTCATCATTGTGGCGACGACAACGGCGGATCGGGTGTTCCCCAGCACCGCCTGCCTGTTGCAAAAGCGGCTGGACAGGCACGGCTGCGCGGCGTTTGATATCCAGGCGGTGTGTACCGGCTTCGTGTATGCCCTGAGTGTTGCGGATAAATTCATTCGTACCGGATCGGCCAAATGCGCGCTGGTCGTCGGCGCCGAGACACTTTCCCGTGTGCTGGACTGGACGGACCGCAGTACCTGTGTGCTGTTTGGTGACGGCGCCGGCGCCGTGGTGCTGGAAGCCAGCGAAGAACCCGGCATTCTCTCCACGCACCTGCACGCCGATGGCGCCTACGAACACCTGCTTACCGTGCCGGGTGGCGTCAGCCAGGGATACGACAGCTTCAAGGATGGCAATGGTTACGTGACCATGAAAGGCAACGAGGTGTTCAAGGTTGCCGTGAATACCCTGGGGCGCATTGTCGACGAGACACTGGAAGCCAACCAGCTGGAAAAATCCGATATTGACTGGCTGATCCCCCACCAGGCGAATATTCGCATTATCCAGGCGACCGCCAGGAAGCTTGGCATGTCCATGGACCATGTGGTGGTGACCGTCGATGAACACGGCAATACCTCCAGCGCATCGGTGCCGCTGGCACTGGATGTCGCGGTAAGGGACGGGCGCATAAAACCCGGCGAAACCCTGTTAATGGAAGCCTTCGGCGGTGGTTTTACCTGGGGTTCCGTACTCCTCAAATTCTGATTCCTGCACCCGGTTATGACAACTTCGAACACACAATCAACGTTTGCCATGGTATTCCCCGGACAGGGATCGCAATCGGTCGGCATGCTGTCGGCGCTGGCCGATGCATTCCCGCAGGTTGGCGAGACCTTTGCCGAGGCATCCTCTGTACTGGGCTATGACCTCTGGGAGCGGGTCAGTCAAGGCCCGGCGGACGCCCTGAACCAGACAGCCTGTACTCAACCGGCAATGCTGGCGGCAGGCGTGGCGACATGGCGCTGCTGGCAGGCGAAGAGCAGTGCCGTCCCCGCACTAATGGCCGGGCACAGCCTTGGCGAATACAGTGCCCTGGTCTGCGCCGGCGCGATAGATTTCGCCGAGGCGGTGGCACTGGTCGAGAAGCGTGGCGAGTATATGCAGAACGCCGTCCCGGAAGGGATAGGCGCGATGGCGGCAATCCTCGGTCTCGACGATGCGCAGGTCGAGGCCGTGTGCGCCGAAGCGGCGCAGGACGAGGTGGTTAGCGCGGTGAATTACAACTCGCCCGGCCAGGTGGTAATTGCCGGTCACGCCGCCGCCGTTGAACGCGCCATGGGTCTGGCAAAAGCGGCCGGCGCCAAACGCGCCTTGCCGCTGCCGGTATCAGTCCCGTCACACTGCAGCTTGATGGAACCGGCCGCGCAACGGCTTGCCGAACAACTTGCGGCTATGACGATACAAGCACCCGCGATTCCCGTGATCCATAATGTCGACGCCATGCCGCACGCCGAGCCTGCCGCCATTCGCGAGGCGCTTGCGGCACAATTATACCGTCCGGTACGCTGGGTCGAATGTGTACGCGCCATGCAGGCGCAAGGCGTTGACACACTGATTGAAGCCGGGCCGGGCAAGGTACTCGCCGGCCTGACCAAACGCATTGAAAAAACCCTGGGCGGTATCCCGGTGCAGAACACCGATGACCTGAACAAGGCGATTGACCTGGCTAGCCAGGGGAACTGAACCATTCGTCGTTCCGGCGCAGGCCGGAATCCAGAACCTGAGGAATCAAGGCATGTCGTTGAATGAGCAAATTACCCTGGTAACCGGCGCAAGCCGTGGTATCGGCCAGGCGATTGCGCGCACACTGGGCAAGCAGGGCGCAAGGGTTATCGGTACAGCCACGACTGAAAAGGGCGCAACGGCCATCCAGGCGGACTTTGAAGCCCAGGGCATTTCGGGCATCGGCCTTGCGTTGAATGTGACCGATACCGATTCCATTGACGCAACCATGGCTGCCATCAAGGAAACATTTGGCGGCACACCGACCATCCTGGTCAATAACGCCGGCATTACGCGTGACAACCTGTTGATGCGCATGAAGGAAGACGAGTGGGCTGACGTGATCAATACCAACCTGAGTTCGGTCTTCCGCCTCAGCAAGGCGGTATTGCGCGGCATGATGAAAGCCAAACAGGGGCGAATCATTAATATCGCCTCGGTGGTCGGTTCGACCGGTAACCCCGGCCAGGCCAATTACTCCGCCGCCAAGGCCGGTATGCTGGGCTTCACCAAATCACTGGCGCGTGAGGTTGGATCCCGCGGCATTACGGTGAATGCGGTCGCGCCGGGCTTCATCGATACCGATATGACCCGCGCCCTGCCGGACGAACAACGCAAACTGCTGATTGGCCAGGTGCCACTGGCGCGTTTGGGGGATGTTGAGGATATTGCAGCGGCTGTCGCCTTCCTGGCATCGCCTCAGGCCGCGTATATCACCGGTGAAACCTTGCACGTCAATGGCGGGATGTTTATGGCATAATAACTAACTGGATTAAATATATTTCATAATATATTGTTTAATATATTTATTATGTAAGCTCCGATTGATTCGTCATACCGGCGGATGCCGGTATCCATGTCGTTGAGACCACTGGATTCCGGCATCCGCCGGAATGACGGGAAATAGGTTAATCAGGGTTTTCTTACTATTCATAATTCGTTGACTTGTTGGCACTGGCAAGCGCCTGACAACGAAACCAATAAATGATGACTGTATGACTGGCGTGTCTATGACCTTTTCTCTAAAATACGCGCGCAGTCAGGACTGAATATAAATTAACTGAGGAACTTTCAGCGATGAGTAATGTTGAAGAACGCGTCAAGAAGATAGTCGTCGAACAGTTGGATGTCAGCGAGGACTCTGTCACCAACGAAGCGTCGTTTGTAGATGATCTGGGCGCCGATTCCCTGGATACCGTAGAACTGGTTATGGCGCTTGAAGAAGAGTTCGAGTGCGAAATTCCCGATGACGAGGCAGAGAAGATCGGTACTGTCCAGCAAGCGATTGACTACGTCAGCGCTCACCTCGGTTAATAGCCGATTTCACCGAGTACAGAACGCTGGTCATCCGCAAGGATGCCGGCGTTCTGGTCTTTTTGTTACCACAATTTTGTTTATTGGACCGGAGTAGCTCACTGTGTCAAAGCGCCGTGTAGTGATTACGGGGTTGGGCGCTGTTACGCCGGTCGGTTTGACAGTCGCTGAAACCTGGAAAAATATTATCGCCGGCAACAGCGGTATTCGCCCGATTACCGCGTTCGATGTGTCGGCGTTCCCGGTCCGGTTCGGCGGTAGTATCGAAGGTTTCGATATTACCGAGTACGTGCCGAAGAAAGATGCCCGCAAGATGGACACCTTCATTCACTACGGTGTGGCGGCGGGTACGCAGGCGATTCGCGATTCGGGGCTGGAAATAACTGAGGCCAATGCTGATCGTATTGGCGTATCGGTCGGCGCCGGTATCGGCGGTCTGCCCGGGATTGAGAAAAATTACCACGCCTACCTGAATGGCGGTCCGCGGAAAATTTCCCCTTTCTTTGTTACCGCCAATATCATCAATATGATTTCCGGTAACCTGTCGATCCTGTTCAACCTGAAAGGTCCGAATATTGCCATGGTGACCGCTTGCTCTACCGGTACGCACAGTATCGGGGAAGCCGCGCGGATTATCGCCTACGGGGATGCTGATGCCATGCTGGCCGGCGGCGCCGAGATGGCGACGACACATACCGGTCTGGGTGGTTTCGCCGCAGCCAGGGCCCTGTCAACCCGTAATGAGGATCCGGAAACCGCCAGCCGTCCCTGGGATCTGGATCGTGATGGTTTCGTACTGGGTGATGGCTCCGGTGTGCTGGTGCTGGAAGAATACCAGCACGCCAAAGCGCGTGGCGCGAACATCTATGCCGAAATCACGGGTTACGGGATGAGCGGCGATGCGTTCCATATGACGCAACCTTCGCCGAATGGTGAGGGGGCTGCGCGCTGCATGCGCAACGCGCTGCGCGACGCCGGCCTGAACCCGGAAGATATCGATTACATCAATGCGCACGGCACCTCGACACCGGCCGGTGATCTCGCCGAGGTCAGCGCCATCAAACTGGCCCTGGGTGACCACGCCGGTCGTGTGGCGGTCAGTTCAACCAAGTCCATGACCGGACACCTGCTGGGTGCAGCCGGCGGGATCGAGGCGGTCTTTTCTGTGCTGGCGATACGCGACCAGGTTCTGCCGCCCACCATTAACCAGTTCACGCCGGACCCGGCGTGCGATCTCGATTTTGTCCCGGGCGAAGCCCGACAGGCGAAAGTCGATGTCACAATGTCCAACTCGTTCGGGTTTGGCGGCACCAATGGGACACTGGTTTTCTCGAAACTCCGCTGACCCGCCTGCGTCCTGGTCATGCTGATGCGTTCCGAGCCCTGTCATGCAGCCGGCAATGCGACGGGCGGCCCGGGAAGCGAACGGGATGTCCTGACCGCTCCGCTGGCGAGCCCCCCCGATCTGCTGGCCTTGCACGCGGCGTTCCCGCAATGTTATCCGCACCTGCTCGAGAGCAGCGCGCCCGGTCAGCAAGGCCGCTACGATATACTGTTCGCCTTCCCGGGGAAATCTGTCGAACTGCGCAAAACAGACGACTTTGATTTCCTCCAGTCACTGGACGCGGCCTGGCGTGCAGAACGTATCCCGACACCCGCCGGGCCGGCGGGGGGACTGCCGTTTCACGGCGGCTGGTTCCTGTACCTCTCCTATGAACTGGTCGCGCAGATTGAACCCTGCCTGGATCTGCCCGCGGACGAGAGTGGCCTGCCTGTCGCCAGCGCCACGCGCTTCCCTGCCGCCATCATTTACGATCATGTCACCGGACAAAGTTCACTGGTATCCGAGCAGGCGTCACTACTCGACGCCATGCGTGAAGATATCGACCGCCTGGCGCCTGAAAACATCCCCCCGGCACCGGTAGCTGCGCAGCTCCGGGAAGCCCCGGATGATGAATACCTGGACGCTGTGGAGCGCGTACTCGACTATATCCGTGACGGCGACGTGTTTCAGGTCAACCTGTCACGCGCCTGGTCGGGTGACTGGCCGGCGCATACTGACACCGCCGCCGTGTATCGCCGCCTGCGCGCCGCCAATCCAGGCCCCTTCAACGGTCTCGCGACATTTGCCGACGGCGCCATATTGAGTTCGTCACCGGAACGACTGGTCGAAGTGCGGGGCGAGCGGGTGCAAACCCGGCCTATCGCCGGGACGCGGCCGCGCGCCCGGAATATCCGGGACGACATCTCGTTGTCAGACGCCTTGATGGCGAACCCCAAGGAACGCGCCGAACACATTATGCTGATCGACCTGGAGCGCAATGATCTTGGGCGTATCGCGGTACCTGGCAGTGTCGAGGTCAGCGAGCTGATGGTGCTCGAATCCTACGCCAGTGTGCACCATATCGTATCCAATGTGTGCGCGGTTAAACGGCCGGAGATCTCACCCGGCGATATTATTCGCGCCGTGTTCCCGGGCGGCACGATTACCGGTTGCCCGAAAGTGCGCTGCATGGAAATTATTGCAGCACAGGAAGGGACAGGGCGGGGCGCCTATACCGGGTCGATGGGCTACCTGAACCGGGATGGCAGTCTTGACCTGAATATCCTGATCCGCACACTGGTACGTAGCGGAGACCGGCTGGGTTTTCGCGCTGGCGCAGGTATTGTGGCGGATTCCGGTCCACGTCACGAACTGGCGGAAACCCGCGACAAGGCGCGCGCCATGTTACATGCCCTCGAAGGAACAACAGAATAATGCGTTGTCTTGTCGATGGTGAACCGGCCGAGTCGATTCCGCTGGATGACCGCGGGTTGCAGTATGGTGATGGTTTGTTTGAAACCCTTGCCGTACAGTCGGGGGAGGTGGCATTTGTCGAACGCCACCTTGCACGACTGTCTGAAGGCTGCAAACGACTGGGGTTTCCGGCTGTCGATGCGCAGCAGATTCGCCAGGAACTTGAAGCCCTGGCAGCCGAGGTGTCGACAGGCGTACTCAAGCTGACACTGACGCGTGGCAGCAGCCGGCGCGGCTATGCCGCAGACAGTGGCGCGGCAGTGCGTCGCATCCTGTGCCTGTCGGATTTCCCGCACTGGCCCGGTGATCCCGCCGACCGGGGTATTCGCGCACGGCTTTGCCGCACGCAGCTTGCCATTCAACCGCAACTGGCCGGGCTGAAGCATTTGAACCGCCTTGAACAAGTCCTGGCGCGCCGGGAATGGCAGGATGATGCGATTCGTGAAGGACTGCTCTGCGATACACAGGCGCACCTCATCGAAGGCACCATGAGCAACCTGTTCTGCGTTACCGACGGAGTATTACGCACGCCACGCCTCGATCATTGCGGCGTCGCCGGGGTGATGCGCTCGGTGGTTCTCGACCTGGCGGGGGAGGCGGACATCCCGGTTGAAATCGGCACGCTTTCCAGACAGGATATCCGCCAGGCTGACGAAGTGTTCGTGTGCAATAGCCTTATCGGCCTGTGGCCGATCACAAGCATCGATACCCTGAGTGAGTACCCGGTGGGAACACTGACCCGTCATTTGCAAGCACGCCTGCAGCGCCATGAAGCGCGAAACAACGGCAACTGGTACGCCACCTGATGAACGACAACCCGAAAAAATCGCACCGTGCTGACCGCCTGTTTCGGCTGGCCGGCCTGTTGCTGCTGGCGGCGAGTTTCGCCGGCGCCTGGCTGGCCATGGACTTCGACAGTTTCCGTTCCAGTCCGCTCGATACCGGTGACAAGCAAACCCTGCTCATCCGGCATGGCAGCTCACTGAAAGCCGTCGCTTCCGAATTACATGCACGCGGCATGCTGAATCACCCGAGCTACTTTCTATTGCTGGCGCGCTGGCTCGGCGTCGACGGAAAAATCAAGGCCGGTGAATACCAGCTACAGTCGGGCATTACCCCGGAGCAACTGCTGCAACAACTCACCGAGGGACAGGTGCGTCAATATGCCCTGACCCTGATCGAAGGCGAGACATTCCGCGCAATGATACAGCGCGTCATCGCGGCGCCGGCGCTTGAACAAACGCTGACTCAACACGACGGCGCCAGCGTCATGCAGGCAATCGGCTATCCCGGCCTGCACCCGGAAGGACGTTTCCTGCCGGAAACCTACTACTACCCGCGCGGCACCCGCGATGTCGATGTGCTAAGGCGGGCATTTCATGACATGGAAACCTTCCTGGACGGCGAATGGGCAAAGCGTGATGATAATTTACCCTTGAAAACGCCCTATGAAGCGCTGATCCTGGCCTCCATTGTCGAAAAAGAAACCGGCCTGGCGCGGGAACGCCCGCAGATTGCCGGTGTGTTCATCCGCCGACTGCGGAAAGGCATGCGCCTGCAAACCGATCCCACGGTCATTTATGGCATGGGCGAGCACTTCGACGGTGACATCCGTTTTCGTGACTTGCGCCGGGATACCCCGTATAACACCTATACGCGCGCCGGTTTGCCGCCGACGCCCATTGCCATGCCGGGCAAGGAAGCGATACACGCCGTGTTGCACCCGGCGGCCGGCGACAGCCTGTACTTCGTGGCGCGCGGCGATGGCAGCCACCATTTTTCCGCCACGCTCGCGGCACATAATCGCGCCGTGGACCGTTACCAGAGAAAAAGACACTGAAGCCGTGAATACCCCGACACAGCGTGGCCGTTTTATTACCCTGGAAGGTGGCGAGGGCGCAGGCAAGTCGACCAATGCGGCGTATATAGCCAGGCGACTTGAAGCCAGCGGCATTCGCCTGCACCAGACGCGTGAACCCGGCGGCACAGCGCTGGGCGAACAGATTCGCACGCTGTTGCTCGACCCGTCACAGCAGACCATGCACGCCGATACCGAGTTATTGCTGATGTTCGCCGCCCGCGCCCAGCACCTGAATGAAGTCATTCTGCCTGCGCTTCAGGCCGGTGACTGGGTACTCTGTGATCGTTTCACCGATGCGACCTATGCCTACCAGGGCGGTGGCCGCGGTATCGATATGCAACGCATTGCCGAACTGGAAGCCTGGGTACAGCAGGGTTTTCAGCCGGACATGACCCTGCTGTTTGATCTGCCGGTTGAAACCGGGCTGGCGCGCGCCGGTGAACGCGGCGCACTGGACCGCTTCGAGCAGGAACAAAAGGCCTTCTTCTCGGCCGTACGCGAAACTTACCTGCAACGTGCGGCACAGTACCCCGGGCGTTTCCGCATCATCGATGCCGGACGGGAACTGCCTGAAGTTCAGCACCAGCTCGACAAGCTGGTCGATGAACTGCTGGCCATGCAGCACTCGCCGGACGGAGGTCAATCCAGGTGAGCGACGCAACACCCTGGCTGGAACCTGTCTGGCAACAGGTCAACCGCGCGCGGCTGCAATCACGCTTGCCGCATGCCATGTTGCTGGCGGGCAGTGAAGGCATTGGTAAACAGTTGCTGGCGGATCGTATTGCCCATGCCCTGTTGTGTGAAGCGCCCGATGACAAGGGTGAGGCGTGTGGGCAATGCGCTGCCTGTGGCTGGCTGCATGCCGGCACACACCCGGACCTGCTGGTGCTGAAACCGGATGAACCGGGCAAGGCCATCAAGGTCGACCAGGTGCGTGCGCTGAGTGCCGGTCTGGCCATTACCAGTCATGGCGGCCGTTACAAGGTAGCCATTGTCTGTCCTGCCGAGGCGATGAACCTGAACGCCGCGAACAGCTTGCTGAAAACGCTGGAAGAACCTACCGCCAACACCCTGCTGATCCTGATCAGCGCCGCCCCGGGGCGCCTGCTGGCGACGGTGCGAAGTCGCTGCCAGCAGCTCCAGGCGCCGACACCGACACAGGCCCAGGCGCTCGACTGGCTGGCGGCGCACGGCGTACAGGGTGAAGCGGCCACGCGCAGTGTCTTGCTGGCCGGTGGCGCGCCTCTACGCGCGCTGGGCTTGCACGAGAGCGGCGCCGAGGCCGTCATGGCCGAGTGCCTGGAACAGTTACAGGCGCTCAGTGAAGGGCGCCTCGATCCGCTGGCCGTCGCCGGTGAGTGGCAGGGGGATGATATTGCCTTGCGGCTGGGAAGCTGGCGTCAGTGGTTGCAGTGGCTGATTCGCGCCCGGCTTGTTCCTGTGGATAAAGTCGCCAGTGATGTGGCGCAAAAGTTGCAGACAATCACAGAGTCGGTAGACTGTAAGGCACTGTATCAATTCATGGATCGCATCGACAGCGCGCTGGCTACGCTGGGTTCAGGGCTCAATCGTCAGTTGCTGCTTGAAGATCTGATGATACGCTGGGCCTCTATGCCCACAAGGCGTCAAAATAACGTCATGCAAGGTAGCAGGTAAATTATGGCAATGAAACCCGGTGGCGGAGCCCGGCAAGGCATCCTCTCCCTGACGATCAAGGACAAGAGCGCGCTGTACGCCGCCTATATGCCTTTCGTCAAGAATGGCGGCCTGTTCATTCCAACCAACAAAACCTACCAGCTCGGCGACGAGGTTTTTATGTTGCTGACCCTGATGGACGAACCGGAAAAGATCCCGGTAGCAGGTAAAATCATCTGGATCACCCCGAAGGGCGCCCAGGGTGCGCGTGCGGCAGGCATAGGCGTGCAGTTCAGCGATAGCGATGGCGGTTCGGCGCAAAAGAAGATTGAAACCTACCTGGCCGGCGCGCTGACCGCAGACCGTCCGACCCATACCATGTAGTTTTATCCCATGCTGGTTGATTCCCACTGTCACCTCGATTTACTGGGGCTGGAAGACGAAACGCTCGACGATGTCATTGCCGAGGCGCAGGCTGCCGATGTGCAGCAGATGCTGTGCGTATCGATCAGCCTGGAGCGCTTTCCCGCCATGCTGGAACAGATTGCCCCGTACCCGCAGATAGCGGCTTCAGTAGGTGTACACCCGGATGGCGAAGCGGGCGAAGACCCCGACGAGGACCGTCTGGCGGCACTGGCCGGTGAACCGCGGGTGGTCGCGATCGGCGAAACCGGGCTGGATTATTTCCGCATCGAGGGTGACACAGGCTGGCAACGCGAACGCTTCCGTCGTCATATACGCGCCGCCCGTGCGGTGAAAAAACCCCTGATCGTACACACACGCGCCGCCAAAGCGGACACCCTGCGAATTCTGAAAGAGGAAAACGCGCAGGAGGTCGGTGGCGTACTGCATTGTTTTACCGAAGACTGGGACATGGCGAAAGCCGCCATGGACATGAATTTCCATATCTCCTTTTCCGGGATCGTCACCTTCAAAAATGCCGTTGAACTGAAAGCCGTGGCAAAACAGGTCCCGGCAGAACGCATGCTGGTGGAGACCGATTCACCCTACCTGGCGCCGGTGCCAAAGCGGGGCAAGCGCAACCGTCCCGCCTATGTGCGCTATGTCGCCGAGTATCTTGCCGAACTGCGCGGGGAGGATTTCGACGCACTGGCGGCGACGACGACCGGTAATTACAACACTCTATTTAAACCGGTTTAACCATCAGGGCGTTTCAGCCTCTCCCTTTGGGTGTAACTACACGCACACTCTCCAGCAAATAGCAGGCGAATACGCCGCTTTATCCAGGCATTGCATAAAGTTTCGGTGCTGCATGGCCGCCAATCCTGATGCATTAAACACAGGAGGAACGCAATGCAATCCATGAAACAGACGCTGGTGACCTTTCTTCTCATTCTCGCGACGGCACTCACAGTAAACTTACCAACGCATGCAGCGGAACGTTTCAAGCCATTTGTACTGGCCTGGCGAGGTAACGCTGATTTTGCGGCCAAGGTCGAGGAAGTCCGGGCATCCCTGGAAGCCGCAAAGTTCCAGGTTGTAGCGGATGTCGCCCCTTACCCCGAACAGGCTTATGTGGACGATTTGCGTATACTGGTCTTTACCAGTCCGGAACTCAAGCGCATGGCTGCGCGTTCAGAGCACGGTGGCTTTGCCGCTGCGGAACGCGTTGCTATTACCCGCAGCGGTAACGATATCCAGGTCTCTTACGTTAATCCCGTTTATATGGCTTATGCCTACCGGCTGAAATCCGACCTGGCGGATGTTGCAGCAAAACTTGATAAGGCGCTTGGCAGAGTGGAGACCTTCGGTTCAAAAAAAGGCTTGACCAAACGAAAACTGCGCAAGTACCACTACACTTTTGGCATGGAATATTTCAATGACCCGTACCGCCTGGCCGAGTACGCCAGTTATACCGATGCGATCAAACAGGTTGAAAAGAATCTGAAGACCAACGAGGTCGGTGTCCGTCAGGTATACCGTATTGATATTCCTGGCAAGGAAGAAACCATCATTGGCGTAACCCGTCACGGCGAAGGCAAAAAAGGCGAGAAATATGACGATCACTGGATTATGGACAATGTCGACTTCGGTGAAGTGCATACCACCGCCTATTTGCCTTATGAAATCATGATTACAGGCAACAAGGTTATCGGCCTGAATATGCGCTTCCGTATGGCGGTGTACCACCCTGACCTGAAGATGATGGGCAAAAACAGTTTCATGAACATTATGCCCAGTCCAGGCGCCGTCAGGGATGCGATGACGATCGCCGTTGGCGGTAATCTGTAGATAAGCTGAAATCGGCTGTGGTGGGGGTTCGCGAGTGGCGGCCCCGCCACGAACCGCCGTTAAAATCCTTTATGCGCCACTACAGAATGACTCATAGCCTGAATTCCAGCGTCAGGGTTTTAAGACGTGTGGCGGTTTGCTGTAACTGTTGGGCAACACTGCCGGATTCCGTGGCTGTTTCTGCATTCTGTAGCGCAACTTGCCTGAGTTCGGCGATATTCTCGGCAATCGACTCGGCGCTTGCCGCATGGGACAGGATACCCTCCTGAACCTGATCGACGTTGGGCGCAAGCTCGCTAATCTGCGTAATGATATCCGCCAGACAGGCGCCTGCCTGAGCAATTTCGTTCGTGCTAAGTCGCATGTCTTCACGAAATACATCCATACCCATGACAGCGGTCGCCACCGCCGATTGTATCTCCGTGACCGTCTGGCCAATATCCCAGGTCGCTACCGCCGTCTGATCGGCAAGCCGTCGGATCTCGGCAGCGACAACGGCAAACCCCACGCCGTACTCGCCCGCCTTCTCAGCCTCGATGGCGGCATTCAACGACAATAAATTGGTCTGATCCGCGACCCGGTTAATCAGGTCGATCACGGTGTTTATCTTGTCCGCCTTCTCGCTCAGCAAAGCCAGTTTGGCGCTGATCCTTGCTGTCGCATCGGTCATATTGTCACTGGTGGTTTTCAGATGCTCCAGTACGATACGGCCGTTGTCTGCCTTGTCTGCGCTGTTTGCCGTGCAAGCCGCCACCTGTTGCACCGCCTCAACCAGGGTCTGCGAACTTTGCCTGATACGGTTGGCCAGTGCGTTAACCTGTCCACTGGATGCGGCCTGCTGACTGGCTGAAGTGCGCTGACACTGTGTCGCTTCCGAAAGCTGGCTGGCTGAACTTGCCAGTTGCAGGCTGATTTCCTTCACGCTTCCCAGCAAGCTGCCCAGACCACCGCTCATGCCGTCAAGACCCTGGGCAAGATCGCAAACCACGGGCAGTTTTGACTGAAGCTCAAGCCGGTCTGAAAAATCGCCCTCGGCAGCCTTGCGCACCAGAACCAGCATGCGTTGCACGGCGTTTTGCATGTCCGCATTACGTTCGCGTTCCAGCGCCAGACTGTCTTCAATGCGTTGCGCCATCGTATCGAAGCCCCGGCCGAGTTCACCGACTTCATCCTGTCGGGTAAAACCGCTGCGTAATCCTGTCTCGCCACGCCCAAAACGGCGTACAACCTTATGAAGGGCGGATAATGGCGAGAAAATACGCTGTAGAAAGATATGCTGAAGCAAAAGAAGCCCTGCAATGATCAACGCTGCCGTTAACCAGGCTCGCCAACGGATAGCGCGTTGCCGCGCAACGGCTTTTGTTGCGTCAGTTGCAGTAAGAAGATGTACGCCGGACGCCGGTCCTGACTGGCTCGTTGGCGTAACGGCGACGCGATACCAGTGACCGTCAACCGGTATTTCATCAGCCGTCTGGAGCTTACCGTTCAGCCCGGCCAGCAAGCCTTTATACAGTGACGTTTGGCTGTTTTTGAGTAAGATGCCATCGTTATCGACCAGGAAAGATTTTGCGCCGTACATATCCGAGAAATGTCTCAGCGCCTCGGATAAATCACTGGCAACGCGCATGGCGCCAATTAACTTACCGTGCAGATGTAGCGGCAGGACCACTGACAGTAGTGGACCGGTAGTCGATGACCACTCGATTCCCTGTTGCGCCGTATCGGTTTCCAGCACCTTGCCCAACCAGTTTTGCGAAACGACCGACGTAGCGCCACGGCTGCTGAATAACAACGAATGGTCTGCGGCAACGATATCCAGCCTGTTAAAGACAACATCGCCAAGCAAGTCAAAACTGTCAGCCACAATATCGGAAACACGCTTCGGCCGTGAGGCGACAGCCTCAAGCAGATAGCCATCTTCCGCAAATTGAGATGCCATCAATGCCAACTGGCTGATTTGGTTGGCGAGGATGCTATCCCAAAGCACCCGTTGCCCGCGTAGCTGCGCATTGCGCGACTGCTGTTGTTCGAGCTGTAAAACACGACTGGATGCATAAACCAGTACGGCTACGATAGACAGCGCCATCACGATGATCAAAAGTTTGAGTCGGGTCTGTAATGGCATGAGGTTCTCGTGTGCGCATGATTCAAGTGTTTGCTATATCCCGAGCAATATCAATGCCAGGGTGAATCCACTGTACAGAGATACAGTTATTACGTTTTATTCAAGCCTTTCAAGCAATCAACCTGGCGTTTTTTCGATTGATGGCGTCATTATTCGGCCGCACACGGTGCGTAAAGACACACAAAACACG
>Ga0256829_1001350_pt1 | contig 20388 bp, 28 predicted proteins | sample 131447metaG_FD_185979 | JGI IMG/M metagenome (GOLD analysis project Ga0256829, IMG submission 185979) | Hydrothermal vent microbial communities from Lau Basin, Pacific Ocean - 131-447 | ecosystem: Environmental > Aquatic > Marine > Hydrothermal vents | place: Pacific Ocean: Lau Basin | collected...
GGTCCAAACCGAGACGGCGTCAACGCCGGAACCGTTTGCAGACCATGCGATGTTTATGAGCTTTGATATTGAAGCCCGGCTGCGTGCTGCCCAAGGGGCGCAGTCAATTGAAGAGTATTCGGCTGCTGTACGGCTACTGACAGATGCTGAAATGTTGATTGCGTCACTCCCCAACAATACGGCGAGCATTCAAGACCGAGACCAGATTAAGCAGCTGATTTTTGATATAAAAGCGACCATAGAAAGCGCTTCTGCGCCCAACAATCGGATCGAAATCGGGATCGCTCAAATCCGTCAAACCCTACCCGTTCCAGCTAACGGCCCCGAAACCGGATCAATCTCGGCAAAAGCAATCGCAGATCAAATTGAGAAGGCAAAGAATAGGTTTTTGGAGGCCCGTGCGAACCGCGATGCGCAGGTGTATCTGATCGGGTATGGGCATTACAAAACCGCCGAGAGCCTGTTTCAAGAGCATGGCGAAAACGTTCGCCTTTTCAATGAGAAAGCGGCCGATTTGGTCGATGATAGCTTGGCGTTGCTGGCGGAAGTTTATGTCAGTCCGCGCCTCGATGATATTGGCGGCCGGTAAACCACAATTCTATTTCAAAAAAGTTCTCATTACTCAGTGTAATGACAGGTGGTCCTTCGCGTCTATTCGTCCAGGTAATTCCATCCGCGCAGTTCACGAGCGCGCCGAGGCGAGACGAGCAAGAAGGCCAAAAATGAATACAAATCCAAGTCATAGGCGACCATCCGTTGATCCGAACAGTTCTGGAACGATATGCAACCAGAAGTCAAAACCTCCTATTCTTTTGAGCATCGGTATTGGCCTGATCGGGTTGGGAATTGGCGCCATCGCCGCCCCGTATCTCGGATCATCCGCAACGATGATCGCGCTTTTGGGATTGGCGCTCTTTCTCATTGCGCTAATCCATGCCGCGCGGGAGAGACAGGCTCATCCATGGAGCGCGGGACCTGTCTGGATGAATGTGATCTATGCGAGCTGCTGGATTATTCTACTTGTTCTCTTGTTTTCCCTGCTCGAGGATTGGCTATTTTCTGCCGGTTAGGCGGCCAAGGCTTCAATTCGGTTGCCGGGCGATGAAATAATTATGCCCGGATCTAGTGCGGCAACCGATTTGTCAGTGTCGGGGCACTCGATTGCCTGTATCATATGCGCCAGCGTGTTCAGCCGAGCGACGCGTTTGTTATCTGTGTGAACGGCAAACCAAGGTGCAAATGGGAAATCGGTTCGCGTGAGCATTATGTCGCGCGCGGCTGAATAATCATCCCACTTTTCGAGCGCGACAGCATCGATCGGGCTTTTCTTCCACTGTTTGAGTGGATCAGTGTTTCGGGACTCCAAGCGACGTTCTTGTTCTTCACGGCTGATATCGAGATAGTATTTGAGGATCTTGGTTCCGTCGCGCGCGAGCATTTGTTCAAATGCGCCAACGCTATCATAAAAGGCAGCGACTTCAGGTTCGCTGGCAAATCCCATCACCGGCTCCACGCCGGCTCGGTTATACCAGGATCGATTGAACAGAGCGAGTTCGCCATCGGCAGGTAAATGCGGCGTATAGCGTTGAAAATACCAACTGCGGCGTTCGCGATCAGATGGCTTTCCAAGCGCGACGATACGCGTTTCTCGCGGACTTAAGTGGGCGGTAATTCGCTTTATCACGCCATCCTTGCCAGCCGTGTCGCGCCCTTCAAATATCACCAGGATGCGATGATTATGAGCGATAGCGCGGCGCTGGATCTTTACCAATTCAACCTGCAGCGCGCGTAATCGGCGTTTGTATGCATTCTTCGAAAGCTCCATCTGCATGTCGTCATCTTTGCCCATTCGCGTGGATCCGCTCTTTGGTTTCTGGAGAAACCTGCCGAATTGATGGCTGCTTAGTTTCCGGCGGGTATAGATAGTCACGCGTTACAGGAACGGCCTCTTGGCGCTTTCCAAGCTGGATTTGAAAAACATTGTGGAAGCCATGGCGAAAGGAAAGCTCGCTCGTCACCAAATAGAAATCCCACATTCTGACAAACCGGTCGTCATAGAGCTTTTCGGCCTGATCGGCGTGACGTAAAAAGCGCTTCCGCCAAGCTTTCAGAGTTTCGGCATAGTGTAAGCGTAAAATTTCGATATCTAGGATTACCAAGCCTGCCTTTTCGATCACCGGCACGATCTCCGAGAGGGCTGGAATGTAGCCGCCTGGAAAAATATGACGCGCGATCCATGGGTTGGTTGCACCGGGTCCGGGTGAGCGGCCGATGGTATGGACTAAAGCTGTGCCATTCTCTTTGAGGCGTGCAGCGATTTGTTCAAAGTATTCGCGATAGTGGGGTACACCGACATGTTCGAACATTCCCACCGACACGATTTTGTCGTACGCCTCAGTCAAGTTTCGGTAGTCTTTTATTTCAAAATCGACCCGATCGCTTAGCCCGGCTGTCACGGCTCGGTCCCGCGCTAAGCAATGCTGTTCGCAAGAAAGTGTTACACCGTGCACTCGGACGTCTTCTTGATTGGCAATATGCATCGCGAGACCGCCCCATCCGCACCCGATATCTAGCACTTTGTCGCCAGCCTTCAGACAGAGTTTGCGAGCAATATGTTCTTTCTTGAGACGCTGGGCTTCTTCCAAAGATGCGCTTGGGTTTGGAAAGTACGCACAAGAATATTGCATATCGTCATCGAGAAACAGTCGATACAGTTCGTTTCCGATGTCATAATGATGGGCTACATTGCGGGCGGAACGTGCTTGCGGATTAAATTGCGCGATCTTACGAAACATTTTTCGCAATGCCGATGGGAGCGCGGAACTGGCGCCGTCCTTTGACAGTATATTGATCCAGAGAATGTTGATAAAATCATATAAATCACCCGCCTCCAATACGAGGGCGCGTTCCATGTAAGCTTCACCGAGCTGCAGTTCCGGATCGAGTAAAATGCGCCGAAGCCAGCTATCAGACTTGATTGCAATACGAACCGAATTCTCGCAAGGTTTCCCAAAGACGGTCAGTTCACCATTTGGAAATACGACCTCTAAGCCACCCTCTTGCATGGCTTGTTTAAGTCGGCTTTTCGCGATCGCGCGCCATAGACTCATTGATAGTCTCCTTTTGGCTCTGGAGCGTCACGCGTAACGTGCGCAGATTAGCATTTGATACGGATAAGACGACGAAACCCCTGAACCATTACACTTAGGATGAGGAGTTTGACCGCAAAACTGTCGGAAAAAGTCGTGAACCACTGAGGGGCAGATCGCGCCGCCGCGTATGAGATTCGGTAATCGGTAATCTCTGGAGCCATAGCCCGTTATGACGACGAAGCCATCCCCTTCAGACCGCCGTAAACGCGCGGTGGAAGCTGCGCTGATCGAATCCCACCAGGATATGTTTCGATTCTTAAGTCGAAAGCTGCGCAACGATGCTGACGCAAAAGACGTTCTGCAGGAGTTTTACGTTAAAGCCTTGAGCCGCTTTGACGATCTTAAAGATGAGGACCGGCTTCGGGGCTGGCTATCGCAAATCCTTCGATCGGTGATTGCGGATCATTTTCGAGCGCTCTCGCGCACGGATAAGGCGCTGGAGTCTTATGCAGCAGAAGCCGCTCTTTTATTTGATGATGAGGAAATCGACTTTGTCATCTGCTCATGTCTGTACAAGATGCTACCGACCATACACCCTGACTATGCAGACTTGATTTGGCGCGCTGATCTTATCGGTGAGGATCGAGCAATTATCGCACAAGTTCTTGGTCTATCTGAAAATGCGCTGCGCGTAAAACTCCATCGCGCACGACGGGCGATGAGACGGCGCTTGGAGCAAACCTGCTTAACATGCATCGAGCATGGATATTTTCAGTGCGCCTGTCCCGACGCCAAGGACTTTCGAGAGCGAATTCAATCGGCAGCTCCCAGCGAGCACCGGGAAAAAGACGCAACCTCTTGAAAGGCCAATGTGTCAGGCCAGTGTAATGCGACGCTGTTCTGAGCGTCTCTTACTCATAAGCTGCCATCGCGGGGCGCTATGTGCGTGCCGTCTGATGGCCGCACTTAAAGTGAGGAGACCAGTATGACTCAGAAAAACAAAGCCGATTCTCCGCAAAAACGCGAAGCGAACCTGCGTCTTTCCGGTACGGGAAAGTGCTGCTGCGGCAAACCACCCAAGTCGGCTGGAAAAGAACGAAGACCGGCGCGTGGCGACAACAAGGGATGAGTGAACCAAACGCTTACCTGGCCGTCGGCCAGATCAAGCTCTCCAATCGCATTCTTTTGCGAACATCCGATCAGATGAAACTGAACTGTTTAATGCCATTACAAAGACGAGCCCCTGGATGATCAGTAAAGCGACGATGAGGCAAGCGTATCGGAGATCCGAAAAGGACGCAGTCCAGTTTTGCAGAGCAAAACAGGCGAGCGCCGTCAGGTTCGAGCTTCATCTGCTTGTCGGCGGCGACGCTCATGGTGCGCTCAACCCGCTCTCGGTTTGTGCGACCCATAAAGCGCTCGCTATCGCAAATAACCGCACGAAACAGGTGCTAGACGGATGAGTGCGCGCGACATGCTTCGGGGCGCGCGCTATCGTCTTCTCACCATCAATAGCGGATCGTCGAGCTTGAAGATCTCACTCTTTCGGATCGCGGAAGATGTGTCGAAAACGGTATCAGGCGCCGTGACGGGAATAGGAGCGAACGAGAGCAGAATTAAAGTCGAAACGGCTTATGGTGAGCTTCTCTTGGATGAAACCGTTTCGTCTGCCAATCACCCCGCCGCGCTGGAATCTCTCTTTGCGGCATTAAGCCGTCATATAGATCTCGGCAGTGTCTCAGTCATTGGACACCGTATTGTGCACGGAGGGCCGCACTATACCAAAGCTGAGAGACTGACGCCCAGCATCGAAGCCGATCTCCGCAAACTTATTCCGATGGCGCCGCTGCACATGCCCGCCAATCTCGATTGTATTTTCGCAGCCCGTCAACGCTACCCCGATGCGCTACACTATGCGTGTTTTGACACCAGTTTTCATAACGACATGCCGGATACAGCCCGGCGCACGGGGCTTCCTCTCGACATGGAAGACCTATTTGTTCGCCGTTTTGGATTTCATGGCATTTCTTATGCCTACATCATTGATGATCTAGCCGCGCGGGCCGGAGACGAGGCATCTAAGCAACGCCTGCTTGTCGCCCATCTTGGCGCCGGGGCGAGTATGGCAGCAATAATGGATCGAAAATCCGTCGATACGAGCATGGGCTTTTCTGCGCTTTCCGGACTACTGATGGCAACCCGCAGCGGCGATATAGATCCGGGCTTACTGCTCTATTTGATCATTGACAAAGGTTGGGACCCGGTCGCTTTGCGCGAGACGCTCTATCATGAGGCCGGTCTGTTTGGGCTTTCGGGCCTCAGCGATGCCGAAACTCTGCTCAAATCCGACGCCGCTGCGGCGCGCCAAGCGCTTGCTCAGTTTAACTATCAAGCACGTAAGCAGGCCGGCGCATTGATCGCAGTCATGGGCGGCATTGATCGGATCATCTTCACTGGTGGAATTGGAGAAAACGCGCCCACGATCCGAGCCGCGATTTGCGAGCCGCTCGGTGATCTTTATGGCATTCGTTTGGATGCCAAAGCAAACGATCTTGGCGAAACGCGCATTTCCGCGTCGGACAGCTTCGTCATTGTGGAGACTATCCCCACTGATGAAGCGACGATGATCGCTCGATATGGACGCGCGTTGGTCGCATCTGATGCGGCATGATGCGACAGTCACTTATCTTGCCGCACTTTAGCGCCTTCGTTCATCATAATGGTTCGGCATCGTCATGTATTGAAACGATACCGGATAGGCAGCGCCGGTCGAACACTTCTGATCTTGAGCCGGCGTGTCTCCCCCAGATGCCTAATCGCCGGTCTTCAAGGTCCGCCGCCCTTCACAATGACTTCTATGAGGGGCGGCGGACGATACCGCGTATTAACAAGTCAAGGAGTTGGACATGAGCTGGTTTGATCGCAGAGGCCGCCATGCGGGGGCCTGGATAGAACGTATAATTGACATCGCGGTTTTACCTCTCAAGCGCCGGAGGCCGTCGATGAAACGCTTCGCGTCTCGCTCCTGCAAATTGGATGCGCGAAACGATACTTTCGAAACAGCAATGTATCCTTTGGGACAAGTATCATGAAGGTTGAAGACCCAGTCTGCGGTCGCTCCATTTCGTTGGATCAAGCCCGCGCATCTGAAGACCATGACGGATGGGCATATTTCTTTTGTTCTCCAGATTGTCATGAGGCCTTTAAAGCCAATCCTCAAGACTACAGCAATGACCGCGTGTCCGCTGTGTTTCAGACGCCGCCTGACACCGCCCGCCCATCGCGCAAAGCCTGATCGCACACACAAAAGGCCTCTCGATATGGATCATTCAACCCACACTCATAATCACTCACCCCGCGCACCTCACAGCGATCATGGTCAGCACAAAGCCGATGCGCATGGTGGTCACGACCATGAAGGTATGATTGCTGACTATCGCCGTAGATTCTGGGTTGTACTTGTTGCTACAGTTCCGATCCTCGCTTTGGCTCCGATGATTCAAGGGTGGCTCGGTCTCGAAGACGCATTGCGGTTTACCGGGGATAGATATGTGCTTGCTGGGCTTTCGAGTCTTGTATTTTTCTATGGTGGCTGGCCATTTCTAAAGGGATTTTTGCGCGAGATTAGCGCCCGCGACATTGGCATGATGACCCTGATCTCGGTCGCAATCACGGCTGCCTACGCGTATTCAATTGGAATGGTTGCGATTGGCAGCGATGAGACTTTTTTCTGGGAGCTTGCGACGCTCATCGCCGTAATGCTGCTTGGTCATTGGATTGAAATGAAGTCCGTCCTGGGCGCTGGTCGGGCACTAGAGAAACTCGCGAGTCTTATGCCTGATGAGGCGCATCTCATCGCTGATGATGGGACCGTGACCGATATTTCGGTCTCCACGCTTCGAGGCGGAGAACACCTGCTTATTAAACCCGGTGAGAAAGTTCCTGCTGACGGCATTATTATCAAAGGAGAGTCGTCGCTCAATGAGTCCATGCTGACAGGCGAATCCAAACCGATTTTTAAGACCGTCGATGGTGAAGTGATCGGTGGATCGATCAATGGGGAGGGGTCCCTCACGGTTCGTGTCGACAAGACCGGCGATGAAACCTTCCTTTCGAGTGTCATCAAGCTGGTCAAAGAGGCCCAAGCAAGCAAATCCAAAACCCAGGACCTTGCCAACACGGCGGCGAAGTGGCTGACCTTCATTGCGCTTGGCGGCGGTCTGTCCACGGTCTTGTTTTGGACTCTTTTCACAGGGCAAGGTTTTGGGTTTGCGATGGCGCGCGCTGTGACGGTCATGGTCATTGCCTGCCCGCATGCGCTTGGGTTGGCCGTTCCGCTTGTTGTTGCGCGCTCTACGGCCATTGCCGCGACGAACGGGCTGCTTATTCGAGATCGCACGGCATTTGAAGAGGCGCGAAATATTGATGCAATCGTTTTCGACAAGACCGGAACGCTCACCAAAGGTGAGTTTGGGATCACCGATATTTTAGTGTTTGACTCTGCTTTCACCGAAGAGGAAATCGTCACTTTCGCCGCTTCAATCGAGACCCACTCTGAGCACCCAATCGCTCAAGGCATCGTGCGCGATGCACCGCAGACGTGGGGCGTGGAAAAGTTCAAAGCCATTCCAGGCAAAGGTGCGGAAGGGTTGGTCAAGACGCGAGATATTAAAGTGGTAAGCCCTGGTTACTTGCGCGATCAGGGCCTAGACATGGACGATCCGCGTTTTGAAGCCCTGAGCGCTCAAGGTAAAACGGTCGTCTTTGTTCTGATTGATGACAAGCTCGCTGGTGCGATCGCGCTCGCGGATATTATCCGGGAAGAGTCCGCTGAAGCAATATTGATGCTGCAGGCCATGGGCATTCGGTGCATTATGCTTACCGGCGACAACCAGCAAGTAGCAGAATGGGTCGGCCAGGAAATTGGTCTTGATGAAGTTATTGCTGAGGTTTTACCGGAAGAGAAAGCCGCTAAAATCCGAGAAGTTCAATCGCGGGGTTTGATCGTCGCGATGACCGGTGATGGCGTAAATGATGCTCCGGCGCTTGCGCAGGCAAATGTCGGAATTGCCGTTGGCGCCGGCACCGATGTTGCGATCGAAACCGCCGACATAATTCTCGTGCGATCAAGCCCATCGGATGTCGTCGCCATCATTGAGCTTGCGCGAGCAACTTATAATAAGATGATGCAAAACCTCGCTTGGGCGACGGGCTATAACACATTCGCGATACCGGCGGCCGCGGGCGTATTCTTCCCATGGGGTGTAATCTTAACCCCTGCTTTGGGCGCTGTTTTCATGTCGGCCAGCACCGTGATTTGCGCCATTAATGCACAGCTTCTCAAACTAACTCGGTCTCGGAGGCGCGCATGACAATGCGAAGCAGCCTACCAGTTTTTAAAACCGTCATTCTTTATTTAAGAGCGCTCAGCATTGCCGCGCTCGGTCTCCTAATTTTGCTTCAAGCGGGGCAATTCAATTGGCAAGAATGGTCACTCATCGGCTTCATCTTCGTCGCACAACTCACCGGAATAAGACTTCCGCCACAACGCAGTGAAACAGAACGATTCCCCCCACGCAGAGGATCTCGGCCATTTTGACCCGACCAATAGGAGAACGCGCTATGCACAACCACTCCAATCATGATGATCACCAGCCAAGAGGAAGCCGCTTTTGGCTCCCCATATTGATTTTCGCCGGAGCGATTGGGTTTTTATTGCTCTTCGAACACCGAGCCCATATTCCCGCAGACGCGGTTTTTGTTGTGAGTTTTTTACTCCTCTGCGGGGTCATGCACTTATTCATGCATAGTGGTCATGGCGGTCACGGCAGCCATGGAGGCCACTCAAGAGATCCAGAGCAAGACGAAAACATTCGTTCACAATATGATGAAGATGATGATTGGAGCACGAGACGATGAGTGAGAATATGGTTCATTCTGAATATGGCCTCTGGTTTCTGGTACTCCTAAATTCGGCGATCTTCATCATCTTCGCTTTTAGCTTCGCCAAACCGTCCAAATCAAAAGACTGGACGTCGTTCGGGGCGTTCAGCGCCTTTGTCATCGCGCTTTTTACAGAAATGTATGGTTTTCCGCTGTCGATTTACTTTTTATCGCCTTGGCTTGAATCGCAGTTCCCAGATATCAATTGGTTCGCCCACGATTCTGGACACTTCTGGGAGATGATTTTCGGCTGGCAGGGCAATCCACATTTTGGTCCCTTCCACTTTGCGAGCCTCGGATTTATTTTGCTTGGTTTTAGTGTTCTGTCGTGGGGGTGGCCTATTCTACATGGCGCGCTTCGCAGCGGCAAACTCGCTAAGACCGGGATCTATGCGCGCATGCGCCACCCGCAATATGCCGGTTTCGTGCTGATCATGTTTGGCTTTTTGTTACAATGGCCAACCCTTCTGACACTGATCATGTTCCCAGTGCTTGTGTACATGTATGTCCGCCTGGCCTTGAAAGAGGAGAAGGACGCCGAGGCGATGTTTGGAGATGAATACCGCGCCTATGCGGCGGTAACCCCGCGGTTTTGGCCGCGCTGGGGTCGGTTAGACCCAGCCGAGCACCCAGATCCTAAGAACCAGCATTCCTAGGGCGTAATCACTGCGATCGGTAAGTCAAAAACCGATCGCAGATCAATTTCTCTTAATCAATTTTGGGTTCATTGAGGAGCACGCGCTGGCTCAGTTTACAAAACCTCACACGAAGCATCGAAATTTCGGCCTGGTTCTCTCTGGCGGTGGCGCACGGGGTATGGCTCACATTGGCGCGCTGAGGGCGCTTAATCATCTCGGATACTATCCAAGTGTGATTGCAGGTGTTTCGATCGGTGCGCTCATAGCGGCCACCTACGCTCTCAATCCAAATTGGTATGTCAGCTTGCGTGAAATGGATGTCACAGGCTTCCCAAGTCTTCCGGATTTCAAAACTCACACTGTCACTCAGAAACTGAAAAGTTTCGCTGTGGCGGGCCGAGACCTCCGCGCGCTAACTTTTGGCTGGGGTATTGGCGAACATACTGTCGATTGGGGGCGCTCAGTGATTGAATCGCTGACCTTAGGCAAACATCTCGAGCAAGGGCGCGTCCAGACGCTAATTACGGCGACCGATCTGTTAACGGGAGAGCGGATAGTTAAGACGCGTGGAAATGCGGCTGATGCTGTCTATGCGAGTTCAGCGCTCGCTGGAATCTTGCCCCCTTTCGAAGACGGACCACATCTGCTGGTCGACGGCGGATACTCTGACGCTTCCCCTATCGACCTTGTAAGACAGGAAGGTCTCGATCGCGTTATCATCGTTAATCCGGAGCAATCGTCAAACGCCAATTTACCGCGCAACGGATTGGAAGCTTTGCTGCGTTCAATTGAAATCACGCACAAAGCGTTTTCCAGGCTGCGCCATGAGCACGCTGACATCGTCATAAGGCCGCGTTTCAGCTCACAAGTTGGTTTATTCGACTTTCAACGCAAGCGCCCATGTATCGCTGCCGGCGCAATTGCTGTGAAACGCGCTTCGGCCGAGCTCGAAAGTAAACTCGCCCCTATTCATCCCCAGAAAGCTGCTGTGAACGCACAGCGGTCGCCCTGCGAATAGTCAACAAACCTTCCACGAAACCAACTTAGGATTGCCGCTCATGACAGCTCCCCTACCCTCAAGTGGCGATACGCCTTTCATCGAGGCGCGCGAGTGGGTGGCAGCGCTGGCGAAATACCGGCAGCCATCCACCGTTCGCAGTCTGTTTGAACTCACGCTGACTTTGGGACTGCTGCTCGTTCTATTAGCCGCCGCGTTTTGGTCTATGCGCGTAAGCACCACGCTCACGGTCGTTTTCAGCATCTTGGCGTCGGCACCACTCGTGCGGTTGTTTATGATCCAACACGATTGCTCTCATGGAGCATTTTTCAAGTCGAAGCGCGCCAACAATTGGACTGGACGTATCATCGGGGTCTTGACCCTCACACCCTATGATGTCTGGAAGCAATCACACCTCATACATCACAGCACGCATGGAAATCTCGACCGCCGCGGTATCGGAGATATCATGACCTTGACGGTCGAAGAGTACAATACTCGCTCATTTTTAGGTCGTCTTGCCTACAGACTTTACCGCCACCCGCTGATCTTGTTTGGCGTTGGCCCGGTTTTCATTTTTCTGTTTCATCATCGTTTGCCGATAGGGTTTCTCAAAGGCGGCGCTAAATATTGGGTGAGCGCGATCGGAACAAACATTGCGATAGCGGCACTCTTGATTTTCGGCGGAGCCACGATGGGTTGGGGCCCGGTTTTGTTGATTTTTCTGTTCGTCACGATGCCAGCTGCGATCCTGGGCGTCTGGCTCTTCTATGTTCAACATCAGTTTGAGCATACCGTTTGGGATCCGAACGAAACTTGGCAGCTCCACGCTGCGGCTTTGTATGGCAGTTCGTATTACGTGCTGCCTCAACCATTAAGATGGATGACAGCGAACATTGGCATTCACCATGTCCACCACCTTAACAGCCGCGTGCCATTTTACAGGTTACAACAGGTTTTAAGAGAACATCCAAAGCTCGCTGCAATTGGGCGCATGACCTTGTCGGAGAGTTTCAAGACAACGAAGCTGAAATTGTGGGATCCTATTGAAAGGCGGCTCGTACCATTTGACGTTGCACACCGCGCTCGGGATGCAAGCCATGCCTCAATGATGGATTAGGAAGATGCCGAACGAGGAAGCGATTACGATTGTCGGCGCGGGGCCAGCAGGCTTAGTCTGCGCGATTGTACTGGCGAAAGCCGGCCGCAAAGTGATTGTCCGCGAATGGCATAATGATGTCGGACACCGGTTTCATGACGATTTTCAAGGCCTCGAAAACTGGTCTCACGATCAAGACGCGCTTCAAGAATTGGCGACACGGGGATAGATACCAGCTTTGAGCATGGCGGCATTCGCTGCGGCATAGTCTTCAACAGCAAAGACCAGCCTTATGACGTTAGCGACGAGCAACCTTTGTTTTACCTCCTTCGACGCGGCAGCCAGGCCGGAACCCTGGATCGATCATTATTAGATCAGGCCTTGGCAGCGGGAGTAGAGGTTCGGTTTAATGATCGGGTTCAGCGCGCGTCTGGCAGAATGGTTTTTGCCGGCGGCCCCCGACGCGCAGACATTATTGCGGTCGGCAAGGTCTTCGATACTCAGATGGCAGACGGCGCATGGCTCGCCCTAAAACCAGACCTTGCGCCAAAAGGTTATGCATATCTTCTCGTACATCAGGGACGCGGCACCGTTGCAAGCTGCATGTTCACAGGGTTTCGCAACCAGGCAGCACACCTTTCGGCGACACTGGACTTCTTTGAACGTCATGCAGGATTGCAAATGACGAATGCCAAGCCGTTTGGAGGGTTTGGAAACACACGCTTACCTCGAACTGCCGTACAAGGCGGCACGCCGCTTATTGGCGAACACGCTGGTTTTCAAGACGGGCTGGCAGGGTTTGGGCTTCGCTATGCTATATACTCGGGGCGACTTGCCGCGCAAAGCCTCATCCATGGGACCGATTATACGAAAGCCTGGAAGCGCTCATTGCAACCTGCGTTAAGGACGGGTGTTGTGAACCGCTTTTTGTTTAATCTAGCTGGTCGACACGGGATCGATTTTGCTGTCGGGCGTCTTGCCGGTCCGCAGACTCGGTCCGTTCTAAGGCAGGCCTATCGCCCATCTGCACTAAAAACAGCGCTTTTTCCTTTAGCCCGGTATTGGTTTCGCGCTCCGCTTTCCGATCCAAGTTGCACGCACGACCAGTGCGACTGCGTATGGTGTGAGCATGGCGCTCTTCCTCAATCTTCAGCATCGAGATAAGCGTCAGCATCAAGCTCGGCATATCTCACCAATGGTGATGCATTTAGACGCGCAGAAACGGCCGCTAGCGTCTGACCTAGATCGCCATCGCTCTGATGCGGGTCGTATCGAAGCAGCGCCTCTCCCGAATAGGTCACGCGCTCTAAGCTCGTTCCCAGTAAGGCTGGTTTATTCTGGGCCCAGTCTTCGAAAGCACTTTGGGTCCCTTCGCGATCCCGGCGATAATTAGAAAGGATGTGTGAAATCTCTTCGCCCTGTTCGAACCGAACGATGAAAATATAGGATCTACGCGAGGTCGCAGTCTCTTCATTGGCCGGGCCAGAGACCAGGCTTGCACCATAGATCGCTTGTTGATGGGAGGCCGAATATTGGGTTCCGGGGCTCGTGATAAAAAGAACAAGACTTGAAAACGTAAGCAAGTATAGGAGTGTGAGGGAAATTACCCTCGATCGCTTCGAATTGTGTCCCATTATCCTTGCGATTATGCCACCCATCGCTTTGTTATCCCTTCTCCTCAAATCGAGATCGTAACGAGGTCATTCGTCAGATATCTATAGTCCGGAACCGGCAGGTTGAGGGGCGCCGGTCCTTTTCGGATGCGTCCTGAAATGTCGTAATGAGAGCCGTGGCACGGGCAGTACCAGCCGCCATACTCTCCGACCGAGCCTTGGTTTGGCCCGACAGGAACGCACCCAAGATGGGTACAAATCCCAGACGTGATCAGGATTTCAGGATTTAGGGTTCCATCGGGACGTGGACGCAGCCGATCATTATCGGTTTCGGGATCTCGCAATCGACCGATATTCACGGCATTTGCTGCGGCAATTTCAGCTTCTGTACGTCGGCGCACAAAAAATGGCTTGCCGCCAATCAAAACCCTGATCTCGCCGCCAATCGGTATCTTCGATGTGTCCACATCTAGAGAACTCGTGGCGAGGGTGTCACGGGCTGGATTCATCTGATCTATAAATGGCCACGTCACCAAACCTGCGCCTGCGGCAACTGCTGCAGTGGTCGCTATAAAAATAAAGTCTCGCCGTTCAACTTCGGTTGGAACTGCGTCGGCCATTGAAAACTCCGTGAAGCACTCGCTACCAAAATAGACCGCGTCCACGCCCGATCATTACGCTTTCGACTATAAACGGGTCGGGGCATGTTACCGCGCCCCACAATTTTGCTGAGAGGGATCTATGGGGCGCGGTAAGCTCAAACCAAGAAAGATTTTGGGGGGAGGGATATTTTCTTGGTCTGATTTGTGTGTTCGCAGTGAAAAGAAATTTTGGGTCCGGCCCCCCGCAAGCCGGGGTAAGGGGGGGGGAAGCATTACGAAGGCCCGGAGCCAGGGCGTCAGCGCCGATTATCAGCGCTATTGGACAGCCCTATTCTGTTGTTACTTCCTCACTTGTGACTTCGTCTTTGCTCATCATCGGACAATGTTCGGCGGGATCATGTCCCATCGACTCGTGTTTGGCTTGGCATTCTTCTGCCGACATTGGATGTTCTGCAGCATCGTGCATCTGATGACCGTCAGCGCCATGTTCCATCATCTTATGCTCGCCCATCGCCATATGACCGTCACCCATCATGGCTTTGTCGCCATCCATCATATGGTCGCCGCCATGGTCCATCATATGACCATCTGCCATTTTATCTTTCATGTTCGCCATGCAATCTTCCATGCTTTCATGATCTGGCATACACGTGTGTTCAGTAGCGGTATCGGCCTGTTCTTCGACCGCCGGTTTGTCGCTATGGTCGTGATCCTCATGCGCATCTTGCGCGAGCGCTAGCGGTGAAAAAGCAAAAGCAGCGGCTGCGGCCATCATAATCGGTTTCATGAACAAAATCCTTTGATCGGTCGTTACGCCCGAGGGTATTGGGCTGTTGCAACGTATTACGCAGCAGGTCAGCCGTGCCCTCAAAACCGGCTTCTCTTTAATAAGTTTTTTGGGACCCCGGTTTGAATATCAACCCTCGCCTCCTCGCAGCCCTGGTTATGATCTTATGGGCCTCTTGTTATCCTTTGATAAGTTTGGGGCTCGATTTTGCCCCGCATCTTACTTTTGCAGCGCTGCGTGCGATCCTTGCCGGGAGCGTGCTCATCGCGATTGCTTGGCTTCGCGGCGCTGCGTGGCCGAACGGATGGATTATTTGGGGTTGGATCACGCTCGCGGGTCTTGGCATGACTGGAATTGGATATTTCGGTATGTTTCACGCGGCGGAGTTTGTATCGCCGGGCCTCGCAACGGTTATAGAGAGTCTACAGCCGCTGATAGCGGCATTACTCGCAGTGATTTTCTTGCGCGAACGCCTCGGGGCTTCAGGCTGGTTTGGTCTATTGCTCGGGATTGTCGGCGTCGCTATTATTGCGCTGCCACGCGTCCTCACATCAGGTGGCGGATCGACAGCGTTCGGTTTAGTTCTCGTTATTATGGCAACTAGCGGTGTTGCTGTAGGTAATATCGCGATTAAGTCGATTTCGACGCGTGTTGACGCGGCGATGGCGATGGGCCTACAGCTATTGATTGGCGCTGTTCCAGTTTCTGTTTTGGCGGCAATGTCGGAAGCGCCGGGCAATATTGATTGGTCGCCCCAATTTATACTCTCTCTGCTCGGCCTTGCCTTGCCGGGTACTGCTCTTGCTTATTGGCTATGGCAAGTCACGCTGCAAAAACTGGATGTTTCTAAGGCGGCAGCGTTCAGCTTTTTGGTGCCAATTATCGGCATTTCTGTCGGCGCTCTATTTTTCTCCGAACCGTTGACATTCAATGTCATCGGTGGCGGCGCGATCGCAGCGTTTGGAGTATATTTAGCCTCACGCCCAAAAACTAAACCGAGTTCGATAAGGACGTCCAGCGAAGTACTCTAGTCGAGCTTATCCAGCTCTTCCTGCAGCGTTTTACGGGCGCGATACACACGCGTTTCAACGGCCTTTACGCTAACACCGAGTATCTCAGCCACTTCGGTTTGGGGCATGTCCTGAAGAACTTGCAGTGTAAACGCTTGTTTCAGCTTTTCCGGCAGTGCGTCAACCAGTTCGGAGACGCGATTGAGTTCATCGCGGCGCTCATAATCGTCTTGAACATTTTGCGACTGGTCCGCTATGTCAGGCCGGTCTGGACTCTCAAGCGGCGCAGCCTGGAAGAAAAAGCTTCTAACGGCGCGTTTGCGACCGTGATCTCGGATCTTATTGAGCGCAATATGATAGATCCAGGTCGAAAATTTTCGAGAAGGGTCATATCGGTCAAGCGAACGCCAAGCCGCGGTAAACGCATCTTGCAGCACATCATAAGCGTCTTCGCTGCCGCGCATCGAGCGATATACATAACGGTAGAGCGGCTCTTTATAACGGCGCATAAGTTCGGTGAAAGCGCGTTCCTCGCCCCCCGCTGCGGCTACAGCAAGCTCTGCATCTGTTCGCTCTGTGTTGTGCACGTTTGTATGTCTAAAGCTCCGTCAGGGCTCGAACGACTTCGGCGTCAAAAACGATTGCCTGATCTTCGGTAAGAATTTCACGCATCTCAAAAACATGTTCGATTGTGACTTTTTGCAGCTCCCCCATGGCTGAATGAAATTCGTCGATCGCCGCTTGTACGTCGGGCGAATAGGATTTGTCGGTCTCCATCGCATCAGCGAGTGCGAGATTTGCCGCACGTAGTTTTTGTTCCAGTTCAGCCTTTCTAGCCGCAAAACGGTGTTCGATTTGTTCAAGTTGGGCTTCTTGGTCTGACGAAAGGTCTAAATCGTGATGAACAAGCGCGTGCACACCGGATGGTGTTTCTACCGGGTGTGTCGCAGACCAGCTTCCCGCAACGAAAACACCCGTCATCCCAGCACAAAGCGCTAAGAAGACAACGACAATCCAGTGTTCAAGCTTCATTTCACCTCTTATCCCAAAATTCCCGATGGTGCGTAAGGTGCATCAACAGAAAAAACTGAAAGGTCGCCCGACGACGAAGGCGCCGGCGCACCAAACAATCCGACGACAAGACCAATTGCGATAGCGAGCGCGACAGCCGCGGTTCGGCTGACCGCGGGTGTCGCGAAAAAACGACCATTTGTCGTAACCGCAGCAGGCGTGCCTACAAATCCGGTAGAATTGCGCGCATCAATCTGTTCCCACACCTCGGCTTCGAGGCTGCTAAGGTCGCGATTGAGCGGCTCAGATTTTAGATCATTGATGAGCGCGTCTATGTCTTTTTTCACGGCGCTCTCCTTTCGAGAAGCAAGTATAGGGAGGTTTACGTATTGCCTTATACGCAGCGGCCTAAACATCCCCTCAAAAAGGGTTCAGCTAAAATAATATGCATCGAACGTGCATGTGACAATGTCGATTTGCATATGAGGGGGGACACGATGTTAGGCGTAGACCCAGGTATGTGATGCACTTTCTCAAGAGCCTAATATGCCCCAACAATCAGATATCCGAGACTTTACAACCAAATCCGATTGGCGACCGGCACAATTCGCGTTTGCTTACATCCTCATTATCGCCGCTGGCAATTTAATCTGGGAGATTGCTCATGCGCCGCTTTATACGATCTGGGTCGATGGTACGCGCGCAGAAGTCGCGTTTGCGATCGGCCATTGCACGATTGGCGATGTACTGATCGCAGGAACTTCTCTTGCGATCGCTTGGGTTCTCGCGGGTCGTGGCGGATATCCGCGTAGTCGCTATTGGCGCGTCGCTGCTTTGAGCATTCTCATCGGAGTGGCGTACACAATATTCAGCGAATGGTTGAACATTTCCGTGCGCCAAAGTTGGGCCTATCGCGACACCATGCCGACCGTTGGACCCTTAAACACTGGGCTTTCCCCGCTCCTTCAGTGGCTCATCATCCCCGTATTGACCTTTGCTTGGTTGAGAAGCGCGATGCGTCAATAATCTCGCGTAGAAAATGTCGCACCCAATACCCTGGAGGGGCATAAGGGATGTATCAGCGCGCCGCGTAACCAGCCGACATGGGCGCCGATCTTTTCCCTCATTTTACACGGCGCCATACGCAAGAAGGAGACCATCATGCGTTCCAAACTCGCCGGACTGCTCATCGCGACGAGCGCATTGATCGCGCCAGCGGCACTAGCAGACACTTACAATTTGGAGATCGACCAGTTCGAAAGAACGGTTGACGGAAAAACGCTGAAAGGCATTAGCATCAATGGCACGAGCCCCGGCCCGCTTTTAAGACTGCGAGAAGGCGAAGATGTCACAATTAACGTGACCAACACGCTAGACGTTGACACGTCTCTGCATTGGCACGGGATTATTCTTGATGCAAATATGGACGGTGTTCCGGGGATCAGTTTCGACGGCATCGCGCCGGGCGAGACGTTTACTTACAACTTCACCGCCAATCAGTCAGGCACATACTGGTATCATGGACACTCAGCGCTGCAGGAACAGGAAGGTGTCTTCGCGCCGATTATTATTGAACCGGCAGACCCTGACCCGTTCGAGTACGATCGAGAGCATGTGATTATTCTCGCCGATTGGTTGAATGAAAGCCCTTACAAAGCGCTCGCTAATCTGAAGAAACGCTCGAACTATTATAATTATAATCGGCGCACTGTGTTCGACCTTTGGCGCGATTGGAGAAATGCCGAGGGCGGCGAAAAAACCGATGTCATCCAGGAACGTTTGGCTTGGGGCAGAATGCGCATGGACCCAACCGACATTGTCGATATCACAGGTTATACGTTTCTGGTAAATGGCGAAACGCCTGAAGATAATTGGAACGCCCTTTTTGAGCCTGGCGAAAAAGTCCGCCTCCGCTTCATCAACGCTGCGGCGATGACCTATTTCGATGTTAAGATACCAGGCTTAAAAATGACTGTGGTTCAAGCCGACGGTCAGAATATCGAACCGGTATCCGTCGATGAGTTTCCAATTGCGATTGCCGAGACCTTCGATGTTATCGTTGAACCAGAAGCTGGCCAATCCTACACGATCTTTGCTGCGGCTAAGGATAGATCAGGTTATGCCCGTGGAACTTTGAGCGAATCGCCGGGTGCTGAAGCGGCAATTCCTGAGCTTGGTCCCCGTCCCGAACTCACAATGGCTGCGATGGGCGAAGGTCATGGCAATCACGGCGCAATGGCCGATGATATGACCGCAGATATGGACGGGATGCATCGCGAAATGGGCGGTAAAGACCACGCCAAACATGGTGAAATGTCCACCGTGAATGATGGGCCTAAAGTTCTCGCCTATGACGATCTTCGCGCGCTCACGCCGTATACAGATCGACGTGAACCTGATCGCGAGGTCGAGCTTCGTCTCACGGGAAACATGGAGCGCTACATCTGGTCCATCAATGATCTGAAGTTTGGCGATGCTGGTCCGCTTGAGCTTAACTATGGCGAGCGGGTTCGTATTACCTTCAAGAACGAAACCATGATGGAGCACCCGATGCACCTGCATGGACTGTGGATGGACCTTGTTAATGGTGAAGGCGAGATGGCACCTCGCAAGCACACAATCACAATCGCCCCGGGTGAAACAATCTCAGCTGACGTGACGGTTGATGCAACCGGCTCATGGGCATTCCACTGTCACATCCTTCAACACGCAGCGACTGGCATGTTCCGGCAAGTCAACGTCGTAGGCGGCATGCAATAATTCCTCCCATAAGGATAAGATAAATGAAACGTAAAATCCTGTTCGTAGGCGTGCTCGCGATTGCGACCGCCCTACCCGCTCTCGCCGCCGAAGGTGACCCGATTTATAATTATACGCTGATAGAAGCCGACCTCGCAGAAATCGATGATGAAACGGTCGGCGCCTGGGATGCCCAAGGCTGGGTTGGCGGCGACTATAATCGCTTCTGGTGGAAATCCGAAGGCGAGTTCGCCGATGGCGACTTCGAGGATGCAGAAGTGCAAGCTTTGTATTCACGCTACATCTCCAAATTCTGGGACGCCCAAATTGGGGTGCGATATGACCTGGAGCCTAAAGGAGAAACCTATGGTGTTATCGGCGTGCAAGGTCTTGCGCCCTATTTCTTTGAAGTTGATGCCGCAGCCTTTGTCTCTTCCAGCGGCGACCTGAGCGCCCGGTTCGAAGCGACTGGTGAGCTCCTGTTTACGCAACGCTTGATCCTCGAACCCGGCATCGCGCTGGATTTCTTCACCGAAGATGATCCAGTTCGGCAAATTGGCTCGGGTCTATCGACGGCCGAATATAGCGCGCAGCTGCGCTATGAATTCACCCGCGAGTTTGCGCCATATGTCGAGGTTGCTTACGAGGAGGCCTACGGGGACACTGCCGATTTTCAACGCGCGGAAACTGGCAGTGCTGACGACACCGTTTTCAAAATTGGTGTGCGGACAATGTTTTAGACGGACCGCTATATAGCGCTTTTTCTTTACCATTCTATTTAGACCGCTTCCGCGGATTCAAAACAGGCCCGCGTCGAAAGATGCGGGCCTTATCAATTGAGAGAGATTAGAAAGCCA
>Ga0256829_1001351_pt1 | contig 20381 bp, 16 predicted proteins | sample 131447metaG_FD_185979 | JGI IMG/M metagenome (GOLD analysis project Ga0256829, IMG submission 185979) | Hydrothermal vent microbial communities from Lau Basin, Pacific Ocean - 131-447 | ecosystem: Environmental > Aquatic > Marine > Hydrothermal vents | place: Pacific Ocean: Lau Basin | collected...
GTCACCCTGTTTGGCATGTTTCAACTGGTCTATTTCTGGGCCGAGGCCCCGATGGCGCTGGTCGGCCTTAATGGCCAGGCTTTCTTCCCGCTGATGTCGAGCTTTGCCTGTGCCATTCCCGGGATTATGGCGACCCGGACGATTGAGCACCATCACGACCGCATCACCACCATTATGATCGCGCCGCTAATGACCTGTTCGATCTGTATCTGTCGGGCATTGTCAGCGCGCTGATTGTTGCCGCTGTTTTGAAAATGACCCTGACAAGCGGGGTGCCACAGCCCCTGTTGATGGAACTTCCGAAATATCAGCTTCCCGTGCTGTGGCATCTGCTGATGAATCTGTGGGAGAGGGCAAAATTTTTCCTGGAGCGTGCCGGAACCATTATCCTCTATTCGACCATTGGCCTGTGGGTTCTGGCCCAATATCCCAAAAAACCCGTGGGCGGGACTGAGCCGGACATCTATTACAGTTTTGCCGGCAAGCTCGGCCATATGCTGCATTATGTTTTTGCCCCGCAATGCTTTGCCACGCTTGCCACGGTGCGGCGCGAAACCAACAGCTGGGGCTGGACCGGGTTCCTCACCGGCTATCTTTTTGCCCTTGCTTATCTGGCGGCATTGATTGTCAATAACATCACCCTCCTGCTGCTCGGCTGATTTAACTGGATTTCACTCAATTGTGATGTCTGTTGATATGACAAGGGCCTCCACCTGCCGTAAAATAGACCGGTAGAAATTGCACAGGCAAGAGCATGAATATCACCTATAGTATAAAAAATATCAAAACATATACGCTGATTGAAGCCCGCCTGACCGGACCGGTAAAAAATAATGACTGGGTCAGTTTTTTTAACCGGGTTACCCGCGAGGCAAAAAATTCGGACCAGCTATATATGCTTATTGACGAAAAACATTTTGAGAGTGAAATCAACTATGATAGCGCAAAAGCTCTGCTGGAAAGCGCCTCCAGCACCCCGGTCAAAAAATTCGTCATGAGCTTTTCGACCTCTGACCCGATGAAAATCCAGATGCAGAGACTATATCATGCCATGGCGGAGGTCGCCAATGTCCCCCTTGCCATCAGCTATCATCTGTCCCTGAACGAGGCGCGCAATGTTATCCGCAATATGTGTCTGTCCTGCTATTCAAGGATGATCTCACTGGTCAGGAAGTAGTTCTTTCTCCAGCGCCTTGCCCGTGTCATCGGCCAGCGCCGCCGTCCTGAGCCGGATGATTTTATCGGCAGTAACATTGCCCTCACCCGTATCAATAAAGGCCATGATTGACCGGAAACTGGCCATGCCCCGCGCGTGGGTTTCACCATATCCCTTTATCAGGCGCTGACAGCGGATGATTTCTACCGCCAGATCATAATTCTCTGCCATCATCGACCGGATATGATCCAGCCATAATCCGATCTGCCGATGTTCCTGAACATAACGCAGACTCCGCCGCCGGAAACGTCGCAGGCCCGCGAGGAAATACAGCATCAGAAATGAAGATATTTTTGTGCTGTCCGACAGACGGGGGCCGGTAAATTTGCCGAAAAACCATGTAAGAAATGATGACTTTTCGACCAGATTAGCCAGACCCGGCGGCAGGGTGCCGATGATTTCCTCCAGTCGCGGATGCATGAATTCCACCATATGAACGATCTGTCCGTCTTTTGCCCCGACCTCTGCGCGGTATTTTGCCACCCTGTCGGACCGGGTTTTAATATCCGCCACCCTGATCACATCATCAAACGCCATCCACAATGCGAGATAGCGCGCCAGTTCCCGGCTGATGCCATAGGGCGCCCGGTCGCGGGCGGCAAAGCCCTCAAGCATCGTCAGATAATCTGAGGCATAGGCCATATCCTGATAATCCAGCAGCTTTCGCGCCCCGGCGAGGGCATATTCCCGCGCCGCTTCCGGCAGGGCATTGATCCGGCGGACCAGCGCCTCACCCTCCGGCGTGTTGGGCCGGGCCGGGATTATTGCTTCGGCAGGTTTTTGCTTCTGCGGCTTATGAGAATTGATGGCGGCCTGATAGCCCCCGTCAAAGCCGGTGAGGTTTGCCTCCACCATCTTGCCCTCGGCCTCAATGGCGGCACGGAAAGCCTCCCGGGGGAAGGGCAGGATTCCGGCCCCGGCAATGGCCCCGAACATTATTGAACTGATCACACAGCCAAGCTCCGCCGCGAGATGTTCCATATCAAAGGCAATAAATTCCTTTGCTGCATCCCGGGCCGCCTCTGTCACCACATCACTATCGCCGGTTCCGTCGCCGAGCGCCATTTTTTCGGCAATGGAAAACACCCGGTGGGTTGAGGCAATCAGCGTCGTTTTGTCCGGAGTGACATAATGTTTCTGAACCGCACGACCGGCCTCCATCAATTCCGCCGCGACCACAAGATCAACATCCCCCGGCAGGGGCATCAATGCCATTACCGGCGGATTATCCTGATTTTCAACTGATGCTTTCGGAAACATCTCAAGATAATAGATCGTCGCACCGGTGCGCTGGGCAACGCCGGGAATGGAGGTTGACTGGGCGAAATAATCACACCGTTCGGCAAGGGCAATCAGCCAGTTGGTCAGAACCCCGCCGCCCTGCCCGCCAAGGGCAGAAATCACAATGGTGACCGGTCGTTTAATCGGCTTGCTCATAAGGATACCCTTGCCCGTTTGCGGTCGGCCCGCCTTTGCAGAGGACCAATAATTGCCGCACGAAGGTTATCTTTAAGACGGTCCCAGCCGGTCGGGTTATAGACCAGCTCCGCCCGGGAAAAGGACGGACATAAAACCGCCGCGTGAACATTTTCCCCGCATACTCCGCAACCGACACAACTGTTATCAACATAGGCCACCGGGTCCTCACGCAGGATATCCGGATTGGGCCGGATGGTCAGGGACGGACAGCCGGACAGCCGGACACAGGCATGATCGCCGGTACAGGTCTCGCTTTCAACATAGAAACGCTTGACAATTTGACGCTTGCCGGATTTTATATTTTTCTGGCGGAGCGGTTTTTCCCGGCGCTGGCGATTGAGCATACATTCGCCCTCAATCACGATCACCTTGGGACCAATATAATCTGACGTCATGGCCTCATGAACCAGTGCTTTGACATCGCTGATATTATAGGAGCGCATGGTCCGCACCCATTTAACCCCGACACCCTCGACCGCGTCCTGAATCCGTGCCTTGCGCTCATCCTGTTTCAGGCTTTTGGCAGAGGAGGGAATATATTGTCCGCCGGTCGCCGCCGTATAGCCGTTATCTACAATGATAAAAACATTGTCACTATTGTTATAAACTGCGCTGGCAATACCGCTGGTCAGGCCATTATGCCAGAAGCCGCCATCTCCCATAATGGCAATCGCCCGCGCCCCCGGTACCGAGCTGAAGGCGGACGAACTCGCCGCGCCAAGACCATAGCCCATAATGGTGTTGCCAATCCGGAACGGTGGCAGGGTGCCAAAGGAATTGCAGCCGATATCCGCCGAAATATGAATCTCGCCATAATCCTCTTCCAGCATTTTCATCGCGGCAAAAAACGGCCTTTCCGGGCAGCCGGTGCATAACCCCGGGGGCCGGGCCGGAATCGCAACATTCAAATCATCGGAAAGCGGCGCTGTCACTGCGGCTGTTTTATCTCGCGCCAGATCCGGGCGATATTTTTTCAGAAAGGCGGTAATCCCCTCCAGCGTTACCTGTCCGCTATATTCACCATATGCCGGAAGTATATCCTTGCCGGAAATTTTGCAGGCCAGACCGGCATCATTGAAAATCTTGTTCAGGGCCTGTTCGGTAAAATTTGGCTGGCCTTCCTCAACCATCAGCACGGCCCGTTTGTTGCGGGCAAAGGCCACAAGCTCCTCATCCACCAGCGGATAGGTTACATTCATCACATAAATCGGAATTTGGGTGCTGCCCAGACTGTCGGCAAGTCCGAGCATCTGTAGCGCCCGGATGACAACATTATAAAGCCCGCCCTCGACAAGGATACCAATATCCTTTTCCGGCCCGTCAAAAACCTCATTCAGACCATTGTCGCGAATATATTTTATTGCCGCCGGCCAGCGCTGTTCGAGCTTCTGCTTTTCCTGCCGGAAGGTGAAGGGCGGCAGAATGATCTTGTCATCTTCCCGGTTGGGATATTGCAACGCATCAGCCACCGTAAAGGCCGGGCGCAGATTATCTTTGGCAACAAACTGGCCATGAAGATGACAGGCCCGGATCCGCATCTGGAAAAATAACGGCGTATTGCTCGCCTCGGACAATTCAAAGCTTTTTTCCAGCATATCAACCATTTTCGGCAGATTGGGCCGGGGATTGATCAACCACATCTGGGATTTCATGGCAAAGGCATGGGAGCGTTCCTGCATGATGCTGGCGCCTTCGCCATAATCTTCACCGATGATAATGACCGTCCCGCCCATTACCCCGGCAGAGGCAAGATTTGCCAAAGCGTCAGAGGCAACATTGGTGCCAACCGTCGATTTCCATGTTACCGCCCCCCGGAGTGGATAACTGATCGAGGCCGACAACATCGCCGCCGCCGAGGCCTCGCTGCCATTGGCTTCAAAATGAACGCCAAGCTCGGAGAGGATTTTTTCACCATCGGCCAGAACATCCATAAGATGGGACACCGGCGAGCCTTGATAACCGCCGACATAGGCCACCCCGGACTGGAGCAGGCCCTTGGTCACCGCAAGAATACCCTCGCCATGAAAAACCTCACCCGCGCCAAGGCGCAGTTTTTTCACCTCTTTTACAAAGGACCGCTCAGCCATGATTTATATGCTTTCCCTAGCTGCCGGATGTCAGGGCAAGCACGCGGAGCGGACTGCCGGACCCCCCGGTGATCTTGAGCGGCGGGGTAATGATTACCGCGCCCTTGGGCGGCAGTTGATCAAGATTGATCAGCGACGCGAGGCCAAGCCTGTTACTGCCATGCATCAATTGATGAGCCGGAAATGGCGGCTCAAAAGTGAAAGCCTGTCCGGCATCGGTACCCACGGTTTCAACCCCGAAACCCATAATATCGCGCTCATTGGCCAGAAATTCCATACATTCCACCGACGGTCCGGGGGTATGGGGGCCATCTTCGGCGTAATTGAGAAAATCCTCATTTGACCGCTTGCTCCAGTCCGTGCGCATCAACACCCATGTCCCCGAAGCGATCCGGCCATGTTCAGCTTCCCATGCCTTTATCCTGTCGGACGTCAGGAGAAAATCAGGATTTTCCGCTGATTCGCTGCTGACATCAATGACATTGGCTGGCGCCACAAGTTTTCCGGGCGGGATGGTGTCAGTACAGCCATCAGGATAATCCTTGCCGGTTATCCAGTGGCCCGGCGCGTCAAAATGAGTACCGGTATGCTCCCCGCAGGAAAATTTGTTCCAGTACCAGGCCGGGCCCTTGTCATCAAAATGCGAGATCTCTTCCATAGTGAACGCCGGTGACTGGCAGAATTCTTCCGGCAAGCCAATCACCGGAGTGTCTTCGTTTAACGGAACCGTGAGGTCCACCACCCTGATGGTGCCGTTTGCCATTTCACTTACAAGATTATTCAATGTTTCATTTGTCATGTTCAGCGCCTTCATTGCAAAAATTTTGAAACTATGCCGGATATTGTAATATTATTTTAAATGCAAATTACTTATAAAAATACTATATAAATCATTCTCTGCCACTTGACCAGAAAAAATTTTGTCCGGGGAGCTGAATAAATGCTGGAAAAAGTTGTCTTTCGGGCGTATTTTACTCCCTCCTGAGTCGGAATCTTGTTTCACACCCGGGTCAGGCATCAGGGAATACCGCCATGAATCCTGTGGATTATACAGGTCAGGAAAAAAGAATTACCTTCCAATTATATCATTATTGGGTTGGGTTGGCCGGTGACCATGGTATTCCACCCCTGAAATCGCTCAGCCCGGATGATATTGCCCCCTATAAAAATAATATTGTTCTGATCGACCTGCGAAATCCCGACGATGAGCCAACTTTGTCGGTTATCGGACAACTTTTGTCGCAGGATCTCGACCCGGACCACATGCCCGTAAATATCAGTGATATTCCCCGGCGCACCCTGTTGAGCCGGATTACCGATCATTATATGGAGGTTCTGGCCAACCGCAGCCCGATTTCCTTTGATGCCGAATTCAAAAACAGCGACCGGGAGAAAATCCTCTACCGGGGTATTATGCTGCCCTTCAGTGATGATGGCGAAAACATCAATTTCCTTCTGGGGGCCATACGCTGGATTTCGGAAAAGGATAAAAAAAACCATGTGGCCCCGGCTGATGAACCACAGGCAACCAATGTAACCGCCTCTGTTCTTGCTGAGCAGCTTGAGGCCTGCAGACGACTGGTGCAGGGCGGAAATCAGACAGAGATAAGATCACGGCGGGCGCTCTATGACATATTGGGGGCGATCCTTGATTTTCATAATCTATGCTGCTCGGCGCCGGAAAATTATGCGGCACTGTTAACCGCAGAAGGCTTGAAACGTCAGAAACGCGCCCCTTTCACCCCGACATTGAAATTATGTTTTGGCCGGGATTATGACAAAACCCGGCTGACTGAATATGCCATGGTTTTATCCTATGCCCGCAAAAACCATCTGAGCGGTGATGAATTACCGGACTTTCTGGAAAGCTTCCCGGGAGGCATCAAGGGATGTGTCCGGGCAGAACGTGATGACCGGAACGGAAAAAAAGCTGCTGCCGGCACCCCGAAAGACAGGCCGGAAAAACCATATCAGGAAATTATTGATAATCTGCCGTCTCTCGCCTGTTTTGATCTGCCGGAGTCCGCAGAATCTGAAATACCCGGGAAAGTCTGCCTGCTTCTTGCCCGGCGGCAAGAAACCCGTATCGACGTGATCAGGATATTGCCGGACGACGAGAAAATTCTCGGACGACTTCTCAAACAACTTGCGGAAGACCCGTGACACTAAAAAATCAATGGCAATATTATATTAATAATAACGCGCTAACATCGACAAATTGATAACCGCCAACCGGCTTATACACTGATACATAGCATGACCAAAAGGATCATACAGTGACGAAATGGACTCTGAAAGAACAGAAAATCAACTCTGTGGCTGATTTTGCTGCCACTAGACTTAAATCAGCAAACAGCTCTCAATTTGCCGGTTTTCTTCAGGAGTTATACAAGCATGCCTCGCCAGAGGAACTTGCTGACCGGACCGTTGACGAACTTTACGCCGCCGCCCTTTCCCTGTGGAAATACAGCGCGGTGCGCCCGGCAGGCAGCCGAAAGCTACGGGTGTTCAATCCTACTCTGGAAGAACATGGCTGGGCCACCGCCCACACCATTATTCAGATCGTTATTGATGATATGCCGTTTCTGCTGGACAGTATTACCTCAAACCTGCTTGAAGACGGCAACGACCTTCACATGCTGGTTCATCCGATCATAAAGAGGAAACGCGACGGACAAGGGCGGATCACGACGGATAAAAGCGGGAAAATCGTTTCCGAATCCATCATGTATATTGAAATTACCGCCATAACCGACCCTCAACAGATTACTGCCCTTGAAACCAAACTGAACAAGGTTCTGGAATTCGTCAATGCCGCCATCGAAGACTGGAAAATCATGCTTGGCAAAATGGATGACGTTGATAAAAACCTGGCCAGCCTGCCGAAATCTGCTGTTGATCCCGAACAGATAAAGGAAGCCAGAAGATTTCTGAAATGGATTGAGGATAATAATTTCACTATTCTTGGTTACCGGGAATATTTTCACAACCAGAAAGATTCCCTGAAAACCAAAGGCAAGGGATATGGTATTCTGCGTGACCCGGATGTCTATGTCCTGAAAGGCCCGGAAGGGCTGGTCGCGACCTCACCGGAAATAGAATATTTCATGAAACAGCCTGATGTCATTCTGATCACCAAGGCCAACGTCAAATCCATGGTTCACCGGGTCGTGCATATGGATTATATCGGCTTCAAGAAATATAATAAAAACGGCAAGGTGATCAGCGAAATCCGTTTTGTCGGTCTTTTTACCGCCCAGTCCTATAACCAGCGGGCGGAAACCGTCCCTTACCTTGACCGGAAAGTCAATCATGTGGTCAAAGAATCAGGTTTCGCGGCAGACAGCCACGATGGCCGCGCCCTGATGCATATTCTCGAAACCCTGCCCCGGGATGAGTTATTCCAGATCGGCGAAGAGGAATTGCTCGAAACCGCCATGGGAATCCTCCACCTGAAAGTCATGCCAAGCTGCCGGGCCTTCCTGCGCAAGGATCGTTTCGAACGCTACGTCTCCGCACTGGTTTTTGTCCCGCGTGACATGTATGATTCCGCCCTGCGCAGCAAGGTTGAAAAAATTCTCTGTGATGCCTTTAACGGCGAATTATCCTCCCATTATGCCCAATTGAGCAACGAACGCATTGCGCGCTGGCATTTTATCATCCGCACCACACCCGGCGATGTCCCCTCCCCCGATTCTGCCAGCATCAACAAACGTCTGGCCGAGGTGGCCCAGCGCTGGAATGATCATCTGCTCGAAGTCCTGATTGACCGCTGGGGCGAGGAAGTTGCGACATCTCTGTTTCGGAAATATAACCGCTCCTTCCTGCCCTCTTACCGGGAGCATTTCGACGCCCGCTTTGCGGTCACCGATATTGACAAGCTGGAACAATTGCCGGAAAGCCAGAATATCCAGTTTAATTTCTATCGTCTGGCCGAAGACCCCGATCACGCGATCCGCCTGAAAATATATACCAGCCGCCAGACCATCGCCCTCAGTGATTGTCTGCCGATGCTGGAAAATCTCGGCCTCAGGGTCGTCGAGGAATATGCCTTTCCGGTCTCCACCGAAGAAGCAGGAGAAAAAATATCCCACTCCATTCATGATTTTTATATGGTAGACCCGTCCGAAAACCCGTTCGACCTGTCGGTTATGAAAGAGCGTCTTGAAGATACCCTGCGGGTTGTCTGGACCGGCGGCATTGACAATGACGGCTTCAACAAACTGGTCCTGCGGGCCGGTATGGATCATCGCCAGGTATTGATTCTAAGGGTTTACAGCAAATATTTGCGCCAGCTCGGCCTGTCCTACAGCGAAACCTACATGCAGGATACCCTGACCCAATATTGGGATATTGCCCGGGACCTCGCGGCCCTGTTCGAAGTCAGTTTCTCGCTGCCGCCGTCCCCGGCTCCTGAACGGGCCAAAGAATGCCGCCAGCTTGAAAAAAATATCCGTACCCGGCTGGAACAGGTCGCAAGCCTTGATCAGGACCGGATGCTCAGAAGCTATCTCAACGTTATTACAAGTTCGCTCCGGACCAATTTTTACCAGACCGAAAGCAATGGCAGTTACAAACCCTATATCTCTATAAAAATCAAAAGCCGGGATGTCCGGGAAGCCCCAAGACCCCGGCCCTTTGCCGAAATTTTCGTGTATTCCCCACGGGTTGAAGGCGTGCATCTGCGCTTTGGTCCTGTTGCCCGTGGCGGCCTGCGCTGGTCAGACCGGCGGGAGGATTACCGGACAGAAATCCTCGGACTGGCAAAAGCCCAGCAGGTCAAGAATACTGTTATTGTCCCCGTAGGGGCCAAAGGGGGCTTTGTGCCAAAGAAAATGCCGCCGAATGCCGCCCGGGAGGAAATCATGCAGGAGGGTATTGCCTGCTATAAAATATTTATTTCCGGCCTGCTGGACATCACCGACAATATCAGGGATAAAAACGTGGTGGCGCCGGAAAATGTCATTCGTCTGGATGATGATGATCCCTATCTTGTGGTGGCCGCCGACAAGGGAACCGCCACTTTTTCCGATATTGCCAACGGCATGGCGCAGGATTACGGCTTCTGGCTTGACGATGCCTTTGCCTCGGGCGGCTCCCGGGGCTATGACCACAAGAAAATGGGCATTACCGCCAAGGGGGCCTGGGTTTCTGTCCAGCGCCATTTCCGGGAAAAGGATATTGACGTCCAGAAAGATGCGATAACCATTGCCGGTGTCGGTGATATGTCCGGCGATGTTTTCGGCAATGGCCTTCTGCGGTCGGAAGCAGTGAAACTGGTTGCCGCCTTTGATCACCGGGATATTTTTATTGATCCCGACCCTGATCCGGCAAAAAGTTTCAGGGAACGCCAGCGTCTGTTCGACCTGCCCCGGTCCAGCTGGCAGGATTATAACAAAAATCTGCTGTCCCGTGGCGGCGGTATTTTCAGCCGGAAATCAAAATCCATCCCGCTCAGCCCGGAAATAAGGAACTTGCTTGGCTTTGAAGATACAACGGAGCATGCCACCCCGAACGAGGTGATGAAAGCTATCCTGAAATCCCATACCGATCTGTTATGGTTCGGCGGCATCGGCACCTATATCAAATCTTCGCAGGAGAGCAATTCCCAGGCCGGTGACCGGGCCAATGATGCGATAAGGATTGACGGACGTGACCTTAACTGTCAGGTGGTGGCCGAGGGCGGAAACCTTGCCTGCACCCAGCGGGGCCGGATTGAATATTGTCTGAAAGGCGGCCAGATCAATACGGACGCCGTTGATAATTCCGCCGGGGTCGATTGTTCGGATAATGAGGTCAACATCAAAATCCTGCTCAATGCGCTGATTCATGACGGCAAGCTTACCCGTCAGCAGCGCGATGCCCTGCTGGTTGAAATGACTGACGAGGTCAGTAAAATTGTCCTCAATGACAATTATCTGCAAACCCAGGCTATCAGTCTGGCCCGGTCAAGCAGTATCCGTGAACTGGACAGTTTTGTCCGTTTCATGGATGATCTGGAAAAAACCGCCCATCTTGACCGGGAGCTGGAATTTCTGCCTTCGGATGATGAGCTGATCGAGCGCACTGATGAGGAACTTGGCCTGACCCGGCCCGAAATTGCGGTTCTGATCGCCTATTCCAAGATGGGGCTTTATGATGAACTGATGAATAGCGATATTCTCAATGATCCCTATCTTGATAAATATCTGATCCGCGCCTTTCCCGCCCAGCTGCGCGAAAGATACCCCGAAGACATCAGCAAGCATCAATTGAGACAGGGTATCATCGCCAAGGAAATCTGTAACGAGATCGTCAATCGCGGCGGCATTCAGGCCATCAAGGAAGAAACCGGCGCCCTGGCCCCGGAAATCGCCCGCGCGGCGCTGCTGGCGCGGGAGGTTTTCAGCCTGACCGAACTTTATGAAAAGATCGAAAGTCTGGATTACAAAGTCCCCGCCACCATTCAGATGCTGATGCTGATGGATGTCGAGGCCTTTGCCCGGCGTCAGACTATCTGGTTTCTCAACAATACTGATTCCACCAGGCCCCTGGGAGAGATAATTGACCAGTTCAAACCCGGCATTCAGAAATTATTCAGCCGGCCTGTTGCCGGTCAGAACCATAATGAAGACAGCCTGAAAAACAAGGTGGCCATGTATTGTGAACAGGGGGTTGACAAGGCTCTGGCCCACCATATCGCCAATCTGGAAATGAATATTGCCGCCTGTGATATTGTCATGGTGGCTCAGGATATGGATATAGATGTTATTGTTGTTGCACAAGCCTACTTTATTCTGGGAGATGAAATCGGCTTTGACTGGCTCAAGGCCGAGGCGGAGCTGGTGGAATCTTCCGATCACTGGGACCGGCTGGCGACCAACAGTGTGGTGGCCGATCTGCTGGATCAGCAAAAGAATCTGACCCGTTCTGCCCTGAGCGACCTGAATGGCGATAATAGTGAAGAAGCAGCCAGAATCTGGCTGGAGAAGGTACAAAACTCCACCAACCGCATTCAGAAACTGATTCATGATTTCCAGACCAGTGGCCGGATCAACATCACCAAGCTGGGCTTTGCCGCACGCCAGATCAGGAATGTCATTATTGATTAGGGCTTAGACGAGTTTGCCCATATTGAGGAATTTCTCGCGGCGCAGCTGTTTCAGCTTGTCGCCGCTCAGGGATGACAATTCATCAAAAGCGGTTTTCAGGGCTTTACGGATTGTCTCCATGACAAGCTTGTGGTCGCGATGGGCGCCGCCGACCGGCTCCGGGATAATTTCATCTATGATATTCAGTTTCAGTAAATCCTGCGCGGTGATTTTCAGGGCATTTGCCGCATCCCGGGCCTTGTCCGATGTGCGCCACAGGATAGAGGCACAGCCTTCCGGGGAAATCACCGAATAAACCGCATGTTCCATCATCAACACCCGGTTGCCCGCCGCAAGCGCCACCGCACCGCCGGACCCGCCCTCGCCGACGATCATCGAGACCAGCGGTACTTTCAGCCCGAGACAGGCTTCGGTCGAGCGGGCAATGGCCTCGGCCTGGCCGCGTTCCTCCGCCCCGATGCCGGGATAGGCCCCGGAGGTATCGACAAGGGTGATTACCGGAATGTCAAACTGTTCCGCCATTTTAAGCAGCCGGATGGTCTTGCGGTAGCCTTCGGGCCGGGCCATACCGAAATTATGTTTGATCCGGCTTTGGGTGTCGTGACCCTTTTCATGACCGATCACCATGACCGATTGTCCCATAAAGCGGCCAAGGCCGCCCATGATGGCAAGATCATCTGAAAAGGCCCGGTCCCCGGCCAGAGGCATGAAGTCAGTAATCAGATTTTCAACATATTCTCTGAAATGAGGCCGTTCGGGGTGACGGGCCACCTTTATTTTCTGCCACGGGGACAGGTTGCTGTAAGTATCGCGCAGTAATTTATCCCGCTTGCCTTCGAGTCGGCTAACCTCCTCGGCAATGTTGATTTCCTCCCCGCCCTCAAGGTTATTCATATCCCGGATCCGGCTTTCCAGCTCGGCAATCGGTTTTTCAAAATCCAGATAAGTCAGCATATATTGTCTCAAAAATCCTGCAAAATAATTTTACGCAGCCCTTATACCCCTGATTTCAGCCCTTGGAAAGAGGATGTTTTTGCTGAACCAGCAGTTTCAGCCTTTCTTCCAGCACATGAGTATAAATCTGGGTGGTGGTTATGTCCGAATGGCCAAGCATTTTCTGGACCGCCCGCAAATCAGCCCCATGAGCCAGAAGATGGGTGGCAAAGGCATGGCGCACCACATGGGGCGATATTGCTCCGGGGGGAATTCCGGCCTCCCCGGCCAGCTGCTTTAATATCCGGGCAAACTGCTGCCGGGTCAAATGACCTTTTGTCCCGCGCGATGGAAATAACCATTTTCCCGGCTGCCCGGACTTAGGTCGGGAATCAGGTCCGGAATTTTCTGACGTCATGGCATCAATATAGCCCTGCATCGCCCTGATCGCCCGCTTGCTCAGGGGGACAAGACGTTCCTTGCCGCCCTTGCCCCGGACATAAATATAAGGTGCACCACTTTGCACTGAGATCAGAGGCAGACTGACCAGCTCCGTCACCCGAAGCCCGGTGGCATATAATATTTCAATCAGGGCAAGACAGCGCAAGTTTTTCAGGTCAGGCTTTTCATCAGCATGCCTTTGGGCTACTTCCAGAAGTCGGCTCACCTGTTTTTCGCTCAACAGCCGGGGCAGGGATTGCCCGGCCCGGGGGCTGTCAATGCCGACGACCGGGTTATCCTGTCGAATTCCCTCCGCATAAAGAAATTTGTAAAATTGTCGTATTGTCGATAATTTTCGCGCCTGCGTGCGGGCTGAAAGCCCGTGTTTCCGGACCAGAGACAGATAGGTCCTGATCTGGTCCCGGTCAATATCCAGCAGCCCGGACGGGGTGTTTTCAGACAGATGGGCCAGGTCCCGGCTATAGGCGGCAAGGGTGTTTTCCGCCGCGCCCCTTTCCGCCCCGAGCATTTCGAGAAACTGACTGATCGCCCGTTGGTCAGAAGCCATTATTGGCCAGTATTTCAAGAGCGAGCCTGCGGGCCTCTGTCTCCAGCCCAACAGATCTAAGCGCCCTGATGACCGCACTTGCCCCGGCGGCATCAAGGTCTGATACGCCATTTTCCCCGGCCAGAAGACATAATAATATGGTTTCTCCGGATTTCTTCGCCGCCACAGACCGGATTAAATTACGCCAGATGGCCAGCGGAATGGCCCGAGGAATGGCCCGAGGAATGGCCCGAGGAATGGAATGAGAAATATTCTGCATTTCCGGATCGGCAGTTTTTGGGGTTTTCTGGCCGGTTTCAGGACCAATAAGCTCCTGCCACATGGTTTCCGGAACAACCAGGCCGAGGGCTTCGGCCACCGAATAAAACAGAGTTGCCTTTTCCGCACGCCGTCCCGGGGACAGGAGCATCTGCCCGTTCCACCATAAATCAAGTATTTCCTGCGACCAGGGAATATCATTATTCCGGCCCGACAGCGCCATCATCGGCCAGATATCTATCAGCGCCCGGGTGGCATCTGCATTCCCGTTATAGGCGGCGTTACGAACAAAAGCGTACCATTCACGGGCTTTTTTATTATTTCCAGCCAATATCAGCGCCCGGGTGATATGATGGGCATGAAAAAGCAGATCATCCGCCGGTTCAAGTGAGCGCACGGCACGGGCATTCAACAATGCCGCCCGGGCCAGATCCCCCTTGCGCAGGGCGCGGGTCCAGATTTCCTTTAAAACTTCGGCCTTCTGCACAGCCTTGATCTGTTTTATTGCAGATTGATAGAGCAGGACATCCCCCGTTTCGCTCTCGTCCGAGCGGGCAATGGCAATGGCATTTTCATATTCATCCTCTGAAAAGCTGATACTGTTATAGAGGGGAATAAGCTTGTTGACCGGAAAGGTTCCTTTCCTGTAACTTCGGGCCGCTGCCGCAAGGCGATCTTCTTTCGGGACATTGGCATTACCGGACAGGGCATAAAGAACAAGCGCCGGAGCCCTGGCAAACATCCGGGCATCTATCGGCTGCCCCAACACGGATAATAAACTATATGTCATCGGGTCGAGTTGGGTCAGACCCGATGAAAAATCCTGTTTTCCCGCGCCACCCTCATCCTTCTGTGACAATTTATTTATCAGATCATAAAAGACAAAATCTGTTTTTCCCTGCTCCATAAGGGATTCTACCGTAAGAGCCGCCTCCTGCGGTTTGCCCTCCATCGCCTGACAAAAGGCCAGCAGCTTCAGCCAGTAAGCCCCGGCATTGTCATCCTCTATTGCCTGACGGGCCTGCATACAGGCCGGGGAGATATCGCCGGCCATCAGCATCAGGTCACTGATTTTCTGTGAGGGGGGGTAAGATTCCGGCGGTAAAATTTTCAAAAAAGACTCCAGTGTCTCCAGATCCCCTGTCTCACTGATTTTTTCTATTCTGAGCGATAGAAATTTTGACAGGTCAGGAGAATCTGTCCCTTTGGGGACCGTGGCCGCTGACAGGAGTAATTTTCGTGTCAATGATTCCATAACCGGGGATTTGGTTGGAATAAACAGCGCCGAGAGCAAATGTTCAATCTGCCCGAGATCGGACCCCTGCCACAGGGTGACAGGAAAACCACCATCCTGTTCACTCATCAGTCCCTTTTCTGCCGGAAGGGTTTCAACAAGGTCCATGGTTTCAACCTCAAGCCCCTTTTCCGGCGCGGCATTACCCGGGGTTTCTTCTGTTGCCGGAGCAGACTTTTCTGTTTCCACAGAAATCTCCTCTGCGGGTTTTTCCGGTGGAATATAGGGGCCGGGCTGTCCCGCAGGAAATAATATTGACCGGGGCAGGTTATCTGCCGGTTTATCAACCGGCTGGCGGGGCAGCTTTTCCACGTCTTGATCTTGATCCGGAACCTGCCCGGCCATTAAAGAGGCTGGCAGGAAAAAGACCATGGCCAGCAATGTCAGAAAAATCATCCGGAATGTGTTTTTACCTGTCATATTACCCGTCATGGAAAATCTGCCTCTGAATAAATTTATTGAGGAAATCTGTCATTGGGCAGGGTTTTTTCAATATGATTTTGCGGCGGGTCTATATCAACGGTCATCAGATAAATACCCCCGGCCCCGATGGCTATCAGGATCAATATAATAATTGTTAGCCAGAACTTGCCCATTTTTCGTTGTGTTTCCTGCTGTTATCTGTATTTGGATCGATGCTGCACATTCTAACCATCTCCGGGCCGGTCGTAAAGCACACACTGAAATTACCATAGTTGTTCTTGACAATATTTGAAAAAAATATGGTATTTTAATGACTTTCTCTATGTTAATAATAACCCAAGATGAAACCTGTAAGAAAAAACAAATACGCCTCTCCGGTCCCCCGGCTCAGATATCCCCTGACGAAAAGCATTTCCTTGATTGGTCTTATGGGGTCCGGCAAAACCACGGTGGGACTCCGTCTGGCCCGCAAGCTCGGCCTGGGCTTTACCGATTCCGATGCGGAAATTGAATTGGCGGCCAACCACACCGTCAGTGAAATTTTTGAAAAATTCGGCGAGGATGATTTTCGCAGTGGCGAAAGAAAGGTTATTAACCGGCTGATTTCAGATACCCCGGCAGTTCTCGGCACCGGGGGCGGGGCCTTTATGGACGCCAAAACCCGTCAGAGACTGAAAGAAAAAACCATAACCATCTGGCTGAAGGCAGATATTAATCATCTGGTGGAGCGCACCTCGCGACGCAATACACGGCCTCTGCTGAGGAACGGGAATCCCGAGGAAATCTTGCGAAAACTGGCCGAAACCCGCTACCCGGTTTATGGTCAGGCGGCAATCACCGTTGAAACCGGCGCCGGTCCCCATGAAAAAGTTGTCAATAACATCATCTGGAAACTCAATCAATATCTTGCCGCAGAAGCCAAAGCAGCAAGAAAGAAAGAAACCCCGTAATAATGCCCAAAAAAATAACTGTCGCGCTTCAGAATCACAGCTATGATATTTATGTGGGGGAGGGCCTTCTTGATCAGGCGGGGGATATAATCGCGCCGCTTTTATCCCGCCCCCGAACGGTGATCGTCACCGATGACAATATTGCCGGATATCAGCTTCCCCGGCTGGAAAAATCTCTGGAAAAGGCCGGCATAACATTTGACAGCATCATCCTGCCCGCAGGGGAAGCGACAAAATCCTTTGCCCAGCTGGAAAATCTTCTCGACCGGCTTCTGGCTTTCGGGTTGGAACGTCAGGACAGGATCATCGCCTTTGGTGGCGGGGTTATCGGTGATCTTGCCGGATTTGCCGCAAGTATTTATCAGCGTGGTATCGGCTTTATCCAGATTCCCACCACCCTGCTGGCACAGGTTGACAGCGCCGTCGGCGGCAAATGCGCCATCAACAGCCCGCGCGGCAAAAACCTGATTGGCAGTTTTCACCAACCCGGTCTGGTTCTGAGCGATGTCAGTTGCCTGAACAGCCTGCCACAAAGACAGCTGCTGGCCGGTTATGCGGAGATGGTTAAATACAGCCTGATCAATGACGGCAAGTTTTTTGACTGGCTTGACCGGCAGGCCGGGAAAATCATCTCCGGTGATCCTGCGGCGCGGATACAGGCCATCATTACCTGTTGTCAGGCCAAGGCGGACATGGTTGCCCGGGATGAAAAGGAAACAGGTCCGCGCGCCCTGCTCAATCTGGGTCATACATTTGGCCATGCGCTTGAGGCGGAATGCGGATTTTCCGACAGGCTCCTTCACGGGGAAGCCGTGGCAATTGGCATGGTCATGGCCTTTGACCTGTCGGTCAGGATGGGCCTTTGCCCTGAACAGGAGGCCGCCACTGTCCGGCGACATCTGAAAATGATCGGCCTGCCAGACGGAATTTCGGCAGATCTCCGGGCATATTTCCGCAACGATATCACGGCAGAAAGGCTGTTTAATCATACCCTGCATGATAAAAAATTATCCGGCGGCAAAGTAACCTATGTGTTGGTCCGCGCCATTGGAGAGGCTTTTTTAACCAATGATGTCACAGCGGAAGATATAAAGCAGGTTTTTCAATCGGCACTGGATGGATAAAATGATTACGGATATTCTGCTTTTTTCCGGGGAACTGTTTTTTCTGATTATCCTGTCAGGCCTTTTCTCGGGATCTGAAACCGCCCTGACTGCAACCTCGCCGTCCCGCATTCACCGTATGGTCAAAAAGGGCAACCGGCGTGCCGGTCTTGTCGAAAAACTCACCAATAATTCCGAACAATTGATCGGCGCGATTTTATTGGGCAATAATCTGGTGAATATTCTGGCGTCTGCACTGGCAACGGCTTTTTTCATCCGGATTTTTGGCGACATTGGCGTGATATATGCCACGCTTGCCATGACCCTGCTGCTGCTGATCTTCGCCGAAGTGTTGCCCAAAACCTATGCCATCGCCAACCCTGAACGGGTGGCGCTGAAAATTGCGCCCTTTGCCCGGCTGGTCGTGATTATTTTCTCCCCCTTTGCCGCACTGGTTCAGCTTGTGGTCCGGTCTATCCTGCGGCTGTCGGGACTTGCCAGCACAAATCAGAAAATTCTTTCGGCCCATGATGAAATCAGGGGGGCCATCAGTCTTCAGGCCCATGAAGGCGGGCTGATTAAAAATAACAAGGATATGCTTGACAGTATTCTTGATCTGCAGGATGTCCAGCTTGAAGACGTCATGGTTCATCGCCGGAATATTGAAATGATCAATATCAGCGACAGCCCGGCGGACATTTTTTCCCAAATTGTCGCCAGCCCCTTTACCCGGTTGCCGCTCTGGCAGGAAAACCCGGATAATATCATTGGGGTTGTCCATGCCAAGGAGGTTCTCAGAGCCATCGAAGCCAATCACGGCTCAATAAACAATGTGGATTTCTGTCAAATTGCCCAACCGCCGTGGTTTGTCCCGGAAACCACCAGCCTGCAGGAGCAATTGACAACTTTTTTGGCAAAAAAGTCTCATTTCGCCCTGGTGGTTGATGAATATGGTGCCTTTATGGGGGTCATTACCCTGGAAGATATCCTCGAAGAAATCGTCGGCGACATATATGATGAACATGATACCCTGTCTGCGGATGTGAAAATTCTGCAAAACGGCTCCATAATTACGGCTGGCAATACGCCGATCCGTGATCTGAACCGGCAATTCAACTGGACTCTGGATGATGAAGATGCCATCACCATTGCTGGTTATGTGATTGATATTGCCGAAACCATCCCCCTGCCCGGCCAGCGTTTTTCCCGAGGCGGTTTTACATTTGAAATACTGAAAAGACGGCGCAACCAGATTACCTCCCTGTTGATTATCCCCGAAGGAAACAACCCCTCATAGGTCCTCCTTCTCTTCAAGAATTTCTGTCAGTTTCGCTATCCTTTCCGGCGAAAGGCGGCGGATTTTCTGCGCCAGCTGATTAACCAGGGTCACCGCCTCGGGCAAAAGCCCCGCCGTATCCACCACGAGGCGGGGGTGAGACAGACGGGCCAGCTGCTCTATTTCCTCGGCATCATCCCAGATCAGGTTGAAATAACCGATGATCCGCTGAACCATGGCCCAGGACGGCTGGCCCCGGTGACCATGCTCAAGGGCCGACAAATATGCCGGACTGACCCCGATATCTGCTGCCATTTTTTTCTGGTTTATGCCCCGGCCCTTGCGCAATAGACGAATTTTCCTGCCAAATGGTGTCATGATCCTCTGTCCCGGTTTATTTTCAACACCACATATAAGGCTCCGGCACCCCCGTCTTCCCCCCTTGCAGAATGAAAAGAAATTATGTGACCCGCCAGCGGGTCCCGGGACAGCCAGCCCGGAACATTATTCCTCAATAGCCCGCCATTCTTGTGACTGCCCTTGCCGGTAATAACCAGTATAAGTCGTTTGCCGCGCCTGATTGCCGTTTCGATATAATTGCACAATGCCCGGTAGGCCTCATCCCCGGTCATCCCGTGAAGATCTATCCGGCCCTCGGGCCTGACCCGGCCCCGGCGCAATTTCTGATGCCAGTTATGGTCGGCATCTTTCAGGGTGAAACTGCCCTCTGTCAGTCTGACTATTGGCGCATGCGCCGGGTCGTAATGATAGCCCGGATCAGAAATCCGCACGTCATATGCCGATTTCCGGACCAGCGGTGTTGCCGCGCGGTTGCTTTCCAGCCGGGAAATATTCCGGGTGACCTTTTCCCATAATTCCTGTTCGGCCCTGCTCAGGGCTTTTCCGGGTTTCCTGCGGTTCATCACAAGTCACTTTTTCGGGACAGAATTCGATCCGCCAGACCCTTTGGCACCAGAAAATAATAGCGGCCCGCCTCTTTCATCGGCCCGGCAAGCCGGGCGGCATCATCACCGACGCCCCAATATATATCCGCCCGCATCCGGCCCTTGATTGCCGCGCCGGTATCCTGGGCAATGACCAGCCGCTGTATCGGCTTGCCGTGATCCGTAGCCGGATTTAAATCAAGCCAGAGCGGCATACCAAGCGGGACATATTGCGGGTCAATGGCCAGTGACCGGCCCGAGGTCAGGGCAACATTCATTGACCCGACCGGTGCGGTTTCCGCCAAGGGGCGAAAAAAT
>Ga0256829_1001352_pt1 | contig 20376 bp, 18 predicted proteins | sample 131447metaG_FD_185979 | JGI IMG/M metagenome (GOLD analysis project Ga0256829, IMG submission 185979) | Hydrothermal vent microbial communities from Lau Basin, Pacific Ocean - 131-447 | ecosystem: Environmental > Aquatic > Marine > Hydrothermal vents | place: Pacific Ocean: Lau Basin | collected...
AAACTCAGGAAAATATACGAAGTATGTTTCATTCTCATAATTGTTATGCATTGCTCGCCAGAATGCAGTAAGTCGTTGCTGTCCATCCAATAAATGTTCTGCAACTTTTTCTGTTTGAGAAGGCTTTGCTGTATTGATGAATCGTGACTCAAACTTTTGTTTGTCACCCACTTTTAAATTCAGTGCTACGCCGACAGGGAGGTTGTAAATGATAGTCTTAAGAAAGCTTTTAACCCTGTTTTTATCCCAAGCTTCCATTCTTTGAAATCTTGGGAGCTTTATTTGTCCACTTTTAATACAATTAAACCATGCTGTAAGTTCTCTGTTTTGGGCGCTGCTTGATGAGGTTTCCATCCTGTTTTTCCTCCCCCATAATATAATTGGATCATAGTTTGTTTTTTGCTAAAATGACAAGAACTAATTGAAGTATCCATCTGTAAATTTTTCGCTATCGAAGATGGTAACGCTTCAAACGGGCAGACCTGTTTGATTTGGATGATATTCCGGGTTTCAATCGGCAAACACCTCAAAGGCATCGCCTTTGTCTTTATTGATCGAAAGCCGGGCGATTCTCTCTTCAAGTTCAGCAAAGCTTGTGAGGCCATCATAGATGCCCGAATTAAGAAAAAACCTGCTCCGCTGATGCTTTGCCTCCATAGACTTGCCCTCCCAGTGTCAAGTCTAGCAGCTTATATCCAAAGCTTCACCAGCTTCGGCGATTCCGAGCGGAATAGCCATTTGCCATAATCCTTCTATAGTTACCTTGCCAATAAATCCAGCAGTTTCTTGCCATATTCGGCAAAATGCGCGGCTCCAGCTTTGGCCGGTTCTCCTTGCCAATCCATAAGTTCGAGTTTCTATTTACCTGCCTTCGTTATTTCTTGTCCACTTCGATGAGCTTCCGCCCTTCTTCTGTGAGCCGATATTTCTGTCGGCTGCTACGGGGTTTATCAGGGACAGTCATTTCGATCAATCCCATCGCTATGGCTGGCTGCTGGTAGTGCTCCCGAAAATGTTTCTCATCAATCAAACCCAATTCATTCTGGATTTCCATACGACTCATTTCCCCCTGGATTACCGTGAGTATTTTTCCAACTTCGGGGGTGACTTCGGGGCTGACTTGCGGGGTGACTTCCGTGGTCGCTGTGGCAGAAACTCGGGGAAAGGAAACAGTGAACCAATCCTCTTCAACCTGTATCTCTGGTGCTACAACACCATAATCAGCGCAAATCTGTTTGATGCGTTTGATGCCGGAGCCGATGTGTTCAACGGCATCCATGCGGTACAGCATGCCAAAAAGCAGCGGATTGCGCGGAATGCTCTTCCTGCCCAGATCGGCTTCCGTCATTCCGGCTGGCAACCCACCGGGGCTGACAATTTCCACCCGATCTTTGAAGATATATACCTGCACATTGGCAGTTGAGCGATAATCACGATGCGCCAGGGCATTGACCACCGCTTCGCGCAGAGCTTCTTCTGGGAGTTCCGGGCGTTCTTCCCGTTTAACGTATTTGATTCAAAATGGATGACGCCCTCCTTGAAAAAGAACTCGCGAATCTCACTCCTCGACATCTGCTGTGAACTGGCGCCATCCCGCAAGTAAAATTTACCGGCGGATGAATAGGGTTTGCTGTTTTGGGCGGGAACATTGACGATCAGAATATCGTCCACAACATCCGTACCGATCACCAACGGTGGCTCAATGGAACGTGCAACATTTTGCACTTCAGACTTAAGCCTGTTGGTATTGCGTACGCCAACAACTCGCCCGTCATCGCTTACTCCAATTAAAATGACACCGCCGGTGGCATTGGCAAAAGCGCATAATTCGCGGCCAAGGTGAGCCGTGCCACTTTGTTTGAACTTGCAGGTAAATCCTTCACCAAGGCGAATGATCTGTTGAAGCTCATCGCTTGTCTTAACAGCCTCCATCGAATGGTAAACAAAGCTTCAACCACTGTTTTATTACGCTTTTGCTCCAGCATATCAATCCGCTGCTCGCACTGTTCATTATCGCCATCGTCGCTTGCTTGTCACCATTGAACTTGCGGAAAGTAAGTTGCGCCGCCACCATGCCGCCATGCAAGCTGCACACAACCCGTCAATGGAACTGACGCAAGCATATCAACATTGTCTGGATATCGCACAAAGCCACTATGAAAATTTCCCCACCGCCTCAAAACTGCTGGCGGCGGATCTCCGCCCTGCTGTGGCTGCCATCTATGCCTTTGCCCGTCATGCCGATGATCTGGCTGATGAAGGCGATGCCAGCCCCGCGACCCGGCTCAAGCAACTCGATGCCTGGGAAACACTGCTGGAACGCTGTGAACATGATGGTTCAATCAATCACCCCATTTTCATGGCGCTGGCCGATGCCATTCAAACACGCGGTCTGGATATTGAAGATCTGGATAATCTGCTCATCGCCTTTCGCATGGATGTCAGCATCCACGCCTATGCCACGCTGGATGAATTACTGTTTTACTGCAAACACTCGGCCAATCCGGTTGGACGACTAATGCTGCAGCTGCATAGGATCAATCACGCCGAGGCGGTGTTCTGTTCCGATAAAATATGTTCGGCGTTGCAACTGATCAATTTCTGGCAGGATCTCAGCATCGATCTACCGCGCGGTCGCTGCTATTTACCTGAGAGTTGGTTGCAGGAAGCCGGACTGAGTGGCGAGCAATTGCTGGATGGCAGCATCGACAATGCCGCTATCAAACCGGTACTGGAGCAGGCTATACGTGAAACCCGCGCCATGCTTGAGGCCGGCGCGCCGCTGCTCGCCATGATTCCGTTCCGGCTGCGTCTGCAGATCGCCGCCACCCTGCACGGGGGTCGCCTGATGCTGAACAAAATCGCCCGGCTGGAACAACCGCTCAATCAACGCGTTACAGTTGGCAAAGCCGAGTGGAAACGGTTAATCCTGCCTGTATTGAAAGACAGCCTGTTTCCACCTCGCTCACACCATACAACAGAGGGGGGACAGGCATGACGCCGGAACAATACTGTCGGGACAAAACCCGTGGCTCGGGTTCCTCATTCTTTTATGCCTTTCTGTTCCTGCCCGAGGATCAGCGCCGCGCTATCATGGCGCTGTATGCTTTCTGCCGGGAAGTGGACGATATTGCAGATGAAATTAAAGAACAGGATGTGGCGCTGACCAAACTGGGTTTCTGGCGCGAAGAGGTTGGCCGTGCCTTTGCCGGCAAACCGCAACACCCGGTCGGCAGAGAATTGAACTGGGCCAGAGCGCACTTTTCGATTGACGAAGAATTATTGCTGGAAATGATCGACGGTATGCTGATGGATGTGCTGCGCAAGCCGATCCTGAAAGCCGCCGACCTCTCCCTCTATACCTATCGCGTCGCTGGCGTGGTCGGCCTGTTGAGCATCGAGATTTTCGGTTATCGCAACCGCAAATCCCGTCATTTTGCCACCTCGATGGGCGAAGCCTTACAACTGACCAATATCCTGCGCGATGTGGTGGAAGATGCCCGCATCGGTCGCATCTATCTGCCGCAGGAAGATAGAATTCGTCTCGGCATTCCCGATCAGGCCTTCAAAGACGGCCAATACAACGACGCCATGCAACAGCTATTGCGCCAGTACGGCGACAAAGCCGAAGCCTCCTATCGCCGGGCGCTGGATGAACTGAGCGATGAAGATCGTGAAAGCCTGCGTCCCTCCATTGTGATGGGTGCTATCTACTATGCCTATTTACGCCAACTCAGAGCTGTGGATTTCAATATCTGGCAGCATCCTGTGCACATGTTGCCACTGAAAAAAATCTGGATCGCCTGGCGCGCCTGGCGCTATGAACAAAAAGCCGGCAAAAAAGGGCTACCGCTAAAACTGGAGTTTTAGGAGATACACATGGCTGACTATCAATATATCTATTCAATGCAGGGCGTAGGCAAGGTTGTTGCCAACAAGAAAGAGATTCTCAAGGATATTTATCTGTCCTTTTTTCCCGGCGCTAAAATTGGCGTGCTGGGACTAAATGGATCCGGTAAATCCACCCTGCTGCGCATTATGGCCGGCATTGATACGGATATTATTGGTGAAGCCCGCCCTGCCCCCGGCATTCGCATCGGCTATCTGCCGCAGGAGCCTGAGCTGGATCCTGCCAAGGATGTACGCGGCAATGTCGAGGAGGCAGTGCAGCCGATTAAAGATGCACTGGCTGAACTGGACGCTGTATATGCAGCCTATGCAGAACCGGATGCCGATTTCGATGCCATTGCCGCCAAACAGGCCAAACTTGAAGCCTTGATTGAAGCTTCCGATGGCCACGATCTGGATCGCAAACTGGATATCGCCGCTGATGCGCTGCGGCTGCCTGCCTGGGATGCCGACGTGACCACACTATCCGGTGGTGAACGCCGTCGCGTGGCACTGTGCCGTTTACTGCTATCCAACCCGGATATGCTGCTGCTGGATGAGCCAACCAACCATCTTGATGCCGAATCGGTGGCCTGGCTGGAGCGTTTCCTGCACGATTATCCTGGCACTGTCGTGGCGGTCACCCATGATCGTTATTTCCTTGATAATGTGGCCGGCTGGATTCTGGAGCTGGATCGCGGGCGCGGCATTCCGTTCGAGGGCAACTACAGCGGCTGGCTGGAGCAGAAAGAGCAGCGCCTGGCGGTGGAAGAGAAACAGGAAACATCGCGCCGCAAAGCCATGCAACATGAACTGGAATGGGTACGCGCCGGAGCCAAAGGCCGACATGCCAAATCCAAAGCGCGCCTGAAAGCATTTGACGAGCTGGCCAGCCGTGAAGTACAGGAACGCAACGCCACCAAACAGATTTTCATTCCGGTCGCTGAACGGCTGGGTGATATCGTGGTTCAGGCAGAATCCATCAGTAAGGGCTTTGCAGACAGGCAACTGGTGGAAAATCTCACCTTCAATCTGCCGCGTGGCGGTATTGTCGGCATTATCGGTGCAAACGGGGCCGGCAAGACCACACTATTTCGCATGCTGACCGGGCAGGAACAGCCCGATGCCGGTTCACTCACCGTAGGAGAGACCGTACAACTTTCCTATGTCGATCAATCACGTGATGCGCTGGATGGCAATAAAACGGTGTGGGAAGAGATCTCCGGTGGCGCTGATTCGATCTGGCTGGGCAAGGCAGAAGTCTCCAGCCGGGCCTATTGCGGGCGTTTTAATTTCAAGGGCGGTGATCAGCAGAAAAAGGTGAAAGTACTTTCCGGTGGTGAACGTAACCGCGTTCACCTGGCCAAAATGCTGCAATCCGGCGGCAATGTGTTGCTGCTGGATGAGCCGACCAACGATCTGGATGTCGAAACACTGCGGGCACTGGAAGAGGCCTTACTGGATTTCGCCGGTTGCGCCGTAGTCATTTCGCATGATCGCTGGTTTCTCGATCGCATCGCCACCCACATGCTCGCCTTTGAAGGCGACGGCCATGTCGAGTGGTTCGAGGGCAACTTCCAGGAATATGAAGCCGACAAAAAACGCCGCCTCGGTGATGATGCCACCCAGCCCCACCGCATGCGCTACAAAAAACTGGTTTAAAAGCAGAAGGGTACGTACTCTATGGTGAATTCTTTTGACTCATTAAATACCGCTGCTGGTGGCTTTGAACTGTTTCATTTTGGCGAACACCTTGTTGGGATAACGCTTGCGTCCGAGTGAGCCGTTATAAGCGCCCAGGGCGCGTTCCAGCGTTTTGTAACGATCCAGATAGTGGCGGATGATGGCGCAGCCGTAGCGCACGTTCGTTTCGATGCTGAGCAGATTATCATCCGGCTTGCCCAGCTCCTTTTTCCAGAATGGCATCACCTGCATCAGTCCAACCGCACCGACATTGCTGACTGCAAAATGGTCAAATTGCGATTCTACCGCAATCACGCCCAGAATCAGTTCGGGCGATAATTTCTGTTTCTTGCTGTAAACATACACCCAGCGGGCAATCGTTTTCGCCTCATCAACATCAGCCACCCAAGGGCGAATGGTCGATACAATATCCTTGACCCATACCGTCTGCTCAAAATCAGTCTGCCCGGCTGGCTGGCTGGCTGGCTCAAGCATCTGACGCATCTCTTCTTTCTCTTTCGGCTCAATATCCAGCAGGCCGACACTCTTTTCGACGATCTGTTTGACCGCTGTCTGCGCCATATGCTGCTTGTCTTCGGTATTGCTGTTCAGCCAGAAGGGAACACTCAGCAGAAATCCTGCGACCATCACCCCGGCCAGAATGGCCTTGGGTGATTTATCGCCCAGTCGGCGCCTTAATTCTTCGGCGTTCAGTTTGTTACCTCTGAAACAGTTGCTTCTGAAACGGTTGCCTCTGAAACTGTCGTCTCAGCGCTTGTCGCCTGCTCAAACTCGGACAATACGACTTTTACAGCATCTGCCACAGACACAGCCCTGCGCTGCTGCTGCCGCCAGCCAATTTCCACCGCATCTTCTTTCAGACCGCGATCACCAACCACAATCTGGAATGGCAGGCCGATCAACTCGAAATCCTTGAACTTGACGCCGGGACGTTCATTGCGTTCATCCCATAGCACCTCAATGCCGGCATCCAGCAATTGTTGGTGGATTGCTTCCGATGCATCCCGCACCGCATTAGATTTGCCCATACTGATCAGGCCAATCTGAAACGGCGCCAGCGCCAGCGGCCAGCTGATACCGGCCGCATCATTGCACTGCTCCACAATCGCCGCCATCAAACGCGACACGCCAATGCCATAACACCCCATGGTGGCCACGCTACGCTTACCCTGCTGATTCTGAAACACGACCTCCATAGGCTCGGTATAGCGTTTGCCGAGCGCAAACACCTGCCCTACCTCAATGCCGCGAGAGAGTTCAATCTCGTTGCCGCAGCGGCTGCAACGGTCGCCGGCTCGCGTTTCACGCAAATCGGCGAATTCAGCAGCCGGGACATCGCGCCCGAAATCCAGTCCTGTGACATGAGTATCGCGCCGGTTGGCACCGGCTATGAATCCTGTCGCACCCTGTAAACGGCTGTCCACCAACACACGCACCGACAACTGCTGCGGGCCGACAAAACCGGTGACGCCGCCGATCGATACAATATCGTCATCCGTCGCCATTTCAACGCTGTCCGCACCAACCACATGCGCCAGTTTGATCTCCTGCACCTGATCATCGCCGGCCACGCAGGCCGCCACAATCGCACCATCATGTTCTCCGCCATGGATACGATAGACCAGCGTTTTAACCAGCAAGCCGATATCCACCGACAGGAAATCGGCCACATCTTCAACACTGGTAACGGCAGGCGTTTCGACCATGGCCAGCGCAGCCGGCTCACCCGATACGCAGGCACGCCGGGACACCGCCTTCTCCACATTGGCTGCGTAATCACAAACACTGCAGTGAGCGATAAGATCCTCGCCCGACTCGGCCAGCACATGAAACTCATGCGAATCGCTGCCGCCAATCGAACCGGTATCGGCTTCCACAGGCCGAAATTCCAGACCGAAGCGCGTAAAGATTCGGGTATAGGTTTCAAACATATTTTTATATTCTGCGGCCAGACTCTCGGCATCGGCATGGAAAGAGTACGCATCTTTCATGACAAATTCGCGCCCGCGCATCAGCCCGAAACGGGGGCGAATCTCATCGCGGAATTTGCTCTGAACCTGATACAGGTTCATCGGCAGCTGTTTATAGGAACGTAGTTCACGGCTAACCAGATCGCAGATCACCTCTTCATGGGTGGGGCCGAGGCATGATTCATGGCTATGCCGATCCTTGAAACGTAGCAATTCCGGGCCGTATTTTTCCATCCGTTCGGATTTTTCCCACAACTCACCGGGCTGCACCATCGGCATCAATAATTCCTGAGCTCCGGCCCGGTTCATCTCCTCGCGAATCACCGCCTCGATCTTGCGCAACACGCGCAACGCCAGCGGCAGGTAATCGTATACGCCCGAGGTCACACGGCGAATATAACCGGCGCGCAGCAATAATTTATGAGAAATCACCTCGGCATCAGCAGGATCATCTCGAAGCGTAGGAATAAAACAGTTGGAATATCGCATAGCGCCAAGCATAGCGAGCATAGATTCATTCAGATAGTCCCGCGTAACAACCCTATTCATATATGGAGGTTCGGCTTCAGCCGCGCTTACACACCGATAGATCTACGGGAAATTACTGTATCAGCGAAGGTTCTTATTATTCAGTTGCCCTACCCCGGAAAAACAGGTCGACACTGTATCCTGAAAAGTCCCAATCAGATACGGCTTTTGAATGAAACCGGCCAAATCCTTGCCGTGAAATTGCGCTGTTGCATCTTCGGCACTGTACCCGGAAGAAAGAATCACTTTGATATCCGGATTGATTTGACGCAGCGCACGAAAGCATTCCTCGCCATTCATACGAGGCATAGTCATATCCAGCAACACGCCTGTTACCTCTTGCTGATACTGACGAAACACCGCAACGCCATCCTTGCCATCAACTGCAGTGATCACCTCAAACCCCATGTCTGCCAATACTATACTGGCAACTTCGCGAATACTTTCTTCATCATCAATCACCAGAATCAAACCGGAAACACGCTGCAACGGCGCAGCTTTATTTTCTTCGGAAGCAGGCAGGTCACCCCGTCCTGAGGTAGGAAAAGCGATTTTAAATGTCGTGCCCTTTTCTGGCTCAGAATACAGATTAAGCAATCCGGAATGTCCATGCACTATGCCAAGAACTGCACTCATACCCAATCCACGCCCTGTGAATTTGGTGGTGAAAAATGGATCGAATATTTTTTTTCGGGTAGCCGCATCCATACCGCAGCCTGAATCCGACACTTCCAGATACACGTAACGACCCGTTGCAACTTCCGGTTGATGAATCGAGGCTTGCAGATACGCCTTATCCACCTCCATAACGCCTGTTGAAACAGTAATCACGCCGCTTCGCTGATTGATGGCTTCAGAAGCATTGATGACAAGGTTCAGGATAATCTGCTGAATCTGGGTGATATCACCATCCAGGGCAGGCAGCGTATCACTCAGGTGGAAGTTCAGTATGATATTTTTAGTGATGGATACATCCAGCAGTGAACGCATATCGTCAATCAAAGAAGACAGATCAACCGGCTCTATGATCAACGTCCCTTTGCCGGAATAGGCCAGCATCTGCTTGCACAGGTTGGCAGCCTGCTGACTGGACTGTTCAATACCCTGCAGATATTTCTGCACCGGAGACCTGCTATCCAGCTTGATTTGGGCCATACCTGCATGACCCATGATCGCAGTCAGAATATTATTGAAATCATGAGCAATTCCACCCGCTAATACACCCAGCGACTCCAGCCTGTCGACATGTTCGAGCTGGTGTTGCATGGCAATTTCCTTGCGTAAATCGCGACCAATGACCGCTATTCGAGAGGGGTGTCCATCCTGATCAGCCAACGACATAAATATACAAGCCATGGGTACAGGATTGGCATCGGCATCGAGAAATTCACATTCTGTTTCGCATATGCCTTGCTGCAGAGTCTTGGGGAGTACGTCTTGAACCAGCATTTGCTCTGCTTCAGGACTATGAAAGCGACCAATTTTCATGGCATGCAGTGGTTGATCCTGCGCTAATCCAAGGATATTTTTTCCGGCAGGGTTGATATACAATACATTACCATCCAGATCAGCCATGCTCACCATATTCAGCGTGGCTTCAATGATGGCAGCCTGATCCCGTACTTCACCAGTCCTCAGTGCAACCAGCGATTCCAGATTGGCATGTGAATCACGCAGTTGTTGCTCCGCAGCCTTGCGATCACTGATATCCCGTAGAACCATCACAAATACCGGTTGATCTCCCTGCTGAACATAGGAACCAACAAATTCAACAGGCAGCTCTGAACCATCCTTGCATTGCGCAATTCCCTCAACACGGCGGTTCATCAATGCACCCCGCCGTCGTTGCAAATGCCGATAAAAGTGCTTCAGATATGCACCATGCAACCGGCGGGGAATCAATATATCTTCCATAAGCATGCCCCGTGCTTCAGCCGCACGATAACCGAACATACGTTCAGCCATTGGGTTCCATGATTGAATAACACCCTGTTGATCAATCCGTATAATGGCATCCATGGAGTGGTGAACGATGAGCGCAGACCAGTTTCTCACTTCTTCCAGCGCATTGGCCTTTTGCGCAATGCGTTGTTGATACGATTGTAGTTGCTTCTGGAATGGCAGTTGCGCATTGCCATTCTCCATGTGGTGCATACGTTTACGCAAGGCAGCAATAGTTTCCTGCGCCGCAGAAAGCTGTTGTTGCAAGGCTTCGTGGGTTGGCTTGCTACTCACGCAGCACCCAATGCCAGTGCCACCATCGTCTGGTTGATATGCAAGCCCTGCCACTGTTCACCATAGGTATCAAATCCGATCATGTGATCGGCAATTGCACAGGTTTTCTCGGCCAGTTGCTGGTTCAAATCATCCCCCATACCCTCAAGCGCGCGGTAGATACAATTGCAAACAATCAGCAGCGGAATTTTATGCGCAACCGGATCCAGTTTGGCCATAAGTTTATCATACTCGGCGGCCATGTCCTGATGCTGACATAGTGTCAATACCATGCCCTCTTCTATAGCACATCCGAACTCCAGCGCATCATCCTCACAAACACGCCTGAGCGCACGCACATAACACTCATTACCATAAGGATATGCCAGAGGGTTGTCTGAAAATATCTGCGGAGTCAACGCCTCTACCTCCAACCCGAGCAACTGGGCATAGCGCTGTGCTGCCGGCATGCCATCCAGTCGATTCACCACGCGTTCAGCCATATTAGCCTTGGTAATCACCACATCGTGATCACCGGGTATGTAATGTTGATGTTTGATAACGCGAAAAGGTACGCGGCTCTCGGCCAGAATAAATACAGCAGCATGTTGCCAGGCTTTACCGTTGGCGATGACAAAAGCATGATCGAACTTGAGATCGTCACCGGATGATCCGCCAAGCAACGGCACATCGCCCAGCTCGCTGGCCATGGCGGCAATCACGGGTTCTTCCCGCTTGCTCAAACCATCGAAAAAACTCAGACAAAAATAATCGTCCGCATTCAAATCACCCCAATCAATATCCAGTTGGCGAACCAGATCGGTGCACACTGCTCTGGTGCTGTCGACGCACGGAGCACTTAAATCTTCAAGCACGCTCACAGCCCAGCGAATGTCCGGCGTCGAAATGCCGGTTAAAACCAGTGCATGATTCTTATGTTGCCCCGTAAGCCATTCTCCGGCTGTCGTACACCCCACTATCAATGTATTCGGAAATTTATCTGCAAGACTCGCAGCTACAGCATGCGGATTTTGGACCGAGGAGTGAAAAACAAACAACATATCTGGCGCTGCATCCCGACCCCAGCTGCCGGTTGCCTCGCCAACAGCTTCCACTGCATCACTATTACCTGATGAACCTTCAAAGATTTTCATACATGAAGCATGCATTTTTCATGCTCTGGGTCAATACTCATGTTCACGTCTCACATTCAGGGTAGCGGAAGAAAATGAAGCGCATTGATGATGAATGCAGGCTCAGACCGTAGCTGTATCCGACCTGACTACCGGCGATTGCAGGCGATAATAGCATACCACCATCAGTGCCAACGACCCCGCATATACAATAACCTGCAAAGCGCTGGGTTTATCATCATAACCCACTAACACATGCAGCAATTCACCCAATGTACTGTCGGTGGATAACAGCGCCGAACTGTTCCACAGCGGATCAACCAGCGGTGGCAACCACTCGATCATCACCAGATTTGCCGCTGCCTGTGATGCCATACTCGCCGCCAACAGCATCAACAACCAGCCAACCACGCTGAACAGTCGTTTCAATGGAATGCGAATTAGTCCCAAATAGAGCAGTGAACCGGCAGCAAGGGCTGCGCCTGCACCCATCAGGCCTCCGAACAACATACTCCAGCCGTCTTCAGCGATACCCTGGGCTGCACCGAACAGAAAGAATGCAGCCTCGGATCCTTCACGCATCACCGCAGACAATGCAACGATGGCCAGTGCCGTGTTCGGCAAATCGCCTGATTTGACTGAGCCGCCCACCTGTTTCATACGCTGGCTCATGGCTCTGCCATGTTTGCTCATCCAGAAAACCGTCCAGGCGATCAGTACGGAGGCCAGCAGTAATACGGCCGCATTGAAAATAAATTCACCGTCACCATCAAACGAAGCCTCCATCTGCTCCATAAATACACCCAAAAATGCAGCCCCCAGCAAGCCGCCAAATACGCCAAGACCGATCCATAATCGGGAACCGGAGAGGCCTCGCGTCGCCGCCAGCAGGACGCCAACCACCAGCACCATTTCCAGCATTTCCCGAAATACAATGACCATCGATGAAATCATGCGTCCAACCCCTGAGTGCATTTTTTGCAAAAGCCGAACATGACCAGTTGATGGCCCGTCAGTTTAAAACCTTTTTTTGCAGCAGCAGCTTGCTGCAACGTTTCAATTGTATCGTGAGAAAATTCTTCAATATGCCCGCAGTTGGTACAAATCATATGGTCATGATGCGCCTTATCCGCCCGCTCATAACGTTTTTTATCCGCCAGCTGGATCGAATCGATTAGACCAAATGATTCCAGCGCCGCCAAACCTCGATATACGGTTGCGATACCAATCGGAGCTCCGGCATCCACCAGCGCCCGCGCCACCTCATCAGCGTCCCAGTGCCGATTGGAGGCATTGATCAAATCAAGGATAGCCTGTCGCTGTACTGTCAGTCTCTGCATGAGTCGTAATGATAACCATTATCACTATCATGTCAATGAGAAAGATTTCGCACACTGAAGAAGAGCAACGTTCATGGATTAGATTTTGATTTCTTCTGTGTTCTCTGTGGTGAATGCTTTTGACCCGTTTTTATTCGTGTTCATTCGTGGACAAGAGGTTGGTTTTAAATGGAGTGAATCAAAGGCTTTATCCACGAATGACACGAATGAACACGAATGGAGAGGCAGTAGATACTTCAATCTCCCCCAGTGCTTGACAGAGAATCCGTAGGTTCCGGCTATGCTGGATTGGGGGTTATATCTTGTTCCGGTTCAGTCCCAGGTTGCATACGTTCTTCACGATTCACCTTGACCTCACGCGGCGCATCGATACCGATGCGAACCTGACCACCTTTCACATTAAGCACCTGAATTTGAATATTATCTCCAATGGCAATGGATTCGCCCTTTTTTCTCGTCAGAATTAGCATGGTATCTCCTCTTTGATACCTTTAATAGACAACTATATCGGAAAATGCAAGAAAGAATTAAATAATTTTTCTGGTTGAAGTCGTAAAAAGTCCGTTCATGGTCTTTTTTCTCCACGGCAAGCGAAAAGTGTGATTTTCACTTTCCTTACAACGCAACAACTTGCGATGCAAGTCATTGCGTTGCGCGCCCATCCATGGGCGCCCTGATGACTTCGAAAGAAGTCATCATTCTGAATCCAGTCCAAATGCGCTGTGCAGAGTACGCACGGCCAGTTCGATATATTTCTCTTCGATCACCACGGTAATTTTGATTTCGCTTGTGGTGATCATCTGGATATTGACGCCTTCCTGAGCCAGAACATCAAACATATCCTTGGCAACGCCGGCATGTGAACGCATGCCCACGCCGATCACGGAGACCTTGGCGATGCTGTCATCACCTTTCACATGACGCCCGTGCATCTGCTCGCACAGACGGCGCATGATCTCCATGGTCTGCTGATAATCGCCGGTCGGCACCGTGAAGGTGATATCCGTATAACCCTGTTCGGATACATTCTGCACGATCACATCAACATTGATGCCCGACTCGGCCACCGGGCCGAACACTTTGGCGGCGATGCCCGGCTGATCGGGGATCCCCATAATGGTGATTTTTGCCTCATCGCGGTTATAGGCCACGCCGGAAATGGTTGCTCGTTCCATGCTGTTATCCTCTTGTACATCATCCTCTTGTACAACCATTGTGCCCGTTACCGGCTCAAAGCTGGAGCGCAGATGCAGTGGCATATTATAGCGCATGGCCAGTTCCACCGAGCGGGTCTGTAGCACTTTCGCCCCCAGCGAGGCGAATTCCAGCATCTCTTCATAGGCGATGCGCTCAATCTTGCGCGCTCTGGGCACAATACGCGGATCGGTCGTGTAGATACCGTCCACATCGGTATAGATATCGCACATATCGGCATCAACAGCGATGGCAAGCGCCACCGCCGACGTATCGGAGCCACCGCGCCCCAGCGTGGTGATATTACCCAGTTCATCGACGCCCTGAAAACCAGTCACCACAGGCACTTCACCGGCTTCCAGGTGGGCCCGCAGATGGCGTCCATCCACATTCTTGATGCGCGCCCGCACATGCCTGCTATCGGTAACAAAACCGGCCTGCCCGCCGCTATGGGAGTAGGCGGCAATGCCGCGCTGCTGCAATTCTATGGCCAGCAGTGCGGCGCTGACCTGTTCGCCGGTCGCCACCAGCGCATCGAGTTCGCGCGCCGCAGGCATGGTGCACAACTCATGCGCCATGGCTATCAAGCGGTTGGTTTCGCCGCTCATGGCCGATACAACCACGGCGATCTGATTGCCCCGCTTCAATTCAGCCTGCACGATGTCGGCGGTGTGAGCGATACGCTGCAGCGAGCCCACCGAGGTACCTCCGAATTTCTGTACGATCCGCATCAACGCGCCTGCTTCGGCGCCACTGTGGCAATACCCACCTTGCTCATACCCAGCTGACGTAATGTATCGAGCACATACACCACCCGCTTATGGCGTGTTTCGGCATCAGCACGCAACACCACCCGCACCTTCGGGTTCCCCTTCGAAGCATTCAGAATCCGCTTGCGCAGATCAGCGTCCGAAACCAGCTCATCCTGCACATATAAAGAACCGTTGGCGTTGATGCTAATGGTCACCTGCTTATCCTCTTTCGGCTGGGTTTTAGCATGACTCGATGGCAGATCGAGTTTGAGGCTCGATGAGACGCTGAAAGTAGTGGAAACCATGAAGAAAATCAGCATCAGGAATACAACATCGACCAGCGGCGTAATATCCACCATATAGTCCATGCGTTTTTTCCGACGCAGGTTCACGCACGTTCCCCTTTCAGCAGTTCAACAAAGCGCAGCGCATGCTGTTCAATTTCCACCACGAAGCGATCCACCCTGGCCTCATAAAAACGATAGGCCACAATAGACGGGATTGCCACCACAAGGCCAAACGCGGTGGTATTCAAGGCTTTGGAAATACCGCCGGCCAGCACATCCGCATGCCCGACGCCGACCTCGGAAATCTGTTGAAACACTTCAATCATTCCAATCACCGTGCCGAGCAGGCCGAGCAATGGTGCAATGGCGGCAATCACGCCCAGCACGCCAATAAAGCGCTCAAGGTGCGCCACTTCCTGGCGGCCCGATTCCTCCAGAATCTCTTTCATCACCGAACGGCGCACACCGCGGTTGGCCAGCGCCACCCACAAAATCCGGCTCATGGCCGTATTGTGGGTCTGGCAGACCTGCATGGCCTGTTTGACATTGCCATCACGTACATACTGTTCGACTTGTTGCACAGCTTTGAGCGGAATCACCACCGAACGGCGCAAACTCCAGGCACGCTCGAAAATAATAGTTAACGACAGCACGGAAATGCCAAGCAGAATATACATCACACTGCCGCCCTGTTGGATAAATACTAACACTCATGCCCCCATGTCCGACGCTGGTTTTTTTTACCAGCACGCAACGTCGCCAATAAAGATCGCAATTATGGAGAGTAAAGGCTAAAAGTCATGCAGCAATCATCAGATCATGATGAACGCCACCATGTCAGGGCCAGGTCGCCTCGTAAGCGCTTATGTGCTCGCCATGTTTCAATTCGGGCTGTTCTGCCGCTTTCGGGCCAGCGCACCAGGCATGCGCCCGACGCCGTATTACACACAGTTGCTCCGATTCGGCTGTAGCGTCGCAGCACAACCGGCTTCGGAAAATGATAGCGGTTGGCAAAACCTGTCTGTGCGATGGCAATATCCGGATGCAATGCATCCACAAATGCCGGGGTACTGGATGTGTTGCTGCCATGATGCGGCATCAACATCACATCTGTTTTCTCCATGCCTGTAGCCAGCATAGCCGTTTCCGCCGCCGCCTCAATATCACCCGGCCACAGGATACGGGCTCCATTGGCCAAACGCGCCACCAGCACAAGAGATGTATTATTGGCATTGGCCGGGTCAAAACCGCGCGGCGGCCATAACACGGATATGTTGATGGCGGATTCCGCTGCCGAGTCCTGCCCCAAGTTCTGTCCCAAATCCTGCCCTAACGCCACATGATCACCTTGCGCCAGCCATCGAATGCTCGCCCCGCGCGACTGCGCATACCTTACAATAGCCCTAACGCGCCAGTCCCTGTGCGCCGAAGGTGCATCGGGCAGCCATAATTCGCCGATGCTGTTCATCTGTTTCATCAGCGACAAGGCGCCGCCCAGATGATCGGACTGGGCATGGGAAAGCGCCAGCACATCCAGATGTGTGATTCCAAGCCGGCGCAAACCGGCTGCTTCGCTTGTACCCCCGTTAAATCGGCTACCCTGTCGCCCCGGCGCATCAACCGAAATCACCCGATTGCCCGGCAGCAGCAAGGTTGAAGCCGCCCCCTGCCCCACATCCCAGACCATCCATTGCGGCTCTTGTATATCTGTTTCATGCAATACCAGCGTTAACCACGCAGCCACAACCAGCAGCGCGGATAGCGCAGCCTTGCCCCGTTGACCGCGCCAGAGCAAAACAGCGCAGACCGCCATGCCAACCCCATACAGCACCTGCATCCACAGCGCCGGGTAGGACGCCCACAACACGCCAGCCGGCAGAGCTGCAATCCAGCTCAATATATGCAAACCTGCCTCCACGCCATGACCAGCCAGATGCATCAGGGCCAATGCCACATGATCCAGTCCGACCAGCGCCGATAGTTCTGCCAACAGACCACACGGCATGACCAGCAGAGCATATAAGGGCACCATGATCATATTGGCTGGCAGGCTGTAGATGGGAACGCGTCCGAATGTCGCCACAATCAGCGGCAATGTCGCCAGTGTCGCCAGCAAAGAAATCCATACAATCGCTTTAACTGAGCTGATGAATTTTAAACCAGACAACAGCGATTCAGTGTGGGATCTCTCAACCGGCAGCGGCCCGGTTTTTCCCGCCCACAGTAATAGCGCCGCAGTTGCCACAAATGAGAGCCACAACGATAATGATGCTATAGCACTCGGATCAAATAGTAGTATCAGCCCCAACGCCGCCAGTAACGTATTGATCGGTTCACTGCGTGCAGCCAGACACCATGCCAGCGCCGCCGCAGCAAGCATGATAGCAGCCCGGACGGCGGGCAGCGGCCACCCAGCCAGGGTGGCGTATGCGGCAGCAGCCAGAAAACCGCAGGTTACAGATATATTGCGCACCGGCAGGCGCACTATCCATGCTTCCCGCCTGGTCAATATAAACCAGATCAGCATCAACGCCCATGCCGCCGCCATGCCAACATGCATACCTGATATAGCCAGCAAATGCGCTGTGCCTGTAGCAGAAAACAGGGCATTGGCGCGGGATGAAATTTGTGAACGTTCGCCCAGCAGCACTGCCTGCAAGATGCCGGAGGCATCATGATTGGGTGAATTGGTTTTGTGAGTCTTATAGGTCGTATAGGTCTTATAGGACTTATAGGACTTATCAACGCCATGAATGACAGCGCGCACTTTCTGGCGCTGTTGTTGCAGCCATGGAATGGCGGCCTGGATAATTGTCGGTTTGCCTTTCATGCTGCCGATCAGGGCGATATGATGATCGAAGCACCAGGCGCGATAATCGAAGCTGCCGGGATTGTGATAATTGTGTGGCAGGTGCCAGTGCACCCGCGCCTGAATACGCTCTCCTGCCTGAATCTGTTTGTCGGTCTGCGTGCGAATATTGCCCGCATCGCTGTCATGCCTATAGCTGTTGTGCTGATACAATAACGCCTTGCCCGCCAACCAGACCCCGTCCGAGCGGCGAATATGGTATAATCGGTAGCGTCGATAACCGGAAAAGAGATCAACATGCTCAATATCCGCGCTGATTTCCATATCGTTGCTCAACCAGCTTGCATCGACATGCACCTGATGCGCATCCCACAGCAGGTCAGCCACGCCCCACAAGGCAGCCGCCAACATCAGCAGGGCAGGCCAGCGTTGTCGAAATATAAGCAGAGCAATCACGGCGACCAGCAACAGGCCGGCGGCCACATCGATGTCGAAAAGGTTGGCACGCGTCAGCGTCAATCCGGCCAGCAGCGCAAGCAGTGGAATAAACAGAGGCCAGCGCCGCAGGTTCGGCATGCCGGAACCTGCCATGTTTAACTCAGCTCTGGTCGGGATAAACCACCCTGCCGCGAATCATCTGGTCACTGCCCATATTCCGGCGTTCCACATGCTCTAATCGTATGACCCGATCAACGGTGTCTGAACCGCCCCCGCCCAACAGGCTGACAGCATCGCGACCACCAATCAGAATCGGAGCCTGATAGAGCACCATTTCATTGCTGAAGCCAGCCTCCAGAAACGAGGTATGCAGCGCTCCGCCGCCTTCCAGCAGGATTTGCAGATAGCCGTCATCAGCCAGATGTTGAAGCCTGGCGGGCAGACTCATGATCTGCTCCACCTGCACGCCGGCTTCCCGCCAGCGCTCGCTATCATCGCTAAGGCTGCGCACATAAAAACGCGTCGGTGCATCATCTGACAATAATTTGCATGATGGAAAGAATCGAGGCGTCTCAAAGCAGAACACCACCCTGAGCGGGATATCCCCCACCACTGGCGCATCGCGCACCGTGAGTGATGGATTATCGTGTTTCAGCGTACCTGCACCCACCACAATCGCATCACACGCAGCCCGCAACCCATGCGCATGACGGCGACATTCCGGCCCGCTGATCCACTGCGAATGGTGTGTTCGTGTAGCCAGTTTACCATCCAGCGATATCGCAGCCTTGGCAATCACCCAGGGCCTGCCGGTGTGCATATAGTGAAAAAACGGCGTATTCAGCGCATCAGCTTGCTCCGCCAGCACGCCGCCAGTCACATCAACACCGGCAGCGCTTAATACTTTTGCGCCGCCAGCCATGGCCGGATTCGGATCGGATGAGGCATAAATCAGATGCTTAATGCCGGCCCGGCGAATCGCATCGGTACAGGCCGGCGTACGCCCATGCGCCGCGCACGGCTCCAGTGTCACATACAGTGCGCCGCCGCCGGCTTTGGCTCCAGCCGCTTGCAGCGCCATCACTTCGGCATGTGCCTCGCCGGGCCGCACATGCCAACCCTCGCCAACCACTTCGCCATGATTGATCACCACCGCTCCGACACGCGGATTCGGATGCGTGCTGCCCATACCCTTTTTGGCCAATTCAATGGCATGCTGCATCAATGCTTCGACATGGTTATCCGTTTTCAAATGGTTACTCTATTATTCATCATTAAATTCCAGAAAAATTCGACAATCTAAAATCCTAGCCACTAATTCCACGAATTAACACTGATAATAAAACCTTCAAATTGGCTTCTGTATATTGCCTTTTAATTCGTGTTCATTCGTGTTCATTCGTGGCCAAGTCTGTTTTACAAAAATAAACACTCAACCCAACATAGTCGGAACCAAACAGTCTGTGAGCTACAGAGTACGCTTTCAGTCAGCTTCAATCAATTCTCTAAGCTGGCGAACTTCTTCTTTTAAATCTGCGATATCCTGTTCCATCCGGGCTATCCGATCCGCTTCACCTTTGCTGCCGCCTGTCGCGCCGCCAACGCCTTTAGCTGCCATGTCGATCTCCGGTTGACCACATAACAGGTGCGCATAACGATCTTCACGTTGCCCGGCGGCACGCGGGATGCGAACCAGCAAGGCATCATCACGATCCATCAATGATTGTAGCAATGCCTGCAATTCATCGGCGCTTTCAAAGCTGATCATGCGGCCTGTATTGATGCGGATTTCATTGAGTGTGAGTGAGCCTCGTAACATCAGCACGCATAACACTGCCCGCTCTTTGGTTGAGATGGCGAGTTTACGGGATAGATGCTGTTCAAAACGATCCGCCCGGCCATCCATGCGCGCTGTGACTAATCCTTCGGCGCGCAGATCATTGACCACGCCGCCCACTTCACTGGCTGTCAAATCCAGCACCGGCACGCGGCTGCTCTTTTGATTGCACGCCGCCGTCAACGCCTTAAGCGTTAGCGGATAATAGTCCGGCGTGGTCATCTGTTTTTCCATCAGACAACCCAGCAGCCTCGACTCATGTGCTGATAACATCCCTTCAAC
>Ga0256829_1001353_pt1 | contig 20372 bp, 25 predicted proteins | sample 131447metaG_FD_185979 | JGI IMG/M metagenome (GOLD analysis project Ga0256829, IMG submission 185979) | Hydrothermal vent microbial communities from Lau Basin, Pacific Ocean - 131-447 | ecosystem: Environmental > Aquatic > Marine > Hydrothermal vents | place: Pacific Ocean: Lau Basin | collected...
CTAAATTAATAGTTAGAATTCAAATAGAATAGACGGTTGTTGTTATATTAGTTATTTCTAAATAAGATAACTTAGGTAGTTACTCCTAGTCTCTTACTTGCTTAGTTTTCAATGATCTCAAACAGTAATTCTCAAACCTAAACTTTAGGTCTCTCTGTTTGTGGATGGGAATTATAGGGGGAATATGCTTAGAATTCGCTTAATGTTTTTGAGGTTGTTGGGGAAAGTTTAAAATTCTTTTTTTATTGTGGAAAGTGGTGATTATGCATTGATAATCCAACCACCCCCAATAAGTTTATCGTCATCGTAAAAAACAGCTGCCTGACCAACGGCTACACCAAAAACGCCCTCTTCTAATTGCAGGTATGCTTTATCATCTTCAATTTTCACATGGCATTTTACGGCTGTTGTTCTATATCTTAGTTTTACTGTTGTGTCGAACTCTTTTTTATCATCAAACATATTGAGATTGTCAAGCACTACTTCAGTACATGCAAGATCTTCTCGTGTCCCTACTACAATTTGATTTGTTTCAGGAATGATTTTTGTAACAAAATGAGGATCATGCGCACCTTGAACTGTAAACCCGCGGCGTTTTCCTATTGTATAGTGCATGTAGCCTTTATGCTCACCTACAACATTCCCTTGCGTATCTAGTACTTCACCCGGCTGATCTACCTCTACATAATCTTTTAACACATCCGTGTAAGTAGTTTCAACAAAGCAGATTTCACTTGACTCTGCCTGTGAAGCAAAAGACTCTAGTCCTTTAATAGAAGCTGCCATTTTTTTGATATCACTCTTTTTTCTCTCCCCAAGAGGAAATTTTAATCTTGGCAAAATCTCTTTATTGACATAAAAAAGGAAATAACTTTGATCTTTTGTATCATCTTCAGCCTGATAAAAGAACTCGCCATCTGTTTTAATGTAATGGCCAGTTGCCAAATAATCAGCGCCTACTGTGTCAGCAAACTTTATCATCTCTCCAAATTTCATCGTGCGGTTACACAAGGCACATGGATTTGGTGTTTTTCCTTGGGCATATGTATCTACAAAGGGTTTAAAAACATTTTCATTGAATTTCTCTTGCAAATCAAGCACATGCAATTTAATACCTACAAAATCAGCAGCTTTTTGAGCACGTGCCTGATGTATCTCATGATAGCCCGGTTTTGAGTGCAGCTTCATATAAAGCCCTTCTACCTCATAACCTTCTTCTTTTAACATTAGCGTAGTTATAGTAGAATCCACACCTCCACTCATACCTACTAACACCTTTTTTTGAGGTGACATTTTCTTTCCTTTAGCCTTTTAATTGATTCAGGCGTTCTTTTTTTGTTCCGATTGTTGTTATCTGCACACCAAAGTTTCCATCAACAATAACAACTTCGCCTTGTGCTATAACATGATTATCTACAAGAATTTCCAAAGGGTCATTCGCAAGCTGGTTCAACTCGATTACAGAACCTATGTCCATATTGAGCACATCTTTTAAAAGCATGCGTTTTTTACCAATACGAACTCTTACCGGGAGTTTTACGTCCATAATAAGTGCAATATTTTTCATCTCTTCACTACTGAGATTTACAGACTCGTCCTCACAGTTGTTTTCAGAAGAATAGTTGCTTTTTCCTGCGCTGCTTTGTGCAGGTGCATTCTCCTCTTGAGAAGAACCATGCAGAGCATTATAAAGTTTTTCATCTATAATGAACATTAAAAGAGAGTTGATACTCTCAAGTGAAAATTTATATATAAACATTCTACTGAATGCTTCTAAGCTTACCTCTTCATCATCTTTAATCAGCTCAATATTTTCAACGGAAAAAGAGAGTACTGGCAGCTCTTTTTGAGTAGAGAGTGCATTTGAAAGCGCCCCAAAGATGTTCGAGACTATCTCTTTTGCTGCATCAATGTCATCATCATTAACATCATCTCTCTCGCTTGGCTCTTCACCCATCATCATATCTGAAAGTGAAGCTGCCAAATTTGGAGGCAATGCCACCATAACATCGGCATCAACATCACCACTTACTTTTATTTTTACAAGAACAATAGGCGGTACAATGTTAGAGATAATACTTAACTCTTGTTCTTCTTTTAACTCCAAAGAGGGTGCTGTACCCACAAGGGCCTCAATCGTACCAACTGTCTCTTCTTCAAAGAGTTTCATAAAATCACTCATCTATACATCCTCATTTTAGGCTAATTCGTCTTCATGAATAATATCTCTAACCCCAGAAATTTTTTCATGTCTCTGTTTTTCTAGATTTTCCAATGTACGTTTGACTGCATCTTTTTCTGTATCAATCACTTCTGTGATTTGAATCGATTTTCTAAAACGGCGCAGTCCAATCTCTCCATGAAATCGCTCTTTTCCATCAACAGCAACAGTGACAATATCATCAGCAGCACTTGAAAGCCGTAAGACATCACCGATTTTAAGGTCTAAAATCTCTGCCATTAATAAATCAGCATCACCCAGATTTGCTTCAATGTCAACTTTTGCACCACCAAGAAGAACTTTAAGTTCAGTATTTCTACTCTTTTTTGAGCTGGTTTCGTTAAGCATCAAATCCCGACTTGCTAATTTTGGCAAGATCGGCTCGAGTGAAATAACCGGATAACAAATGTTCATCATACCAGAAGAGTGCCCGATAATTATCTCCATTACAACCATGACGACAATCTCATTTTGTGCAACAATTTGTACAACATTTGGAGAGGACTCTTTAGACTCAACTGTCGGATAAACGTCCATAACAGGGCCCCACGCCTCTTTGAGCGTGCTCATCATGACACGTAAGATTGTCTCAAAAAGAGAGAGTTCTATGTCTGAAAACTCACGACTTGCATCAAAAGGCTCCCCTTTTCCGCCTAGAAGGCGGTCTAGCATAGGAAAAGCGATGGAAGGATTTATTTCAATAACACCACTTCCCTCAAGCGGCTTCATAGAGAAGACATTAAAACTTGTTGGATTTGGCAGGGACATTAAAAACTCACCATAGGTCATCTGATCGACCGAGTGAAGTTGAATTTCTACGATAGAGCGCATAATAGAAGATATTTGTGATGCGAGCGAACGTGCCATTTTGTCATGCACACCACGAAAAGCACGTAACTGTTCTTTAGAGACACGGTTAGGACGCTTAAAGTCGTAAAGTGTTACCTGACGCTGTGGCAGAAGATTGTCATCACCGCTTTCAAGTACGTCATCACCTTCGTCTTCAACAACGTCTAAAAGCGCATCAATCTCTTCTTGGGAAAGTATATCTGCCATATTATGCTCCTATCCCTGCTTTTATTTTTTGAATCACTGACTTATGAATTTGTGAAATTCTGGATTCTGTTATGTTTAGTATATTACTTATCTCTTTGAGTGTCAACTCTTCGAAGTAATAGAGCTGAATTATCATCTGTTCTCGCTCTTTATAGGTAGAGAGAACTTTTTTGATAACCTCAACAAGCTCATCTTTTTCAATTTGCGCGAGTGCTGCACCCTCATCACCAACTTGAAGCTGGTCATGAAGAGGCATTACCGTGTAGATATTTGAAGCAATTCTTGCCTCATGAACTTTATTTATATCTTCTTCTAACATTACAGCAAGTTCTTCATCCGTCGGCTCTTCTTCATGTGTCAGTCTATACTCTTCAACAGCATAATCAATCTGTTTGACAAGTTTTCTACTTGCACGAGAGAGAATATCTAAACTTCGAAGATAATCCAACATCGCCCCATAGACTCTCTTTTTTGCATAGCCCCAAAAAGAGTCGTTTAAATTTTCATCATATCGGCGTGCAAGTTTTATGAGTTCTTCAGTACCTATGGCAGACAAATCAGAAAAATCAACAGAACTCGGTAGTCTTTCTTTGAGTCTAAAGGCCATCGCTTTTACTGCTGGAAGGTACTGAATTGCCAGTTCATCTTCTTGGTGTTTTAAATCTTGAACATATGCACTTGTCATCATAATTTCTGCCCGGCTACATCTTCATTGTTCATCTTAATCGCGACATCTGTCAATCTACATGCTGAATCAATCAGTTTTTCACGCTTGTTAATCTCTTTTACAAACATATCGAGTTCTACTTCATGCCGTTCTTTTGGAAAGTTATAGGCTTTTACTACGATAGTTCTGTAATAAAATGCGATGATGACATGCGAAAAAAGATAAAAAAATGTTGTGATTAAAAAAGTATATGTCAACAGTCCTGCTGCATCAAACGACTTTAATATACCAAAAATAGTACCTACAAAAAAGCCGAGTACTGTAAAAAAATAGACGAAATTCTCACCTAACATAAACTACCCCAACATCTTTAAAAATGATCCATTAGCCTTCTAAAAAGACCTGACAAGCCACTTTCGTTTGAAGTAACCAGCACATTTCGTTCCAGCTTAAGGGCAACTCTGTTTGCAATTGCCTCTATATCTCGTGTCGCAGATGCCGATGGATAGAGAGCGCAAAAAAGTGCTCTTTGCTTGACGGCATTAGAAACTTTTGCATCAGAATTAATCTTGCCAATCAATTGCAGGTCCAAATCCGTTCCTATATTTGCACGGGCTACTTTTTTTATCTTCTCAAACACACCGACTGCTTCTTTTTCGCTTTTAACCTGATTCATAATCATGCCAACATCATCACGCAGTGTCGCAATTGTTTTAATAGTCGCATAAGCATCCGTAATGGCCGCCGGATCGGGAACTGTTACGACGATAACATCATCTGCAGCATCCAAAAACATCTGAATATGCTCACCAATACCCGCGCCGGTATCAATTATCATCACATCGAGTTTATCTAAGACCTGCGCCTCTTCCATAAAACGCTCAAAAAGTGCCATGTCAGAATACTTTAGTATCTCATCTCCACTCTCACCCGGAATCAAAATCAAATTACGCGTGATAGGAATTAAAATATCACTGACACTCGCTTCACCTTTGAGTACATGCAAAATATTTTTTTTGATTTTCACATTAAACATTACATCGAGATTTGCCAGACCGATGTCCGCATCAAAAATGCCAACATTCAGACCTCTATCTGCTAGAACATAAGCAAGATTAGAACTTATTGTACTTTTTCCAACACCGCCTTTTCCGGATGTTATAGCGATGAAACGCGTTTTTTTTGACTTCTTTGGAGTTGCTTTTGCACTTGAAGCGACTAACTCTTCAAGCTTCTCAGCCTGATGCCCTATCATGCTTTGCTCCTGTTGAAACCATGCAGCAGACACTCGACCAAAAAGTCACTCGACGCCGTTACCAAGTCTTCAGGCACTTCTTGTCCTACAGAGAAGTAGCTTATCGGTTTTTTTGTCTCATAGGCCAGTGAGAAGATATTTCCAAAGCCCATCGTCTCATCGAGTTTCGTAAACATTAAAGTATCAATTCCCAATGATGAGAAATTATCATAGGTAACTTTCAGATCCTCATACTTGATGGAACTCGGCATAACAAGAACCACATCCACATTGTACTCTGTCATGTTGGTATTTAAACACTCATAAATTTTTTCTATTTTGTTTTTGTCATATGGAGAAGAGCCCATCGTGTCGATGAGAATATAATCACAATACTTTAAAGAGTCAAGTGCATGAGAAAATTCCGGAGGGTCTACTACTGTTTCAATGCCCAGTTTCATCATCCGTGCGTACTGCATCAACTGCTCGACCGCACCAATACGATAAGTGTCTAAAACAACCAAACCGACTTTATACTTTTTCTCCATCAAAAATGAGTAGCGTGCTGCAAGCTTCGCGATTGAAGTCGTTTTACCAACTCCAGTAGGCCCAACAAGCATAATGACTTTCTTACTGCCTACTGCCGCGGCACTCTCTCTTCGAATCGGTACCATCTTACGTAAAATCGTCTGAAAATAACGCTTGACTGTTGCAGAGTTCTCACGCATCTTCAGAGGCATATGCTCTAAGGTTATTTGCATCAACATATCAAGGTGCTCTTTATTCATGCCGCTTTGTGATGCCAAACGATAAATTTCTGCGAACTCCGATGGAATTTGTCTCTCTAAATCTGGCGCTTTCTCATCCCAAAACATATTTTGAATGATTTTTACTTTATCTGTAAGTTTATTTATCTCTGATTTTATCTCTTTGAGTTCTGTTGGTTCTATCGCTGTTGTCGCTCTGTTTTGTGACCCTATAGATGGATTCATATATTTTTCCAAAGGATCATCGACCACTTTGCTGATCTCAGAGATTTGTCGTGCTGCATTTGAAATATCATACAAAACATCTTTAGACTCATTTTTAATCGGCTGCTGTTTTGAGAGCGGTTTTTGAGTTTTTTGATATGTTGCAGGCATCATATCTTCATCAATTCCGATGACTATCTCATAGAGTCCATTACGCCCGAGTGCTTTTTTTTGAATCTCTTTGGTCTCGATGAGCATTCCCTCATCACCGATCTCCATCTTCGCTTTTTTTAGTGCTTCTGAGGGTGTTTTTCCTGTAAAAGTTAAAATCTTCACCCTTGCACTCCTGCAAGCGGGATAAGAACACTTTCACGTTCAAACCAAGAGGCATGCGGAATTGTTAAATCTTTTGTCTGCATGTTACGGTTATCAAAAAAGAGAATATCCAAATCTAATGTCCTTGGTGCATTTGCAAAACTTCTTTTTCTGCCAAATTTTTTCTCAATTCTCTGTAAATATCGTAAAAATGCTTTTGGCTGCATAGAAGTCCTTAGTATGATTATTGAGTTGAAAAAATCTTCCTGTTCTGTATATCCAAAAGGAGGATTTTTTAAAATCAATGCTGTGCGTACAACTGCAACCTGTCTATCGCGTTTGAGCGCAAAAAAAAGATGCTCAAATCTGCGGCGTACATCACCCATATTTCCGCCTATGCCGACAGTTACTTCGTATCGCAATGAAGTTTTACTTCTGAGTGTACAGGGAAAATGCAGACTAAAAAAAGAAGTTACATCTTCTCGTACTCTGCGTGAGCGGTACATCTTAGGATTACGCTTGTGCTTTTTGTGCTTGCGCCTGTGCTTCTTGAGCTGCTTTAATCTCATTCATGATTTGTAGCATACCCATCATTGCCAAGTGGTAACCAAAAGGACCAAAACCAATAACAGAAGATGCACATACAGGTGCTAACATATTTGTCTGGCGGAAATCTTCACGACGGTAGATATTACTGATGTGTACTTCAATAGTAGGAATACTTACAGCAGAAATCGCATCACGAATAGCAATAGATGTATGTGTATATGCAGCAGCATTGATGATGATACCCTGTGCTTCACCATAACACTCTTGGATTTTATCTACGATTTCACCCTCTAAGTTACTTTGAAAAAATTCAATCTCTACACCATTTTGCGATGCTACGTCTTTCATTTGTGCATGAATCTCTTCAAGTTTCATTGGACCATAGATGTTTTGTTCACGAACACCTAACATATTTAAATTCGGACCTTGGATTACTACTATTTTCATTTGATTCCTTATGATTATTATTTTATTACACTTATGGCAACATTTTAAAGAGATATTTTACCCAATTAAAGCATAATCTATTTTAAATTACAAAAAAGATTCACAATGCAAATTATTTTCACGCTTCTTGATGGTTACTTGTCTGCATTTAGAGAATTAAATCGTGAAGCATAAAAAGTTTTTAAGGGTGTTTTTAATGTACACACAATGTATTTATTTAAAAGTAGAAATTCACCCTCTCCGGATGTAGTTTGTATCTTAGGAATTTAAGGCATTACTTATTTTGTTATTCTTGTATGTATTACTATGGAAGCATGGTAATGAGAGAAAAAAGATGAGTATGACTATTTATTTGATTTGGCATACCATCTTTCTTTAGATATTTTAGATTAAAAATAATCTTAAGCTCAAGGTATCACCATTAAAGAACTGATTCTTCTTTTTTTTCTGAATCTTCCTTTCTTTTTCTTTCTCCTTCTTTACGCAATCTTGTAGTTTCAATATAGTCATGAGTTAAATATTCTAACAAAACAGTTACATCGCTTTGAAGTTTATTATTAACCTTATTTTGTTCTATTGTTAGCTTTATTGTGTCTTTACCGTCCTTAAGATTGTAAATATCGGTTATTGTTTTAGTTGAATGAAATCCTCTATCTAAAGCGGAATAATAGGCACTTGCTGTAAGCGTACCTGCTTTGTAAGCTTTTTCAATGTTTTGCTTTTTTGATTTTGCACTTGAAACGACTATGTTATGTTTTTTATTTATTAGCTTATATTTTTTAAATACCAACCGCTTTACTTTTTTTGCTTTTTCTTGTGACATATAGCCATTCAATCTAACTCCACCAACCAAATCATAATCTTTATCATAACTAGTTTTTTGACTAAACAAAACTTCTCTACGCATGCCTAGTACTCTGTTTGCCCTAGCAACGTGTACCAAATCATTCCTTTCCGCCCATTTTCTAGTAGCGTACATAGGTATCTCGACATATTTTTTTGGATTAAAGAATTTTGGATCAATGAATTTCTCTAGCAGTTTCTTCCCATTATTCAATTCTTTTTTCTTTTCAGGATATATTTTCGCTAGTTCTTCATAGTCTACACCGAAATAAAAAAATTCCAGACCATTGTTGATTGCTATTTTATATTCTTTTTCAGCTAATTTAGGTTTGCCTAATAACGTGTAAATATGTCCTAAATTTTCATGTTCCAATAATAAACTTTCACCAGTGTATGTTTTGATATTTTTTTGTGCTACTTTTAATGCAGCTTGGATATCGTGTTTCTCTAATTCAGCATAAGAGTTATCTTCTGCATGAACTAAATTTACTAAAACTAATACTATAAATAAAAATTTCTTCATAATTTTCCTTCGTATAATACATTAACCAACCAAATACTATAAAATGGTTGAGTTCATTTAAGACTCATGGTTTTCACAAAAGCTAACTATAAACAAGTTTTTTCCTTTTTGGACTATATGTACCAACACATAAAACTTGCCAAAAGAGGAATTCCTATAGCTAAGCATGCTCTTTATATGGCAGCTGTTGCATCTGTCATTCATAATGACCAACTCAGGAAAATCTTTAGAGATAAAGTCTCTGCTGGCAAGAGTAAAAAAGAAGCTTTAATCATTATCTCTAAAAAATTAGCAGCAATAATTTATTCTGTCTTTAAATACAATAAACCTTATGACGTAAACAGGGTATTTATACCTCATAAATAATATTATCTATATGTAGAGGTACAAACACTAAATTTTTAGTTTTAGCACTTGTGAAAACAATGAGTTTTTAATGAACACTGACCAAGAATGTATTACTTTTTTTATTTGATCATCTGAGCATTTTTTACAAAATACTCAAATAATGAAACAATATTTTAATGTCTATAAAGTTTAGCTTCCGTTTAAGCTATTCTTTATAGGATGGTTCTTTATTTTAATTTCTGAACTAAAAGAACACAAGTATCATCATCATCTGCAATAAGCATGATATTAGCAGCATTACAATAAGCTACTATTCCCTTAGTGAATTCTGTTTTATTAGCTGTGACTGCTGCTTCTGCTTTGCTACTAGTATCAAATAACAAAACTGTAATATCTTTTCCATCTAGTTCTCCTTTCCAACCATCTTTTGCCCCAAACATTTCTATTGCTGGCTTAGACTCTGGATTAATTTTAAATCCTTTTGCCTTTAGCATTTCCAGTGAAATATGCTGTTCTGAATCAGAACATCCTGTTATAAATAGTGTAACCCCTAAGGCTATACCAATTAAAGTATTTTTGATATTTAACATTTTTTTCCTTCTTGAGATAGTGACTTAATAAGTCACTTTGTATAATTACCCTTTAAGTAAATTTTTTATACTAGAAACCAATGGAATAACTCCACCACTAATATAACCAATACCTAAAAGTACACCTTGTTTACCAATCTCCGAACCAGAACTTTTTACAGCTTCCTCTAAAAAAAGTTTAAATAAATCTTTAAAGTCAATATTATTTTTAGATAATAATTGGTTTATCTCATCTATAATTATTATTTTTTCAGCATCTGTATAGAAACAATCTAACAAATAAACAAAATCATCAATTTCAATTTTTACAATTTCAGAGTTGAATGAAGAATCAGTATAAGAACCACTTTCTTTTACTTTTGCCTTTATTGCATTGCGTAAAAAATTATCTTCAATTGCTATATTTATTGTTTTATTTTTAGTTAATCTCGCCTTTTTAAGAAGTATAAAAAAAGATTTTTTGATATATTCTTCTGTATTTTCTCTATATTTTAAGTTAGCTTCATATTTAAGATTTCTTATTTTTGATTCTGTTAGTTTAAGTTTTAAACTTAAATCAAAATTATTCACGTTATCCAAGTCGGCATATTTTACTAATAAATTCATCACTAAAATATCAATTTCTCTTTTAGATAATGATCCAAAACCTCTAGATAAATACTCTTGTAAAAATATATTTAGAAACACTGTTTTATCTTTAACTTCAATAATCACATTTTCCAATATTTTATCCTCATATAAACTAATAGTTCAATATTACACTATTAGTTCTTTAAATACTCTTAGTTCTTTAAATACTCTTACAGTACGGAAAATTTAACTATTAGTATAAGGAATATAATGCAGCTTTTTGAAAAAATTAATTATCTTATAGAAGAAAAAAAGTTGAGTAAAAAAGAATTTACTGATATATTTTTATCACTTGAACCAAGATTAAGAACTACTGGAAATCCGCCAAGTATAGGCAGTGTCTATAGTTACTTATCTGGCAAGAGAGAGATAAAAGTTGAACTCATACCTTATATAGCAGAAGCTTTAGGAGTAAAAGAGCAAGAACTTTTTGAGTTTAATATAGAATATGCTACAGAATACAACTATAATAAATCAAAAGAAGTTCACGAAATTATTGATTTACTTCAATATTTACCAAATACTAAGTTGAGAGAACTTAAGGATGGGCTTATTAAATATAAATCACTCAATGAAAATAAATTAATTTAGTAAATTTTACTTAGTAAGATTATATTTAATCGTGTATAATCTATTTTAAATTACAAAAAAAGATTTACAATGAAAATCATTACACCCCACTACATTATGCTGCGTGACAGAGTTGTTACGAACCTTTCTGTCGCCTTTGACAAAAAGATACAAAAGATAGCACCTTTTGAAGAACTTATAGAAGAGTTTGAGGGTGCAGAGGTCACTACGCTGCGTGAGCATTCACTTCTTATGCCGGGACTTATCAATGCACATGTCCACATAGAATTTTCAGGCAACAAAACAGAACTCTCTTACGGAGATTTTTTAAACTGGCTCTACAGTGTCATTGAAAACAGAGCTGATTTGATTAACGAGTGCGGTCTTGAGTGTATGGCAGAAGCGATAGGTAAAATGCTAGCAAACGGCATCACTACTTTTGGCGCAATAAGCTCACATGCCATGGATCTCGAAGCCTGTGAAAAAGCAAAACAGAATGTTGTTTTTTTTAATGAACTTGTCGGCTCTCAAGCAACAATGGCTGATGCACTTTTTAGTGATTTTCTAGCCAGAGTCGATGCCTCAAAAACAGTAAAAAGAGAAGGATTTTACCCTGCAGTAGCCATCCATTCTCCCTATTCAGTACATCCAATCCTGGTTAAAAAAGCTGTAGAAATTGCAAAAAATGAAAACCTGAAACTCACAGCTCATTTTATGGAAAGCATCGCGGAACGTGAGTGGTTGGATGAAGATAAGGGAGATTTTAAAGAGTTTTTTGAAAAGCTTCTCTCCCAAGATCAAAGTGTCAACTCTGCAGAAGAATTTTTGAGTTATTTTGAAGGAAGTGATGCACTGCTCACGCATGTCACCAATGCAAATAAAAATGAAATAGCAACAATCGCAAAAAATAATTATACCGTTATTCACTGCCCTATTTCAAACAGACTGCTTGGAAATCCGACACTCAACATCAAAGAGCTCAATGAAAATAAAATTCGATGGATAGTGGCAACGGACGGTTTAAGTTCAAACTATGATCTTGATTTGTTTGAAGAGATGAAAATATCACTCTTTATGCATTCATCTGCTCCTCTTTTAGAGTTTGCGCAAGCACTTCTTGACGGTGTGACTGTTCATGCCGCAGAAGCGTTGGGACTCAATACCGGAGTTATCGAAGAGGGGAAAAATGCAGATATGATTGTCGTTGACCTTGAAGCAGAACCGACCGCAGAGCTTCCGATTCATCTTATATTACACCGCTATAATATTTCAAAAGTTTTCATTAACGGAAAAATAGAAAAAGGAGCCCTCTAATGGAGACAATTAAAAAGATTTTTTCACCCCTTACAGCAACAATAGACTATATACAAAACCATTTTAAAGCAATGCTCTTTCTTTTGCTTCTTGTGCTTCTCTTCGCACCGGCGAGCGAAAAAGAGTTCACAACAAATAATTTGCAAAAGATTTCTCTCTCAGGGCCCATTATGGATGCAACAGAAGTAGTTCAGAAGATAAACTCTGCTGCTGACAATGAAGCTATAAAAGGGGTTCTTTTTTGTGTCGATTCTCCTGGTGGTGCAGTTGCACCTTCAGTGGAAATCTCAGAAGCCATTAAACGTCTTCGCGATAAAAAACCTGTTATTGCATATGCAAAAGGGACGATGGCAAGCGGAAGTTATTATGCAAGTATCTGGGCAGATAAAATCATAGCAAATCCTGGAAGTATGGTAGGAAGCATCGGTGTTATCATGCAGGGTGCGAATTTCAGCGGACTCATGAAAAAATTAGGCATACAGTCACAGGTTGTAAAAGCAGGACTTTACAAACAGATAGGAACACCTGATAGAAAATGGAAACCTTATGAAGTCGCTGAACTGAATAAAGTCATACAGGGCACTTACAATATGTTCACGCAAGATGTTGCCAATGCCCGTAAGCTCAACATTAAAAAACGTGACACTTTTGCCAATGCCCATATTTTTACAGCAGCACAGGCAAAAAAAGTTGGTTTGATTGATTCACTTGGTGTTGAGTATGATGCGAAAAAAGCGCTTATAAAACTTAGCGGTGTAACACATCCTGTATGGAATAAAGAAGATAAGTTTGATAAACTGATGAAGAGATTTGCAGCATCAACTGCTGTGGTTTTAAATACCTACTTTCCCGCTCTCACTTTGAAGTAACAGAGTTTTATAACTCTGTTACGGAGATGACCTGCTCTTTATTTTCAAAAATTCTTTCAACTCTCTCTTGCCAAAGCGCACCAAATCTTTTCATCTCCTCTTTTGATGCCGTACCCTGCATTGTTTTTTGCATAAGAGGCATCATATCAGGATCTGCTGGCACACTATTTGGATTGTAAAAAACATCGACACTTTTTTGTGTGTTGATTCTTGTAAATCGAGCAGAAGAGCTGATATTTGAGTCAAAATGCATTAAAGAGTGGCGTGCAAACTTGCCGCCTAAGCCCTTAAAACCGCTTTTATCTGTCGCACCTGTAATATGTGAAATAACATTACCAATAACGCCTGCTACTCCCTCTTCCAAGGATTCTGAAAATTCTACTTTAAGATTGCCTCGCACCGCTCTTTCATTTGGGTAGAGTGCTTTGAGAGCTGCATCAGCTATAAGGTAAGCACCTGCAACGGTAGGACAGGAGTGTCCAGCAGCTTTCACAACTTCGAGGTATGTAATCTCATACTCACCATTTTCAAATGCACCTAAGATATCTGCAATGGGGTCTTGAAGCTGAATACTCTCTACTTGGTCAAAAAAATTTGGATACTGCATTATATTTTCCTTTTTTCTAAGACCTTTGCCTCTACTACAACGCTGTCACTCTGTGCTTCAAAAATATCATCTTTTTTCAAAGAATCAATATTTATGACAACACCGCTGCGTGAGATCTGGGCAAAGCCTTTTTTTGTTTTTAATTTTGGATGGTTTGATTCTAGCATTTTTCGCAGATGCAAAAGTTGATTTTGCGCAAGATTGAGTGTAGAATCTATGGTGTGAGGGAAACGCTCTTTTGTATTTTGTAGCTCTTTTTGTGTAGAGGAGAGCTTGAAATCAATACTTTGCGTAAATGCCTCACGCAACTGTCTTATTTCATCTCGCTTTTGCTCTAACTTTTTCTCTACGGAGTGCTGTTCATAAGAGAGTTTGAGATGCTCCAGTGCCTGCTTTTTCGTCTGAATCTTTTGACGCAGCAGCTGCGTGAGCTGCTGCGAATAGGAATCTATACTCATATAGAGCTCATTAGTATCAGGCAGTATCATCTCCATTGCGGCACTCGGTGTCGGAGCGCGTAAATCCGCTGTAAAATCAGAAATAAGCCAGTCTATCTCATGACCGACTGCAGAGACTATCGGCGTCTTTGCGTGAAATATAGCATCAGCAACCACTTCTTCATTAAAAGCCCAGAGATCTTCCATGCTTCCACCACCTCGTCCAATGACAATGATATCGTATGCTTTGGAGTCTGCTGTTGTGATTGCGTGAGCGATAGAGACAGCGGCACTTTCTCCTTGCACCAACACATCATACACATCAATCTCTAAAAGTCTGTACCTTGCATTGGCAACACGCAGCATATCTTGCAAAGCGGCTCCCGTAGCAGAAGTAACAAGTGCAATTTTTTGTGGAAATTTTGGCAGTGCTTTTTTTATCTCAGGACTAAAATAGCCCTGCGCTGAGAGTTTTTGTTTGAGCTGTTCATACGCAAGTGCCAAAGCACCCTGTCCTGATGGCTCAATGGAAAAACAGTTTATCTGATAACTTCCGCGCGGTTTATAGAGAGTGATTGCCCCGTCAATGATAACTTTCATCCCCTCTTCAAGACGAAATTTTAGCTTTGTTGCATTGCCTCGAAACATCACAGCACTTATTGCCGAATCTCTGTCTTTGAGGGTAAAGTAGATATGCCCCGAGTTATGAAAGGTAATGCGTGAGAGCTCCCCTTCGACAAAAACTCTTGAAAAGCTCTCTTCTAAGAGATGTTTTATCTGTTCATTGAGTGCTGAGACTGAGAGTGTATGCATCATTTATAGGCACCTTCTCTTGTTGTTACATGTAAGACTAAAATGAGTAATTTGTCTTCATATTTTTTATAAATAACTCTATAAGAGCGCAATTTCAAACGGTATAACAGCTCTTTTGTCCTTGGAGTTTTTTAATTTTTCCTGTTTGCATCAAAGCCTGTTCATAGGACGAGGAGAATTGTTTACTAAATTCCAACAACGAATCATAAATAAATTGGATATCGCTTCTGTTAATCTTTTTAAAATCTCGCTTGGAACTACTTGTAAGTTCAATGTTGTACATTTGCACCTAATTCATCAAAGAAGTCATTAAGTCCAATATGTTCTTCACTTTTATCTGCCAAACGCTTTTCTGCTAACTGCAAATCAAGATAATCAAAGTACATATCTAAAGCTGAAGATATGATGTGACTTTTTTTCTCATTTAACTCTTTAGAAAAACGATTGATATCATCATTAAGAGATTCCGGAAGTGTAATATTTAATCTTACTGTATTCATGCGCTACTCCTTGTGTATAATTATACACAAAAGTTGCAAATAGTTAAGTCAGAAGATTATATTTTAAGCATGAATTGATTTATGCATTTCCATCATTTTTAATGGAAATGCATAAAAGTAGAACTTCGAAACAAGCTATAAAGTATCTTATTCTTTATCTGGAGTAGCTTTACTGCATATTCCATTTTTTGCCATATCTAATTCAGAAATAGCTTTTTTAGCAGTTTCTGAGTCTACAACCTCTAAATTCGCACCACCAACAAATGCACCCATTTTAATATATTGTCGTACAAAATAATTTTTTCCACTTTCTGTTTTTAGAGTAAGTTTATTTGGAGAAAACTCTGATTCTGTTGCAATTACATGTTCTTGATTAGCTTTTACTGGTCGATAGAAAAATACTTTTGTAGCAGATTCTCCAAGACATTTATTATCTACCCAAATATCTTTTTTTAGAGCTGCTCCAAATATCGAATCTCTATAAATATAAAGACCTGCATCACCTTTAGGAGGTCTATTGAAAGCTTTAGCACTTTCTGTAATATTTTTTGGTTCTAACGGGACCGTACTACATCCACTAAATAATATTATAGAAAATGCTAATAGTATGAATGTAAATTTACTTTTATTCATAATGTGATTCCTTTTGTAGTTTGCAAAAATATTATCATCAATATGACTATCCGTATATTTGATTTTAGTCAAACTTACAAATAATCATAAAAGATGTTGTCAGTATAAAAAATAACCTTAGATAAGGAGTATCTGTTATAATCTATATTTTAAAATGCGTAATTTACACCGATATAAGGCTGAGCTCCACCATCTGTTATAGATACTGTATCACCAGCTATATTAATTTGAATATCTTGCCATTTTCGACCAACATAATCTACACCACCAATAATATAAACATGCTTAATAGCTTTATATGATACACCTACACCAGCTTTATAAGAAACTTCTGTGATTGATGATTGATTATAACCATCAACGCTCATAGAACCAACACCTAAACCAACTTTAACATAAGGATATAAATTTTTCACGCTATCAATAGTAAATTCTTTAATTATATCACCGCCAAATTCAATCAATGTTTTATGTGTAGAGTCAAATGTTGGTTTATCGTAAGATATACTTGAAATTCTTAATTGACTTTTCCAATCACCATCAGTACCACCGCCTACTTTGAAAGAGAAATCACCATATTTATTTGACCGAGAGTCCGTAAATGCTCCACTTGCTTTTTGTGTATTTGCATTCGCTCCATAATCAACACCAACATATATATCTGCCATTGCAGCTGTACTTCCAATCGCCAATAAACCAGCTAACACTAAACTTTTTTTCATATTCTTTCCTTATAAAATTTTCTTTAATACTAAGATATAAATAATATTTATTCTATAGAATAAAGACTTATAAATTATATCTATATAAAGTTTAAACATAAATTAATTTTATAGAATAAAAAATTTGAAAACAGATTTTATTAATAGCAGTGAGATCAATCGCTATAATAAACATTTTAATTTGGAACATATTTATAAAATAGCTAAAAGCTTAGAAGTTGATATATGCTATTTTCTTGATAAATAATTCCTATCAAGCGTGATAGGAATTAATAATGATTACTTTTTACGAGCAATAAGGAGTGTGGAGATATCCATAGAGAAGCTTTGTGTATGAAGCATCTCAAAACCTGCCTTTTCTAACTCTGTTTGCATGCCTTGAATCGTTACGAAACTCTCAATAGAATCTGGCAAGTATGTATAGGCCTCAAGATTTTTAGAGATGGCTCCACCTACATATGGCAAAATCTTATGCATATAAATATCGCGTAGTTTTTTCAGCAGTGTCTTGTTCTCATCTTTCATAAACTCCAAAATCACTACAAGACCGCCAGGCTTAAGAGCGCGATTGAATTCATAAAAAGCCTCTTGACGCTCGACGACATTACGAATGCCATAAGTGATACTGAGTATATCAGCACTTGCATCTTCGAGTGGTATTTCTGTCGCTTTTGAGATATGATAATGAAAATCCGGGAATTTTTTACGAGCAACATCGACCATACCATTTGAAGGATCCACTCCAACATACTCACCAATGGCAACGCCTGATTTGTGTGCCTGTTTTTGCCAAAATCCCATCATATCACCGGTACCGCAAGCAACATCAACAATTCTGTCAATGTTTTCTTTGCCATAGCACTCAAAAGAGAGGTCACAGGCTTTTTTTCTCCAAGAGATATCGACACCCATACTCATAACACGATTGGCTGTGTCGTATGTCGATGCTATATCATCAAACATAGAGACAATTTTTTCCTGCTTTTGTTCACCCTCTTGCTCTAAAATACTCATAATTTATATCCTTCTTTTCATCCATACAATTATATCTTCGCTCTCTTTATCCACATTTAAAAACTCAAATTTATCATCGCCAAATTTTATGGATTGTTCCCCACCTAGTGATGGTGCGATATAACAGAGATAGTAATTTACGACATTACGGGTCAGCGCATACATTTGTGAACCGCCCTCAATCATAATGTTTTTATACTCACGCAAGCGTTCTAAATTATCTTCGATAAAAACTTTTCTGCCTTTTACACTAAAAAGTGGAATCATTTTGTCAAAATCCTGCTTGCGTGAGAGTACCAAAATATCAGGAGCTTTGCCATCCACAAGCCTTGCGTCAAGTGTTGGTCTATCTGCTCTCACAGTTCCTCCACCGATTATAAGCAGATCGCATACATCACGCATAGCATGCACCTGCTTGCGTGAGGACTCAGAGGAAATGATACCGGCATCCGTTGTCCCGTTTAAACGCTGTGCCCACTTAAAAAAGACAAAATTACTTTCTAAAATTTTTTCAAAGGGTAAAAGCAGTGCATCACACTCCGCTTTCATAATTTCACTATATACAGTGCAGTTGCTCATCGAAAGAATCAATGAACCGTTTGCAGCTTTTTTATTTCTGTCGTTTGAGCCGACATAGACTTCTTTAATGCCAAGTTCTGCTATGAGATTTGCACAAGAGGGGGTTTTTCCTTGATGTGAGCAAGGTTCAAGTGTTGTGTAAAGTTTTGCATTTTCAAAAATGCCGTGATGATTGCTTAAAAGATGGGTATGAATATTCGCAGAGTTTTGTAGGGATAAAATGTAGCTGTCGTTTGTCAGTTTAAAATATGCGGCTTTGAGCGCATTAACCTCTGCGTGAGACTCACCCGCTTTGTGATGTGCCTCTACAGCTAAAATCTCGCCACTCTCTGCGACAATTGTGCAGCCAACAGCAGGGTTTGGATAAGTCAAACCTTGATACTTCCATGCCTCACGCAAGGCTAAGGTCATATAAAAGTTGTTATCGATTACCATTCAAAATAAGTTTTTGCTTTTTTAACATCAGAGAAATTAATATCAAAACTTTCATCGTCTTCTGCAAATATCAGTTTATTGCCTTCAACCTTTCTTAATTTTGCTTTAATTTTTTCTTTATTCTCAAGTAAAATACTCATATCTTCACCAATTGACTTTTTAAAATGATCAAGCGTTGTAAGTTTTCTTTCTATGCCAGGGCTTCCAACTTCGAGTCTATATTCACCTGAAACAGGCGGTGTTACATCTAAAAGCGGAGAAAGCAGATGTGTGAGTTCTACATAAGCATCTAAATTGACACTTTTTCGCTTGCCATCTTCAAACTCAGAAGACATAACACTGACACGAAAAATCGTTTCATCAAATTCATTGACAATTACCGTATCATAAAGTTCAAGTCCTACTGATTTTACAATAGATTCTATATCACTATGTAGACTCATTATACTTCCTCTTGTGTATCTTTTGCTATTTTTTTAAACAGCTCTTCAATTGTTTGTGATTTTTTAAGTTGCTCATCAAACTCAAATGTAAGTTTCGGACATCTGTACCAACCTTGATCTTTGAGACAAAAATCTTCAATGATTGGTCTTGCTTTACGAAGTTGTTTCATATGAGTACGGCGTTCTTCTTCAGAGAAGGCGCTTGGGTCTATGTAGACTTTTGCATCACTTCTTCCACGAGAGCATTTTACCTCAATTATATTGAGTTCATGCAGGCGTGCATCATTGAGATGTGTAAGCGCTTCTGGAATGAGCTCAGCTAAAAGAGACTCCGTTCGTTTGAGCTTTATTTGTGCTTCAGTCATCTATTTTAATCTTTAAAGAGAAACTTTTTGTTCAACTTTTTTGAATGTTTCAATCACATCACCAGGTTGAACATCTTCGTAGTTAGAGATAATAACACCACACTCATAACCATTTCCAATCTCTTCTACATCGTCTTTAAAACGTCTGAGTGACACAAGTTCACCCTCGAATGCAACAACACCTTCTCTAATAACACGCACAAGTCCACCACGGATAAGTCTGCCATCTACTACAACACAACCTGCAACCATGCCTTTTGGTGATTTAAATACATCACGTACTTCTGCTTGACCTGTATTTTCTTCAGTAAATTTCGGTGCCATCATACCTGTAAGCATCATTGTCATATCATCAAGAAGTTGGTAGATGATAGAGTATGTTCTAATATCTACATTTCTCTGCTTCGCAAGTGCTTTGACTGAACCAGTCGGACGGACATTGAATCCTAAAAGTACACAGTTTTCAGAATTTGCAACGAGTTCTACATCACTCTCTGTGATTCCACCGACACCGCTTGAGATGATGTCAATTTTTACTTCATCGTTTCTAAGTTCAGAAAGAGAAGACATAATCGCTTCAAGAGAACCGTGAACATCAGTTTTGAGTACAATTTTAAGAGATTTGAGTCTACCCTCTGCAATCATCGCTGTCATATCTTCTAAAGATGATTTTGTTG
>Ga0256829_1001354_pt1 | contig 20368 bp, 19 predicted proteins | sample 131447metaG_FD_185979 | JGI IMG/M metagenome (GOLD analysis project Ga0256829, IMG submission 185979) | Hydrothermal vent microbial communities from Lau Basin, Pacific Ocean - 131-447 | ecosystem: Environmental > Aquatic > Marine > Hydrothermal vents | place: Pacific Ocean: Lau Basin | collected...
TGTCTAAATCGTTAAGTCATCTGAATATCACGCTTGTAGAATCAGATCGTATCGGCACTATCGGTGTGGGCGAAGCAACAATCCCTACCATGCAGTTTTTCAATAACCTTCTTGGAATACCTCAACACGAGTTTCTCAAGCAAACTCAGGGGAGTTACAAACTTGGTATTCAATTCGAAAATTGGCGAAAACTCAATCACGACTATTTTCATGCATTCGGTAGCACTGGAAAAGGGCTATGGGCTGCTGGATTCCATGATTTTTGGCGCAAGGGTGTCAACAGTAACGCCTGTCGAGACTACTCAAAATACAATATTGAAGCAGTAGCCGCCAAAGCGGGTAAGTTCGGTCGACTGCAAACGCCCTTGAACCATGCTTATCATCTCGACGCAGGTCTATACGCCAAAATGCTGCGTTCCCATTCTGAAAAGCAAGGGGTTAAACGTATAGAGGGAGACGTCGAGCACGTTTGCCAAGATTCTGAAAACGGTTATATTACCGGTCTTACATTAAAAGACGGTAGCAAGCTTGATGGTGATCTATTTGTCGATTGCTCTGGCTTTAAAGGTATGCTCATTAACGAAACAATGAAGGTACCTTTTAATGATTGGCCTCACTGGCTTCCCAACGACAGAGCTATTGCTGTACAAACTCGCTCAGATAAACCACCCGCGCCTTATACCCGCTCTATTGCCCATCATGCTGGTTGGCAATGGCGTATTCCGCTGCAACACAGAATGGGCAACGGCATTGTATATGCCAGCGAGTATATGTCTGATGACGAGGCTGAGGCACTACTCCTATCTTCAGTAGAAGGCGAGGTGCTAACAACTCCCCGCCCGATTAAATTTAAAACCGGTTATCGCCAAGAGTTATGGCACAAAAACTGTGTCGCTATCGGGCTATCTGGAGGCTTTATTGAACCTCTGGAATCAACGGCAATCCATCTCATTCAGCAAGGCATCTTACGCCTCATCAAACTCTTTCCTGAACATGGTATCGACGCGTTGGAAGTTGCTGAATACAACTTGTCTGCAACCCTTGACTACGAGCAAATCAAAGACTTCATTGTGCTGCACTACAAAGTCACGGAAAGAGATGACTCCCCCTACTGGCAGTTCTATAAAAATATGGACATACCAGAATCGCTTGAAAAGCGTCTGAATCTATTCAAAAAAACGGGCCGCTTTATTCAGCGCCAAGAAGAACTTTTTGTAGATTCGTGGTTGCAGGTTATGATTGGGCAAGGCCTAGTACCTGAAAGATACCACAGAATCGTTGACGAAATGACCGACCAGCAACTTGAACAATTTCTCGACAAGATTGCATTGGGCTTAGAACAACAAGTGGCGACATTACCGAGCCACGCAGAATATTTAAAAAAGTATTGTTCAGCCAGCTTGTAGTTAAACGGATTTATACCCAGAGGTAGCAGTACATTGAAGACTAAAGTCACTATTGCTGATGTTGCAAGCAAAGCTAACGTATCGCTGATGACCGTCTCGCGGGTCATCAATGGCGCAAATACCGTTAGCGTTTACACAAAACAAAAAGTGATGGATGCCATGGACGCGTTGGGCTACAAGCCCAACGTTGCAGCTCGGCAATTATCTTCGGGGAAACGCGGCTTAATCGGTGTATTTTGTTTTGCGTCTACATCTTCATTTGTGTCACAGTTTCTTTATGGATGTATAAAAAATACGACTTCACTGGGCGCTTATATTACCGTAGAAGAATTCAATACTGACTGCTCACTAAAAGACCAGCTAACTTCTTTTTCCGAACGGGTTGAGGGGATGATTATTCTCCCGCCTATGTCAGATACTGACGCCCTTGAAGACTGCATAACACATTTAGAAGTCCCAGTTGCACTGATTGGAACGTCGAAAGATTTAAGTCGGTCAAAACCCGATTGTTTGTCTATTCATATTAATGACGTTGCTGCCAGTGAAGCCTGTGTGAGTTACCTCATTGAACAAGGCCACACAGCGATTGGTATGATAACAGGTGATAGATCACAATCGGTATCCAATGCGCGGGTACAAGGTTACAAGCAGGCCCTCGAAAAACACCGGCTGACCGTAGATGAAGACGCTATTCAAAATGGTGACTTCACCTATCGTTCAGCACTCACCGCAGCAGAAAAACTCATCACTCAAGACAATAAGCCTACTGCCATTTTCGCCAGTAATGATGACATGGCAGCAGCCGTTATAGCGACAGCCGCCAAACACGAGCTTCGAGTGCCTCAAGATCTATCAATCCTTGGTTTTGATGACGTTAATACAGCAACGTTAGTGTGGCCTCAGTTAACTACCGTTCGCCAGCCGCTTCATGATATGGCTGAGATCGCCCTTAAGTTTGTCACCGCAGGAGAAACGGGTGGCGTAAAAACACTCCCCTTTCAGGTCATCCACAGAGATTCTGTAGGCCCCGGGCCCAAGCGTTAAGTGAGTCAATACCTATCGCGTATCTGGTTAAATTCAATTTACTTGAGCAACCTTCGACTTATATACACTCATTCTGGGCAACTTTTACTCAGTTGCCTATTGTGGCTGTGTTGGTAACACTATATTCTCGATAGTAATCAGCTATTTGAAGCCTAGTATTGCGAACTCAACTATGCGAATCACACTACCTACATTGGTCAATCTACTCATTGCTTCTTTTGCGGTGTCATCAGCTGTTGCCAACCCGTTATCCGCCCCAGCCCACCTACAAGAAAACTTTGATCAAACCGTCATTCAAGCATTGGATACCTTCGCCACACCAGGCATGTCAGTGGGCGTGGTATACCAAGGAAAGGTGGTAAAGCTACAAGGTTATGGTTTACGTGACTTAACCAAACCTGAGCGAGTAGATAAAAATACCTACTTTCGCTTAGCATCCACAAGCAAAGCCTTTACTGCGGCGGCCATGGCTAAATTAGTGAGTGAAGGAAAAGTCGACTGGCAAGACAAGGTCATTGATCACTTTCCCGAATTTAGAATGCAAGACCACTGGGTTACTGGAGAATTTCGTATTCTCGACCTATTTACTCACCAAAGTGGATTGGTGGGCGGGGCTGGTGATGCCATGTTGTGGCCAGAGCCCACCGGATTTAGTCGAGAAGAAATTTTTGCCAACATGGCGCATTTAACGCCAGCAACAAGTTTTCGCAGTACTTATGCCTATAACAATTTAATGTACATGGTAGCAGGCGAAATTATTGCCAAAGTGAGCGGTGTCCCCTTTGCCGACTATATTGACACACATTTCTTCAATGCTATGGATATGACCTGCTTTGCAGGTGATATGGATATTAATAAATACAATAACTTGGCAGCTTCACACGGCGATATAGACGGTGAAGTATTTGCCATACCACGTAACGGTATTTTTGGAAAAGAGTTGGTCAGTGCCGCCGCGGGCGGCATGGTCTGTAATGCCAGCAATATGGTGAAATGGTTACAGGTTTTACTCAATCATGGACAAACTGCCACGGGCGAGCAAATCATCGACAGCGCCCAACTCGATTACATGTGGCGATCACACACAAATTTAAATGTCACTGATGATGATCGTCGACGAAATGACACTCACTTTAAAACCTATGGCATTGGCTGGCGCAAAGCAGATGTATATGGCTTTGAAGTGATTTCACACACTGGCACATTGTCAGGCGTGCAGGCTTATGTTGCCTTGGTTCCTGAGCTAGAGCTTGGTGTAGTTTTGTTGAACAACGGTAGTAACAGCGCTGCACGAGGTGCCATCATGCAAACCATATTGAAGGGATTCATGCCTGACGCCCCGCAAATTGATTGGATTGCTGACTACCAACAATGGATGAAAGACGCCGAAGCTCGCTACTATGCGCGATTGAAACTCCCCAAAGGAACCGGTGAAGTGAATTTACCCATTACCAACTACCAAGGAGAGTACAAAGATGCGTGGTACGGAAATATTGCACTTTCCCTCATCAACAATCAGTTGCAGATTAGCTTCGATAAAATGGAAAACTTAGACGGAACACTCATTCCATTCCGAGATCACACTTTTGAGGTGGACTGGCAAAACAAAAATGCAGCGGGTCGCGCACTATTGGTATTTGATGTGGACGCAAATGGCGAGGTGACTGGCTTTAAACTCCAGCCTTTTAATGCAAAGGTGCCTGTAAATCACAATTGGCGTGATATGTACTTTGTTAAACAAACCTAGTAAGTAGAGCGAAATGGATATTCCAATCTACGTTAGAAAGCATAAACATAAACTGTTTGCACTACTATTTAGCGCACTTATAGCGTATTCAGTGTTTTACAAACAAGCCAGCCCTGCAATAGAGGCGCAGGACCCTCAATCAGGCATCGCAGTTTTCTTCGCACTGATTAAAAGCGTGTTTCTGTTTGTATTTCTTTCGTTGTCGATATGCAAATGCCTCAGCGCAAGGCAAAGCGGTAATAACATTAAAGCATTGACATACATGGTTGTTACAATCGCGTTAGTGGGTTTAGCCGGCTACTCAATGTTTAATTCTGCCGCTACATATTCAGCTACAGTAAATGCTCTCGAATAAAACAACTGCACCACAAGAAAACATCAAAGCACCACAAAAGTGCAACAAACACACAAAAAATACGATTATGCATTAATTTTGTTCACTCGATTGGATAAGTGGTTGATAGTAATGATTTATATTATATGGCATTAAATGTGCTTCCAGCACGCTGGTCTTACACTGAGCTTGTGACGAGACTAATTACAATTAAAACAATTATGCGCTGATCAATTTGCAATCTAAAAGCAAAAACGACAGAACGGCAATGTAGCCCATACAGACTCTTGTGTCCTGAAGTCTGTATGGGCTTTTTTTTTGAAAGGACACAATGGACACTAAAGGTACAAACATGACTGCAGAGAAGTTCAATCTGTTGTCGTTTCAGGGCAAAATGAGAACTCTTCATTTATCCTGGATGGCGTTTTTTATTACATTTGTGGTGTGGTTCAATATGGCACCACTGAAAGAAGCCATTGTCGGTGATACAGGTATTAGTATTGCGCAATGGAAAACCCTTTTAATTCTGAACGTGGCGCTAACCATTCCGGCTCGAGTCATTATTGGTGCATTGACTGATAAGTACGGTCCTCGATTAGTTTACTCAAGTCTTTTGGCAGTTTGTTCAATCCCATGTTTTGCTTTCGCCTTAGCAGATAACTTTACTCAAATGGCGATTGCCCGCTTTGCCCTTGGTTTTATTGGCGCAGGTTTTGTTGTCGGTATCCGTATGGTAAGTGAATGGTTTCCTCCCAAAGAACTTGGCACCGCTGAAGGTGTTTATGGTGGATGGGGTAACTTCGGTTCAGCTGCCGCTGCTTTCACCCTTCCCACTCTTGCTATTGTTTTCGGGGGTGACGATGGCTGGCGATACGCTATAGGTATAACCGGAATAATGAGCCTTTGTTTCAGTGTTGTATATTATAAAAGTGTATCCGACACGCCTAAAGGTTCTACCTATTTCCGTCCCAAAAAGCTCGGTGGTTTAGAAGTTACGAGCAAAGGCGACTTTTTCTTCTTACTCGTTATGAAAACGCCTATGTACCTAGCATTGGCATTGTTAACCTGGAAGCTTTCGCCAGAAGGCGTTTCAATGCTTAGTCAAAGCGTAGCTACCAGTATTTACGTTGGACTAGCGCTACTATACGTTTACGATGCATACTCTACGTTCAAGGTAAATAAAGAAGTCTTTGTAAAACCCGTTGCTGAAATTCATCGATACCAATTCAAGCAAGTTGCAGTGCTCAATATCCTTTATTTTGCTACTTTTGGCTCTGAACTTGCCGTAGTATCAATGCTCCCAGCGTTCTTTGCCGACACCTTTGAACTTAGCATGGCAACGGCAGGTTTGTTAGCAGGTATGTATGCCTTTATGAACTTGATGTCTCGTCCTGGCGGCGGCTTAATCTCAGACAAATTCGGACGAAAGAAAACTCTTCTAATTCTTACAGCAGGTCTTGCGGTGGGTTATTTTTGCATGAGTCAAATCACCAGCGCCTGGCCAATATGGTTAGCCGTGTTGACGGTTATGGCGTGTTCATTCTTCGTGCAAAGTGGTGAAGGAGCTGTATTTGCAGTGGTTCCGTTAATCAAGCGTCGTCTGACCGGTCAAATTGCAGGTATGACGGGAGCGTATGGCAACGTGGGGGCCGTAACTTACTTAACCATATATTCAATTGTTGATACTTCGACCTTCTTTATGGTGATTGCCGGCACCGCGGTTCTTGGTTTTGTGGCATTGTTGTTTATGAATGAACCAAGCGGAACCATCACTGAGGTGAAAGAAGATGGTAGCGTAGAATTGATTAACGTAAACTAACCAATCAGTTGAAGTACCCTGAACTGAACTTACATCGGCGGTTTCTCGCCGATGTTTGCTTATGTGGAAGTAAAACAATTGGCTAACTCACTGCGCCTTACGATTGGAGGTTATTCCAGTCAAGGGATTAAAATTGAAAACCAAGACGCGTTTGCAGCTTGGCACCCTGAAGGAATTATTGGAGAAACCAAAGGAGCGGCAATCGCTATTGCTGATGGCGTATCAGCATGTAAGAAAGCTAAGGAGGCCTCCAATACTTGTGTCACTAGCTTTGTACAGGACTACTTCCAAACCCCAGAAACATGGACGGTTAAAAAATCTATAGGAAAAATTCTCAATGGGCTAAACCTTTGGTGTAACGGTCAACACGATTATCAAAACCAAGGGCATAGCCAAATGCTAACGACCTTCAGCTCTTTGGTAGCTAAATCCACTACAGGTTTTATATCTCACGTAGGAGACAGCCGAATATACCGTTTGCAAGACGGCAACTTCGAGCAGTTAACATCTGATCACGCAGCGGTGTATGGCAACGCCAGACACTTAACCCGCGCCATGGGAGCCGAACCCCATCTTGACGTAGATTTTCTGAAAATAGACCTGCGACGTGGCGACCTATTTCTATTGTCAACCGACGGCGTACATGACTTTGTTAGCAATAAACAGCTTAGTGAAGAACTAAAGCGATGCCAACAAGGTGACAAAATGCTATTCGAAGCTACAGCGAAAGTTGTTGTAGACCAAGCGCTAAAAAACAACAGCAATGATAATTTAACTTGTGTCATTGTACGGATTGATGATCTTAGTGATCCGAATATTGATGAGCAATACCAACAGCTAACACGGCTTGCCATGCCCCCAGCATTAGAAGCTGGCATGAAGCTAGAAGGTTATCGCGTGCTGCAAACAGTATTTAACGGCACCAGAAGCTCTTTATACAAAGTCGTAGATGACAAAACACAGCAGGTTTTTGGACTAAAAACACCATCGCAACACTTTGCCGATGACCCCATTTACCTAGCAGGGTTTCTGCGCGAAGAATGGGTTGGACAAAGGCTTAATCACCCAAACATTATGGGCATTCACCACAGGCCAGATGACGCTAAATTCATGTATCACGTGTGTGAATTTATTGATGGCTTAACACTACGGCAGTGGATGTTAGACAACCCTACCCCAAGCCTCAGCCAGGTAAGGCAAATCATTGAACCAACAATATCTGGTCTTCGTATCATGCAGCGTCAGGAAATGCGTCATCGAGACATCAAGCCTGAAAACATTATGATAAATAGTTTAGGCGAAGTTAAGCTGATTGATTTCGGTACAGTGTACGTTGCCGCTCTGGAAGAAACTGACGGCTATGAGGCCTCAGATACACCGGTGGGTTCTGTGCACTATATCGCCCCTGAATATCACATGAGCAACAATTCCAGTGCGCAAAGTGATTTGTTCTCGTTGGCCGTGGTTGTGTATGAGTTATTGACCGGAAAGCTTCCTTTTAAACCGTTTCCCTATAAGGATTACGTCCCTACAAACTATGCAGAATGGGAATATATTTCTGTTAGGAAAATACGTCCAGACCTGCCTACTTGGATTGATCTCACTCTCAAAAAAGCGCTTCAACCTAACCCGAAACATAGGTACGAAGCCTACTCAGAGTTTTGGCACGATCTAAATAAACCCAGTAGTGATTTGAAAGCTCAACAGCGCTCTCAACCTTTGATTGAAAAGAACCCTGTCCTCTTTTGGAAAGGACTGAGCATTGTGTTGTTTATTTTAATAATTGTGCAATGGATCTTACTCTCACATTAGTCACAAACTCCCCTACAACCACCGCCTTACCTTAGCTTTATACTCACTATATTCACTCCCAAACAGTGATTCCAACGCTTGTTCTTCAGGCTTAATTTGAAACTTTGTAATGTAAGCCACAAATCCGACGACACCTAACAAGGCTAAGGGGCTGGCGAGATAAACTGACCACGCCGTTAAAAACAGTGCCATACCTACATACATTGGATTACGACTTAGTTGGTAAGTCCCTGATACAACCAATGAGTTCGAAGACTCGGGCTTTAGTGGATTAACCGTGGTTTTGTGTTTTCTGAAGGAATAAATGCTCAAAATATCAAAAATCACACCTAGTACGACAATAAAAACCGCTAAGCCAAGCTTTAGCGCATAAACCACTGTCATTGGCGCTATCACGAATGTACTTCCCCACATTAAACCGCCAAAGATGAGCATGACTAATGGGGGCGGTATTTTGTTATTAAGCATGTTAGTTCCTTCGATTATGCACGAATTAATTGACGGTCAATTTCCACTGCAAGTTTTAATATTTCAGCCTTCACTCTATTGCTAATTTGCATTCGATGGAGAAAAAACCGTCATCGCATTACTCGTTTTATTGCCGCCCGCTTCTAATGCGCCACCAATAACATATATTTGTTTACCTACAGCTAACGCCCCTAAACCATGGCGAGGTTTTGGGGCTTCACCAATGTTACTCCAAGTATCCGAAGCAATGTCGTATTTCCATACTTGCGCATAAACCCCGCCGCCGTTGTCAAAAAATTCACCGCCAAACACATAAATATTATTCTTAACTGCGGCGCATGCTAGACCACCTTGTGCTTGCGGCAGTGGTGCCAACGAACGCCAGCTTCCATCAGCAAAATGATAGACTTCATGAGATGAGAGGTTCCCCCCTACAACGGTGCGACCCGCAATTGTAAAAAGTTTATTTTGTGTGGTAACGCTACAAGCGCTATTTCGGGCTGTTGGTACGCTTGCCCCTTCACTCCAGGTGAGTGTTTCTGGATCGAAGATATAGTGAAAACTAACGTCAGTGTGATCTATCCACTGGTTATTTCTAGCCTGGTCAATAGGCGTGCGCCCTGACACTAGATGAACTTTGTTGTTATTCACTGCACTTAACGTTTCTGCCAGTGGCGCGGGCATTACTGCGATTTTCACCCATTCTCCATGACTCAGCTTATCGCTGTTATCTGAAGTGTGATTAATTATTAACTCCAGTACATCCCTGCTGTTGTGCCAAGCGCCATTCTCACCCAAAGTAAAACCACCGAAAGAAAACAGCCTGTCATTCACAACCACTAACATGGGATGATGGCGCGGCTCTGGCAGTGCGGGCCCCTCTTTCCAAGCTTGCTCTTCCAAACTGAACACTACTACTCGATCTGAAACACCTATACCGTCACTGCCCACGTCTGGCGATAGGCCGCCAGCAACAACAATATGGTCGTTATATACAGTAGGATAGATCTCTTGAACGCGATAAGGCATTGATGGCGCATTTTGCCAACCCTCTGCCAAGTTGATTTCACTACCCACAGTAGGTAATGCTACAAGAGAACAAAGCGACAAGGTAAGAACAATAAGGGCGCTACCACTTAACTTTTTCATCAGCAAGCTCAATAACATAATGCCAAAAACCAAACTAAAACCAGAGCGTGTCGACCTTTGTAGCACATTTTTTCTAACCAAGAGACAGGGAAAAGCCCCCGAACTGGACAAACCAGTTATTGTCATCGGGGGAGAATTATTCTAGATTGTTTATAAATTGCCTAAATTAAAAGATAAGAATAATCATGAATGACCTACGTCTTTCTTCCATAGAAGCAAAACATCTCGTAACGACGATTAACGATGGCGTTGCAACAATAACCATGAATACGCCTAAAAAGCTCAATGGCTGGACTATGGATATGATGATGTCGATTAAAGCAGCCATCGGTGCTGCAACCAAAAGCGACATTGTAAAAGTCATTATTCTTACTGGTGAGGGTAATTACTACTCGGCTGGCGTGAATCTGTCGAGCACCATTAAGTTGATGCATCCCAGAAAATTGCGGGATATGATCTATGAGATGAATAAGGCACTCTTTGAAGTATTTTTGCTTTGTCCAAAACCTATTCTTGTTGCATTTAACGGCCCTGCAATTGGCGCAAGCGTGACATCTGCCACCTTATGTAACGGAATCATTGCCTCTGAAAAAGCCACATTTCTTCTTCCATTCTCAGCGCTAGGTGTGCCTCCAGAGGGCTGTTCTAGTGTGCATTTGGCCCGTCTTATGGGGCAAGAAAATGCGCAAAGAATGTTAGGACAAGAAGGCTGGAAACCTACAGCGAAAGAGGCGTTTGATGCAGGTTTAGTACAATGGCTGGTTCCCGATGATAAATTGGGCGAAGAAGCCTTAAATATTGCAAAGTCATGGGCGGATAACAATGAACCTCGCAAATTCCTTGGCGGTAGCACCAAAGACGAACTTATCGAAGTTAATAAAAGAGAATCTATGGAACTTGCCAATGCCTTTTTAGCCACCAAGTTTCTGCACGGCCAAGCCAAGTTTTTATGGAAGAAAAAGAAATACGGGCCAGCTTTGATGTTTTACACGTTAGTCGCTTTTAGACCGATTTGGGCACTAACGTTACGATAAAATCAACCCAGCCATTAATTCACTCCACGGGTCACTGTAGCCAGTAGCCGGCGATTACTGAGAAATTTTTCTCTCTCTTTTTTTCCAGCTCATCACTCTGTTTGTGAGCTGGATTTTAATGGTCCAGTACATCAGCACCAATAAGGGAAACACCGCAAAAAGCATAGGTAACGGCGAAGTGCTAAACCATTCGGGAAACACTTGAGGTTGGCCGGCAAACAATGAGCCCGACGCAATGAAAAACACATGCGCCATAGATGACGATACACACGCTCCTGATTCGAAAGTTGTTTAACCACAATAATTCGAAGGTCGCCAATTAATGCGAAACTCCCCGCAACTACAAACAAAACAAAGGCGGCAGGAGGTGCGCCGTCAACGGTTCCTGACGCATTCTGGCTCGCCATCCACATGAATAATAAACCCAATCCCGTGACGACCAGCGCAAAGACTGCCCCGAGAACGTTAAATTTGCTTATGGAATAATGTTTATTCTTCGCCGCGTGAACACCACTAACCAAAAGATACAATGCGAGTAACGCAGCAACTGTATTAGGTCGCTGACCTGTGGTGAGAAATGGCGCAACCAATGCACCTACACCATAACAAGCAAACATGGCTGCCATGAAGGCTCTTCCCGCATGCCTGTGCAATACACCTCCCTTGGGAGTAATAGTGGCCATTAGTCCAGTGAGAAGACCAAGCGTTCCTCCTACAACGTGAGTATATAGCACAATATCAGCGACTACTTTCACCAGAAAATGAGCGTCTTCAGGTATGTAAAGCGTTTCCGCATAGACTGAGTTTGATAGCAATAGCAAGCCTCCAAAGCACAAGGCTTTAGATAGAAATGAATTCAACATTTTTTATGTGCCCGTTTTGTCGATGGTTCCGTTGATAAAGACGTCAAAGCCCCTAGAGTCAGAGTAAATGGCTCTAATATAGTGATGAATTAACAGACAGTAGCCTAAGGCAACCAATGTTTGCCCTAGATTAAAAGAGCTAAGGTGTGACTATCCAGGGTCTTCTTGAAACGCGAGAAGATCTCCAGGCTGGCAATCAAGTGCTTTGCAGATTTTCTCTAAAGTGTCAAAGCGAATAGCTTTAGCCTTTCCAGTTTTGAGCACTGAAAGATTTTGAGGAGTTATACCAACGGTTTCTGCAAGGGTATTTAAACGCATTTTACGTTGGGCAAGCAGCACGTCTAAATTTACTACAATAGCCATGATCTTATATCGTCCCTTCAGATTCTTCATATAGGTCACGACCTATTTCCAAAGCCCAGAGCAAGGTAAACATCACGCCGACAAACGTCATTGGAACGACAACTTCATTCAGAGCAGAAAACTCAGTAGGTATACCTTTTGAGCTGTTGATGACAATGCCAATTAATGCTTGTAACCAATATATGAAGATATAGGCAACTACACCTTTTACAGTAGCTTTTACGTGACTAACAGCCTCGTTGCTGAAGATCTCACTTCGCATGTATTGTCTCATCAACTGCCTAAACGCACGATTGATACCTAACATGGTAATAAGAGCAACAACATAAGTGGTTAAGATCACCGCTTTAAGTATGTAATCGTCGTGAGCCAAAAACACCGAGTTGTTCCCCATTGGGAGGTGTCCTTGTGCGAAAAAACCTACATAAATGATACCCGGCCACCCTAAGTAAAGTAGAAAACGAATTCCGTTTAAAACCATGTGTAAGTAGTAACTCAAACGCCTAATACGGTGAGTACAGGAATGTGATTGAAGGTCCATAGCGATCCCTTATGAAGTTTGCACAATTTCACTATAGCCTCAAAATCACACATTTCAATAAATATTTATCGATAAACATTAAAAAAACACCTAATATCATTAATTCAAGGTTATAAAACCCCAAACTAATTGTTACTGCCACTATCATTTTAATGGAGAATAGAGATGGTCAAAATTAGTCGTTTTCGCTTAATGCTAATGCGCGCAATGTATTTACTAATAGCTCTGGGATTATCACTGACTACATTGCCTGGAATATTGGGGATGGCAGGCCATGTTGCTGATGCACATTCTGTCATCAGCAGTTTTCTATTGGCGCTGGTAATTTTGTGTTTAATAGGCATCGCATTTCCTTTGAAAATGCTACCTATATTGTTGTTCGAAGTCATTTGGAAAAGCGCATGGCTTTTACTGTTTGCACTGCCAATGTGGCTTAAAGATAGTTTAGACTCTTATGCAACATCTGTTGCTGTCGCGTGTTTGATGGGTGTCGTGTTAACCCCTTTCGCTGTTCCGTGGAACTACGCTGTTAAGGAGTACTTAACACCTTTATTAGCCAAGTCTAAGTAATTACTGCATATTGGTAGTACATTACAAAGTAGGATGGTGGCGCTTTTCCAAAAAGTCTACTGCATAGTTACACGAGCTTGGTAAATGCTGCCATCAGGCTTTTTCATGGTTAAGACCACCACTTCACCCGCTGGCTTTTGCAGGGCCTCTTTAGCGGTAGATGCTGAGCAGCCAGGAATCTCACAGCCGTCAATGGCAATAACATTGTCACCAATAACAATACCTGCTTTTTCAGCAGATGAGTTTTCAACAACCGACTTAATGATCGCTTGATTAACTTCTGGGCTAAAAAAGCCAGACACGCTAACATCCATTTGAAAGCCTTTTTCACCTGGGTCTGCGGCAAAACAAGGCAAAGATAATACTGCTAACAATACGACTATTTTTTTCATTATTCATTTCATCCCTAAAGTGTTTGTGTTGCGCTACACAGTAACGGTATTCATTAAGCCTATAGGTTTATTGGTTACTAAACTATTGGTTCTGTGGAACAAAATGTAACAAGAGGTTTTTAATCAATGTTTTGACCAATTCGCCACAATACGCCGCTCGGGTCTTGAAGAACAAAGTCTCTCATTTTCCATGGTTGATCAACTAACTCTCCAAGTCGCACGCCGTATTTATCGACAACGCCGGTTTGGGTTATGTGTGAATGCCAAGCGTTAACATCTTCAACAAGCAAATGCATCATCAAATTATCAGCCAGTTTTTGCTCATAAAAATCTTGCAATAGAAAACTGCAACTACCGTGGTGAAAATAGGCTACACCGCCGCCTTCTGATGCTTTATTAAAGCCTATATCAGCATAAAATTGTGCTGACGTAGCAAAACACTTTGAAGGCACGAATGCTTTTATTTCCACCGAATTCAAATTTGACATGCTAACTATAACTCCTAATTTCCCTTAGCGATTTGAATCGACGGGTAAAATCCACCTTGATGTTGCAGATGCGCGCGAACACCATAAGTTTCAAAAACCTGTTGTTGTTTTAGCACTTCTTCACTACTACCTGAGGCAACAATATTTCCCTGACTCAGTAAATACAAACGGTCAGAAAAGCTCGCGGCCAAGGCCAAATCATGGAGCACTGCAATTACCCCTACCCCTTTCTCAGCCAATTTCGTTGCTATCCTCATCACTTCGTATTGGTGATACAAATCAAGGCTAGATGTGGGTTCGTCTATGAATAGATAGGGCCGCGGGGCATGCTCATCATCTAAAATAGGTAGTATTTGATTTATTACTCTAGCTAGCTGCACTCGTTGTTTTTGACCACCTGACAATGAATTAAAATTTTTGTCTTTTAGCTCATAAACATCTGTCATCGTCATTGCTTGTTCGCTGAAATCAATCAGCTGCTTTTTGCTGAATGCTTCGGCATGAACGAAGCTTGCCATCTCGACAACTTCCTTCACAAGAAAATCAAACATTAGTTCGTAACTTTGGGTCATAACAGCACGAAGGGAAGCAAGCTCTTTGTCTGAATAACTGCTTACGTCAGTACCATTGATCTGAGCACAGCCTTCTGAAAGCGCGATGTCTCCACTCAAGGCTTTTAAAGCGGTAGATTTTCCTGCGCCGTTAGGTCCCAACAGTGTTACTACTTCTCCCCGATTTACCTGAATATTGCAGTTGTTTAAAGCGGTGTAGCGACCAAACTGAATGCTCGCGTTTTTTAGCTCAATCATTGGCTACCTCAACGTCTTATAACTTTTAAGGAGTACCGCTAAAAAGAAAGGGCCTCCAATTGCACTTGTTACTAACCCAATGGGAAGTTCTGAAGGTAACACTATAGTGCGCGCAACAAGGTCAGCGACAGAAAGAAGCAGTCCTCCGAAAATGATACATCCTGGCATAAGAAAACGGTGATCTGGGCCTATAACCATTCTGAGCAAATGGGGAACAATAAAGCCAACAAAACCGATCATTCCACAAATAGCGACACTCGCTCCAACGGCCAATGCGGTGAACATAAACACTTGCTTCTTGAGCGTTGTCACACTAATGCCTAAGTGTTTGGCTTGACTCTCGCCGAGTAAATAGAGGTTAAGCGGTGTTGCAAGTCGAAGCATAGCAACGGATGAAATTACGATGACTATCAATGATGGTGTCATCAGTGACCAGGAATTTCCAGACAATGACCCCATGTTCCAGAAGGTCATATCACGAAGCTCTTGATCACTACTGATGTAAGTTAAAAAACCGGTAATAGACGCAACTATGGCGTTAACCGCTATCCCAGCAAGTAAAATACTTATTACGCTGAAGGTACCTTGTCCACTGCTTAATCGGTAAATAAACAAACACACCAGCGCACACCCCAGAAAAGCGCCCACTGGCAACGCATAAAGACCAAATTGCGCCACAAAACCAGACAACACAGTGTTACCAAGTACAATCACTAATATTGCCCCAAGTACCGCCCCGCTAGACACACCAATGAGACCAGGGTCTGCCAGTGGATTTCTAAAAATCGCCTGCATAGCGGCACCGCTAACACTTAAGCCAGCGCCCACAACAAATGCCAATACAAGACGTGGAATTCGAATTTCCCAAAGGATCACGCTCTCCATGTTATCGGTATTGTTACCCACTAAGAGCGCTAACACATCGGAAAAATCGATACTAACGCCGCCAATGGTGGCGCTAGCAAAAAGCACTACTACACTCAAGGCAACCAGCAGCGGAAATAATATTTGCCGTGACTTTTCTCTAGCCAAAGCTTGATTGTTAAGTGCTAACATTTATTCACCGGTTTGTGGTGGATAGAACAGATCGTACTGACGAGGAAAACTCGCTTGTGGGTGCAATTTAGTAGCAAGGTCAATCACAGCTTTCGGTGTTGTCGGCCCCATTCCAAGTAAAAAGCTTCCATTAACCACATATACACGATTATTTTTTACCGCATTACTAAACCTAAAATGGGGTAGTTCTGCCAAGTTATCAGTATTGTGTTGACCCGCTCTACCCATAGTAATAATTACATCAGGATTTAACGGAACCGCAGCTTCTGTGGATAACGGCTTCCATCCTTCTAGCTCACCAGCGGCATTGGAACCACCTGCTGCGGTAATTACATCATGGGCTGAAGTGCCACTGCCGCTTACAATAGGTGAACCGCCGCGCAAACTTAATACAAAGAGTACTGTAGGTGGCTCTTCCACTTGATTCAAAATGTGATTTAGCGCAGCTTTGTCTTCTTTTACTTCGTCGACCAAAGCGTTGCCCGCATCGTTAGCACCTAAAAGATCTGCGATAAGCTGTATTTTTTGCTCTATTCCGGCAAAGTTATCATGGTCAGAAATCAATTCTATATGAAGTTCTGTTTCAGCGAGCTGCTGAATGACTTTATCTGGACCCGCATCGCTCTCTCCTATGAGTAGATCAGGACTGAGTGACAAAACGCCTTCTGGAGAAAGTTGCCTAACATACCCAATTTGCGGTTTTTCTTGGGCTAAAGACGGATAAACGCTGGTTGAATCAACACCAACAAGAGTATCTTCCTGCCCCAACGCGTAAATAATTTCGGTAATAGATCCACCGGCAGCAACCACTCGAAGGGGTTTGACTTCCTCACTGTGTCCTGGGAAAGAGAAACACATCAATGCACCCAAAAGCGCAAATTTTTGTCTAGCGAATGTTGTAAAGAACATGTCCAAGTACTCAAAATTTATTAAATAACTAGAAAATGATAACAATTCGCATTAGCATTAACAAAGGTTTTTTAGTGTTTTAAAGGGAGACATACAAATGCCACTTTATTCTGAGTATCAAAAAATTAAATCAGATCACCCACAAATAAGAATGGTTGACGCAGCACAACAACTTAATGTGAGTGAAGCAGAACTTCTTCAGTCTTGTGTAGGACACGGCACAGTCAGACTAAATGATGATTTTGGCGGCATTTTAAAGTCACTTAAACGACTTGGAAAAGTAATGGCGTTAGCGCGAAATGCTGAGGTAGTCACTGAAATTTCAGGTAACTATGAAAAGGTGTATATTCAGAACGAAAACGACAAACTAAAAGGGATAGCCATCAATCCGGGCGGAATTGATTTACGATTTTTATTTGACCACTGGGGCAGCGCGTTCGCAACCAATGTTGGCTCTCTCAAAAGTATTCAATTTTTTAATAAGTATGGTAATGCTATACAAAAAATTTATCTCAAAAACACTGAAAGTGACAATGCATACAGTGAAATTGTAAATAAATTCAAAGACGAGAATCAAAGCGCATCACTATCACTGTCTGCGGCCCCTACCGCTACCGAGACATCCCTTTCTGATGAAGAAGTTAATGTTGCAGAATTAGAGTCGGCGTGGGAAAAAATGACAGATGTGCACCAGTTTCCAGCACTATTAAAGGCCCACAACGTAAGCCGCCATCAAGCCATGCGACTCGTCGATGATAAATGGTCTAAAGAAGTCTCTCCGAGTTGTCTTGATTCACTTTTACAACAAGCAAAAGTCGCAAAAGAGCAAATCATGGCCTTCGTAGGGAACAAAGGCATTGTTCAAATTTTTAGTGGAACAGTTAACCACCTAAAACCTATGGGCGATTGGTTCAATGTACTTGATCCAGACTTTAATTTGCACGTGAACACCAAAGGCTTACACAAGGCATATATTGTTCACAAACCCACTGATGACGGCGGTGTTACAGTTAGCTCTGTTGAGTTTTTAAATGAACAAGGCGACACCGTGCTCACGTTTTTTGGTAGCCGCACTGAAGGAAAAGTACAAACCGAAGGTTGGAAGACCATCATCAACTCTCTTCTTTCTGACAATAGCTTAGCCGCATAACTCCCCCACCTATGGCCCAATAAACCTAGTGTTTGTTGGGCTTTTACAAATAATTTGTTCCTTCCCAATATAGTTATTGATAATCGTTATCATTTGCATTACGATCCTGCAAAAATTAAGAAACACAATAGGAAACAACATGCGTTATCAAAAAAGCACTCTGTCTCTTGCAGTAGCACTCTCTCTCTCGTTACCTGCCGGTGCTGAGGAATACACTAGTTGTAGTGGCTCACGAACATAATCCACCCGACTTGATTACATCGCCCGTTTTGGACTCACATTAAGTGAGAATAAGCCGACCGCTCGGCCCACAATCATTGAGAATGGACTCACTTTAACTGAGAACGGGCTTGCAAACATAAACAGTTGGCTCACTTTATTTGAGAATAACGAAAGTTCGTAAAAACGGAGGTTTAATGACACTTGTTGAATAGCAGCCAACCCATCGAGTGGTCCCTTGTTTAAGACAGACCAGAGGTCTGCTCTATTATCCCAGAACCGTTGTCAACCGTCATTGCTAACCCGCAGGCTTTACCCAACTTAATATTTTCAAGATAGTAAGCAGGGTTACCATCTAGCTGTCCTTTTTCTATTATGATTCGATTTAGCGAATCTGAATTTGATGTATGCACTTATTAGCTTTCCAGAATTGACATATAGAAAAGTGAGTTTCAGTACAGGTTTTAGCAAGCGATAGCTGTAAAGCAAGGCTAAGATGAGTGAATGAGCTTTAATTGTTTTTCTGAGCCACAACCTAGGGATTCATCATTTTCAAAAAGCAAATCAATGCTATCGGGTTTATGAAGATAAAACCCTTGTGCATAATCAATTCCAAGCGCTTTAACTTTTTGTAATATATTTTCAGCATCAACGAATTCAGCGACAGTGCTTAAGCCGACAACGTTCGCCACATCAATAAAACAACGCACCGCAGCCTCATCGAGGGGGTCTGTCAGTAGATCCTGAATAAATTGACCATCTATTTTCAGGATATCAACATCAAGACTTTTTAAGTAACCAAAAGAGGAAGCTCCAGCACCAAAATCATCCAACGCAATGCTTACACCAAGACTTTTTGCTTTCTCAATAAATAATGCCGCATCTGTGATATTTGTTATGGCCGCGGTTTCTGTAATCTCAATACACAATTTGCATCTCAAATCGGCGTGGAGCTTCTGTAAAAGATTATAAACATATTCGTGAAACGCCCGGTCGCCCACCGATTGACCTGAGAGGTTGACACATAACATAGACAACTTGTTCGCATTGATTGCGGGTAACGCATCTAGCCATTTTGTTACCTCTTGAAGTACCCATCGATCGATACGAGAGGCAAGGTGAAAGCGCTCCGCTGCTGGGAAAAAGGTACCTGGGGATATAAAACTCCCTTCATCGTCTAACATGCGAACTAATACTTCTGCATGTATGCCATTTTCTTTCTGATTGAGCTTAACCAACTGCTGGGTAAAAAGGACAAATCGCCCTTCATCCAAAGCATGTTCTATGCGGGTTGTCCATTGCATTTCACCATGTCGGGTTCTAATCGCATGATCAGAGTCGGTATACGTATGCACACGATTCCGGCCAGCGTCTTTTGCCGCATAACAACACTGATCTGCGGCCTGCATCAATGTCGCAATAGTCGGCCATCGATTGTCAATTTCAACCAACCCGATACTGGCCCCAATACGGAATCGATGCTCACCGTGTACAAAACGGAAACTCTCCATTTTTTCACATACTTTTTGTGCCACGCGTAGCGCTTGTTTAGCATCACAGTTTTCGAGAATAACGCCAAATTCGTCGCCACCTAACCGAGCCAATGTGTCACGAGATCGAATCACTTCGCTAAAAGCCTTGCTGACCTGTATTAAAGCCTCATCACCAATAGCATGACCACAGGTATCATTAATTATTTTGAATTGGTCCAAATCGATACACAACAATGCGTGGGTAGAATTGTCTATATTGCATTCAGTGAGCAACCGATTTAAGCGTGCTTCAAATTCTGAACGGTTAATTAAACTTGTTAATGCATCGTGCGTTGCACGATAACTGACTTCGCCACTTAGACGCCTTTGCTCGGTGACATCGTGAAACACTAAAACCACGCCAAGTATTTCCCCGTTCTTCCCTTTAATTGGCGCAGCAGAATCCTGGATCCCAAACTCTTCACCTGTACGAGAAATTAAAAGTGTATGATTGGCAAGCCCCACCGTTTTTCCTTGTTCAATGCAGGTGTTGACAGGATTTTCGGTTTTACAACGTGTATCTTCATTTACTATGTTAAAAACGTGTTCAAGAGGTCGACCTTTTGCCTCATCTTTCGTCCACCCTGTCATCCTTTGAGCTGATGGATTTAACCACTGGGTAATCCCCTGCGCATTCGTTGTAATAACAGCGTCGCCTATAGA
>Ga0256829_1001355_pt1 | contig 20367 bp, 13 predicted proteins | sample 131447metaG_FD_185979 | JGI IMG/M metagenome (GOLD analysis project Ga0256829, IMG submission 185979) | Hydrothermal vent microbial communities from Lau Basin, Pacific Ocean - 131-447 | ecosystem: Environmental > Aquatic > Marine > Hydrothermal vents | place: Pacific Ocean: Lau Basin | collected...
ACACCTATTACAAAAACAATAGAATTAAAAACTAGAAAACCATTTAGAGCAGCAGGAGTATATGCCTTACCAGGTCAAACTTTTAAAGTTACAAGATTAGACAATGAACCAGTAAATATTAGTATTTTTGTAAATAGTTTAAGAGCATGAGCAACTCATGAATTTGCAGCATATAATAGGCCAAAATTTTTACAATCAACTCATATTAGTTTATGAACTTGAGAAACTATAAAATTTACTTCTGTTTATGGATGACCAATACAAATTGGATTTAGAGACAATTGATATAATGTAAAATTAAAATTTGAAAATGTATGAGAGCATCCATATTGGAATTGACCAGAAGATAATGAAAAATTTGCAAAAGCTATTCAAGATAACAAATATGATTGGGTAGAGCTTTCAACTCCTTGATTTGAAGTTCATTCAAAAATTGAAAAATTTAAAGAAACTATGAAAAATTGGTGAACTCCTGAACAAGTAGCAGATTGAATAAAAAAATATACTTGAAATTATCCTTTTTCACTTGCTTGATTTCATTGAAATTGAATAGATAAAATACAAGAAGCAGAAACTTTTGCACAAAAATATAACTTACCAATATATGAAGTAGATTTTGTAAAACATATGAATGCAGACCAAGCATCTTGTGGTTATGGTTGTTCAGGAAATCCTTATGATGCATATTGGGCTTTTAATCCGGTTGGTCATGGTGATATACATGAAATAGGTCATTGACTTGAAAAAGCTAAATTTAGATTAAAATGATTTAATTATCATGCAACTACAAATCCATATTCTTATTACACAAAAACTCAATACAATAAAATAACTTGAAAAGATCCAGATTGTCAAAAATTAAATTTTAAAGAATTTTTTGATAAATTAGTTGCAGCTAAAAAATCTTCAAATTATACTTGATATTTAGCTCATAATTTATGGTGAGATTATAAAGATATATGAGATTGGAGATCAGGTTTTATGTTTTATTTACAATCTTTTATGCAAGTTCAAAAACTTGGTAAATTAAAAGATGGTTGGCATTTTCTTACAAGATGGCATATTTTAAATAGAGCTATTCCTTATGTAAAAAAAGATTGGGAAAATAGAAAAGCTAGCATAGGTTTTTCAAATTATACTCTTGATGAGTTCAACAAAATTTCAAACAATGATTATATGCTTATTACTATGAGTTTTGCAGCTTGATTAGATTTTAGAAACTACTTTGATATGATGGGACAGCCTTATACTGAAAAAGCTGTAAAACAAGTTGAAAGTTTCCATTTCCCTAAAACTAAAAAAATATTTTTTATTTCTACACCAGATGGTTATTGTAAAAAAGATGGCTATGGTGATTATTTAGATAAAAAATATGTAGAAATTACAAAAAATACTACTTGGCCAGAAATTAATAATACTTCAACTTGAATTATTAATAAATGAAATATAAATAATATAAATCATCACTGATGAACAACTTTCAAGGCTCCTACTTGTCAAAATACTCAATTAATATGCAAACAAGTATGAAATAAATTTAGATTATATATAAAAGATTGAAATATATGTCAGAACTGAAATTTATGAAAAAAATGTAGTGATAAAGAAATTCAAATAGTAATTAATAATAATTTAACTAAAAATAGTTATTATATAAAAATATGAACTTTTAAAATACTACAAATTCAAAATAGTAAATACAATCAATTATTTGAAAAAATATGAAGATATATTATATTAAAAAACTTTTCATTAGAAAATAAACAAAAAATAATTAATATTATAAACAAAATTGAAAAGTTATTAAATATTTATAGTATCAAAAAAACAATAAAAAAAGAACTTATAAATGAAGTCAAACTTTTTTCAAATACATATAATAAAATATTAAATAGCAAAAAAGATAATCATATAAATACAAAAAAAGATAGTTATAATTATTATGATTATCTTACAAAAAATAAAAATATACAATATCAAATAAAACTTAAAATTTATATTAAAAAGCTTTTACATAAACAGAATTTTTCAAAAAATAAATTAATAATTTTAAAAGAAAAAATTGAAAATATACTAAACAATAAAAAAATTACTACTAAATTAAAAAGTGATAAATTATTAATATACATAATTCTTAGAAAAGCTATAATTGAAGAACTAACAAATTAATAAATTTGTTAGCTCTTTTTTAAACTTGCAATTATTAGATTTTCTATAAAATAATTATAATTAATTTTTAAACTTATAAATAATGGCTTCAAACAATGAAACTGTAATAAAATTTGATAGTGTATTTTTTGAATATGTTCATCCAAAGCTTATACTAGATGATGTTACTTTTAATGTAAGATCATGAAAAAAAATAACTATAATGGGACAAAATGGTGCTTGAAAATCTACTATTTTTAAACTTATAACTTGAGAATTAAAACCAAAAATTGGAAAAATTCATACTCCATCATGAACAACAATTGCTACTGCTTTTCAAGTTATGCCAAAAGAAGATAAACAATTAACTGTAAGAGATTATTTTAGAAAATATAAAAAAGCCTTAGAAACAGAAAATATTGATAAAGAAATAATGGAAGTATTAAGAGCTGTAAATTTAACTACAAGTCTTGATAAAAAAATAAATGATTTTTCTTGAGGACAACAAGCTAGATTATTATTAGCAGCTGCTTTAATCCAAAATCCTGATATATTATTACTTGATGAACCAACAAATAACTTAGATAAAGATTGAATTTACCATCTTGAAGATTTTCTAAAAGAATATAAAAATACTGTTTTAGTTATTTCTCATGATGCTGAGTTTCTAAATAGTTTTACTGATTGAGTATTATATCTTGATGTACATACAAAACAAGTAGAACAATATGTATGAAACTATTATGATGTAGTAGAACAAGTTTCAAGAAAAATAGAAAAAGAAAATATGGCAAATGCTAGAATGAAAAAAGAAGCTGAAGATAAGATGGCTCAAGCTAATACTTTTGCCCACAAATGAGGAAAACTTAGAGCTGTAGCAAAAAAACTAAAAACTGAAGCTGAAAACCTAAAAGAAAACATATGAGATAAAAGAAAAGAAGATAAAGCAATAAAAGATTTTACAATTGAATGTCAAGAATGAATTGGTTGAGAAATACTAAAAATAAATTCTGTATGAGTAGTTGAAAATTGAGAAATGACTCAGAAAAAAGTTGATAAAGTTCTTAGAAAAGATACTCATATGCTTCTTTCTGCTCCAAACTGAATGTGAAAATCAACTTTTTTAAATGCTCTTGCTAAATGAGAAGCAGAAGGAGTAAAAATCTGAGAATGAGTAAAAATTGGTTATTATACACAAGATTTTCATAATCTAGATTTTGAAAATACTACTTATGATGAATTAAGAAAATACTGACCAAATCTAACAGAACAAGATTTTAGAGCTCAAGCTGCTAGAATGCTTATAGATTGAGAAATGATGAAAACAAAAATTGGTCACCTATCAGAATGACAAAAAGGTTTAGTTGCATTTTGTGCCTTAATTTTTCAAAAACCTTGATTATTAATATTAGATGAACCAACAAATCATATAAATTTTAGACATATCCCTGTAATTGCAAAAGCATTAGATGAGTATACTGGAGCAATGATTCTAGTAAGCCATGTTGATGAATTTGTATGGAGTATAAGAATTGATGATTATCTAGATTTAGATCAACTATAAAAAAAGATAATTATAATTATTATAAAGTATATATAACTAGTCATTATTGTAGTGATTTAAAATAATTTTTTTAAAATTAAAGATAAAAAAATATATTTGCAAAAATATATTTTTTTATATAATTAAATAAATCTTTTAAAAGCATTTGAGTGGCTATCAACCACAAGCTGGGAGAAGAACAGATTATTAATAATCTTATTAGACCTCCTCAGAGTTTAAAATCTCTGTTATCAAAATTAAAATTAAGTATAGCTTTTAGGTGGTACCTTCCCTTTTTAAAAAGGGACCAAAAGCATAAAAATAAATTATTTATTTTTATGCTTTTTATTTTTATAAAAAATAATATATGGAAACAAAGAAAAAATTACATATAATTAATAGTTTAGTATTAGCATTACTTACTACAGGTTTTATTTGATGTGTATATATTATTATAAAATATAATTTAGATAATTCTTCTAGTATATGAGTACAATATTTATGATGATTATTTTTATTTTTCTGATTATTTTGGATATTTATGAAATATTGAGAATTTTTTATAAAAGAAGAAAAAGAATTATTAAATAATAAAAATAAAGATGAAAAATAAACAAATACTATTACTTAGAATTTGTTGACCTTGATTTAAAGACTTAATTGATTGAAAAACAAAATATAGGTTTAGAGAGGTTAAACCATATTGGGAAACAAGACTTTTAAAAAAAGACTGAACACCAAAAGATTTTGATGAAGTTCATATAAAAAACTGATATAAAACTAATTCTCCATTAGCCATTTTAGAATTTAAATGAAATCTATGAATTTTTGAACATGAATGAAAGCCTCATTTTAAACTTGAACTTGGAAAAATCTTAGATGTTCAAAATTATGAAATTTAATTTTTAAAAATTTTTATGAAAACAAAAGATATAGTAAAAAATTTAAAAAATTTTTTAGAAAGTGATGATTTTATACAACTTGATGAATTATTACATGAAGTATATTCTACTGAAATGAGTACAGAACAAATAGATAAACTAAGTGATATACTTGATGAAGCAACCTTATATATAGAACTAAAAGAACAGGAGTATAAAAATACAGCATTAGAAATGCTTGAGAATTTATAAAATAATAAACTAATTATGTACAAAAAAGTAAACCCAAAACAAAGTTTTCCAGAATTAGAAAAAGAGATAATAAATTTCTGGGATAAAGATAAGACTTTTGAAAAGTCTATTCAAACAAGAAAAGATTCTGAAGAATTTAACTTCTATGATGGTCCTCCTTTTGCAACAGGAACTCCACACTATGGACACTTGCTTGCTTGAACAATAAAAGATGTAATTCCTAGATACCAAACAATGCTTGGAAAAAGAGTTGATAGAGTGTTTGGTTGGGATTGTCATGGACTTCCTATTGAAAATATTGTTGAGAAAAAAATGGAGATTTCAGGAAGAGATGATATAATGAAAGTTTGAGTAAAAAACTTTAATGAAGAGTGTAGAGCAAATGTAGCTTGATATACTGATGTTTGGAAACAAACTGTAAAAAGAATATGAAGATGGGTAGATATGGAAAATGCTTACAAAACTATGGATTTAAATTTTATGGAATCTGTTTGGTGGGTATATAAAAGCCTTTATGATAAATGATTAATTTATGAATGAAATAGAATAGTTCCATATTGTCCTAGATGTACAACTCCCCTATCAAACTTTGAAGTAAATCAAGGATATAAAGATAAACAAGATAAAACTGTAACTGTAAAGTTCAAAGTTTTAAACAATGAAAATAAATATATTTTAGCTTGGACAACTACACCATGGACTTTAATGAGTAATTTATGACTTGCTGTTTGAGCAGATATAACTTATGTTGAAATAAAAGATAATAAATCATGAGAAACTTATATTTTAGCAAAAGATAGATTAAAAGATTATTATAAAAATGAGGATGATTACTCTATTATCAGAGAATATCCTGGAACTTGTTTGCAAGGCATAAAATATGAACCTATTTTTGATGATTTCAAAGTAGAAATTGAAGATATGTGAGAGGATTTAGGTTCAAATATAAAATTGTGAAAAAATACTTATAGTGTTGTAATTGGTCATCATGTAACTACAGAAAGTGGTACCTGAATAGTTCATATTGCTCCAGCTTACTGAGAAGATGATTTTATTATTTGAGAAAAAAATGACTTAGGTTTTGTAGCTCATATAGATGATTCTTGAAAAGTTATAAATACTCTATCAGATAATTGAAAATATGTTTTTGATTATAATGAAGAAGTAATAAAAACTTTAAAAGATAGAGGTGATTTAATAAAAATATCAACAATAGACCATTCTTATCCACATTGTTGGAGATGTGATACTCCTTTAATTTACAGATGAATCTCTGCTTGGTATGTTGCTGTAGAAAAAATAAGAGATAAAATGATAGCTAATAATCAGAAAGTAAATTGGGTTCCAGAAGTGATAAAAAATTGAAGATTTGGTAAATGGTTAGAATGAGCTAGAGATTGGAATATTTCAAGAAACAGATATTGGTGATCAGCTATTCCTGTTTGGCAATCAGAAGATAAAAAACAAGAAGTTTGTATAGGTTCTGTAGAAGAAATGTATGAACTTAACAAAGATTTTGGACAAATAGAAAAAAAAGACTGAAAATTTTATTATACTGATACTCAAAAAGAAGTTGATATTCATAAACATTTTGTTGATGAAATAAAACTAAAACACCCTAAAACTTGAGTAGAATTAAAAAGAATTCCTGAAGTCCTTGATTGTTGGTTTGAATCATGAGCTATGCCCTATGCCTCAAAGCACTATCCTTTTGAAAATTCTGATAATTTTAAATTTCCTGCTGATTTTATAGCTGAATGACTTGATCAAACAAGAGGTTGGTTCTATACTTTACTTATTTTAGGAACAGCACTTTTTGATAATACTCCATACTTAAATGTAATTGTAAACTGAATAATTTTGGCTGAAGACTGAAAAAAAATGTCTAAAAGCTTAAAAAATTATCCTGATCCAAATGAAGTTTTAGAAAAATATTGAGCTGATGCTCTTAGATTCTATTTAATGAATTCTCCTGTTGTTGAAGCTCAAGAATTTAGATTTAGTGAATCTTGAGTAGAAGAAGTAGTTAAAAAAACAATTTTACCTCTTTGGAATACTTTCTATTTCTATACAACTTATGCAAATATAGATAAATTTAAACCTAGAAAAGGTAATATTTATCTAGTAAGACATGGACAAACTAATAATAATAAAAATAAAATAGTTAATTGAGGTAATGATGATTTAGATTTAAATGAAACCTGAATAGCTCAAGCTCATAATTTAGGGAAACAACTTGCTACTCAAAAAGATTTAAAATTTGATATAATAATAACTAGTCCTATGACTAGAACAAAAAATACTACTAAAATAATAAAATCATATTTATGAAATACAGTAGAAATTATTGAAGATGAAGCTTTTAGAGAACAAAGTTATGGAGAATTTAGATGAATGAGTCATAAAGAAATAATTGAAAAATATAATTGTAAAAATAATTGAGAACTAAGTAAAATATATAGAAATAATTCAGAAGAAAACTTAGAAAAATTTGTAGAAAGAGTTGAAAAAGGATATAAAGAATTAGAAAAAAAATATAAATGAAAAAATGTATTACTCATAACTCATTGATGAGTTTCTAGAGCTATAAATAAGTATATTAATAACTTATCAATTGAAGAAGCTTTTTACAAAGTAGCACCTGTAAAAAATTCTAAATTATATAAACTTCCAAATTATAAAAAATCAAATCCTCTTGATAAATGGATTATTTCAGAATTAAATAAACTTATACAAGAAGTAAGAAATGGTTTTGATTCATATAAATTAAATAATGCAACAAGACCTATTGTTAAATTTATGGATAATCTTACAAATTGGTATATAAGAAGATCTAGAAAAAGATTCTGGAAATCTGAAAGTGATATTGATAAAATTGAAGCATATAATACTTTAAATGATGTATTAATTGAATTATCAAAAATAATATCTCCATTTATGCCTTTTATAAGTGAATATATTTATAAACAATTAACAGATAAAGAATCTATACATCTAGATTTATACCCTGAAAGTAATCCTTGATTCATTTTTAATGAATTAAATAAAAATATGGAAGAAACTCAAAACTTCATTACACTTTGATTATCAGCTAGAGCAAATGAAAAAATAAGAGTAAGACAACCTTTAGCTTATACAAAAATATGAACTGATTTAAGAGATTATTATAAAGATATTTTAAAAGAAGAATTAAATGTAAAAGAAATTAAAATATTTGATAAATCTGAAATGCCTAAAAAAATCTGTAAACCAAATGGTAGAGCTATTTGACCTAAATTTGGTAAAGATGTAAAGTTTATAATGCAACAAGCAAAGTCTTGAAATTTTGAAGAACTTGAAAATTGAAATGTAAAAGTATGAGATTTTGAACTTGAAGCTTGAGATTTTGAAATAGTTTTAGAATCATCAAATAATAATAAAAACTTAAATGAATCCATGGAATCTGGTTTTGGAACAGCTGTTTCTATCTCAACAGAAATTACTCCAGAATTAAAATCTGAATGATTAAGTAGAGATATTGTAAGACAAGTTCAAGAAGCTAGAAAAGATGCTAAATATAATGTAGATGATAGAATACAAGTTTCTATATCATGAGATAATATATATAATATTTTAGAAAATTTTTGAAAATACATAGAGAATGAAACTTTATCTAAAATTGTAGAAAATATAAAAAATCCAGATTTAGAAAAAGAAGTTGAAATAGAATGAGAAAAAATTATTTTAAAAATTAAAAAATAATTTTGACATATAATAAGAAAAGGATATATATTAAATTACTTAATATATATCTTTTTTAAAATATGGATGAATTAATAGAAAAAACAGGTACAACAAAAATATATTCTCCTGAATGAGATTTAATACCTGACAATTTAGAAAAAGCTATTTCTAATAAAGAGATAAGTTTAGAAGAAGCTCAAGAAGCTATTACTTATGCTTTAAAAGAAAAACAAATAACTGAAGAACAAAAAACAAAAGTTGAAAAATTACTTTCTGCATAAAAAAAAGAGATTTTAAAATCTCTTTTTTATTTATAAAACTTATTATAAAATAATTTTAATTTTTTCTCATAATTTTGGAACTAATATATCAACTTTTTTATTTATACATTCTATTACTTCTTTTAATTTTTCTCTATTTTCATCTCAATGAGTTAAAGCTAATTTAGCATTTTTTGAATAATTTAACTGTTTTCAAGAAAAATCTATTAAATCATTTTTTCACATATGAGAAGAATATCATCAAATAGACTCTATCTTACATTTTACATCATATTCTTCTCAATCAATACTAATTTTTTTAGCTCAACCACTAGCTTTTAATAATTGTTTTTCTATATCAAGCAATTCTCTTCATAAAGTTCATTCAGCAACATATCAAGTTAAAATTAAAGTTGCTCTTTCATCTGAAATTATATTCTTTATATGATTTATTATTGCTCCTCATTGAAGCATTCAACCAGAAGAAATAATTATATCATTATCTCATGCTCTTTTTCATTCATATAATTTTTTATATTCTCCAAATTGTAATTCTCTAATTTGTTCCTTTCAAAAAACTGATTTTTGAATTAATGGATCCAGAATTTTATATAATTCTGGAAAATGATTTATAAAAACTTTTGTAATTTTTGAAGCAAGAGGAGAATCTTGAATAATAAATCAATTAAAAACTCATTTTGATAATTCTTCTATATCTTCTTCAATACTTGAAATCTGAGAAAATAATTTATTTTTTTGCTGTAAATCTTCTTCTCATAAATTATTTCTAGATTTTAATTTATTATATTGTTTTTTTAATTTTGATTTATTATTATAAAGTTTTTTTATTTTATCAATATTTCATAAATTATTTTTTTTATTTTCCAATAATTCTACCAAAACTTCTTGAGTTCTTTCAAGAGAAAAAGCTGCTATAAGTTTCTTTCAAGGTCTGTTTAAAATATCAATCAATCTCTCAAATTCTCTTATTTTATCTGGATGATTTCTATCTGAATAAGTTGATTCTAATTGTACATAATCATATTTTAAATCAGGAATATCTGGTTTTCAAGATAAATTAGGCTGAGTTACTTTTCATAAATCTCAAGAAAAAAGTAAATTTTTATGAGATTTTTTTATTTCTTTATGTCAATCAAAAGAATCTACTCTTCTTAATAATCAATTAACTTTACTTTTAACTTCTTTAGTTATATAACTTATAGAAGCCATTGCACTTCATTCAATATGTCCAGCTTTATAAAATCTTATTTTTAAACTTTCAACAATTTTTTCATTTTCTTTTTCTAAAATTGGTTCCAATCTTGAAATAATTTTAGAAAGCTGTTTTTTTGTATATGGTAAAGGTTTTATTAATTCCTTTAAATTCTCTATATCAGAAGTAAATAATATATCAAATTCCTTTAAAAATTCTCTATGATATAATATAAAATCTTCTATTGAATCAAAATCTCATAATTCTTCCAAATTTATTAAATTAGGATTCTTATTATATTTTTTTACAATTTTATAAGATTTATAAAGTTCTTCCCTTATTCTTTTATTTTCTTTATTATATTCTACTACTTCATTATATTTATTTTTTAACTTATCAATTATTACTTGTTTTAATCATGGTAAAACATAAATTTTCTTATTATATCATTCTTCTATAATTTGTGCTAATCTTTCTATTACTTCAGAATCTTTTTTTGTAATTACTATTCTACTATCAAGACTCATTTCTTCTCAATATTCTAAAGTCTCTATATGTTCTAATGTTTCATAAACATCATTAACATCATATAATAATTCTGGAATATTTTTATTTAAATATTCTTCAATATCTGAGGAATTCTCTATCTTATATTTTTCTAATATGATTTTAATAAAACTAAAAAAACTTTCTAAATGAATATCTCTAGCAATATCTTCTAATTCTTTTTTAATCTTAATTATTTCACTTTGAATTAAATCTGAATCATCTAACTTTTTATATAAATTAATAAAATTATGAAATTTAATTAAACTTCATCATTTTGATTTAATTGTCTTATCTTGTTTAGTAAATTCTTCTAATTTTTTATTAGATAAAATATAAATATTTTCTAAATTTATATTTCATGCAATATTATTCAATTTTTTCTTAATTTTATCTTTTTCTTTTCCATTTATTTTTAAATTACTTAACTGTGAATAATAATTTACAAAAATTAAATATTCTCTTAATTTTTGTCATTTTTTCTTGTTTCATTCAATTAATTCTTCCTGTTGCTTTTGAGTAAGAGTTATATAATCTTGCCACATTAATAAAGCTAAATCTTTAGTAACAGAAGTCATTATTATTTTTCATTTAAATCATGCTTTTATAAGTTGTGGGACTCTTCAAATATGATCCATATGAGCATGAGTAATAACAAGAAAATCAGCATTTAATAATTCTTTTGATATTTCTTTATTTAATAAATCTGCATTTTTACTTCATTGATGCATTCAAAAATCTATTATGATAGAATTTCATCATAATACATCTTTTGAAGATTTTAATAAAGTAGATGATCAAGTAAGACTTGCTCAAGCTTCTTTATCATCAATTCATCAAATATATTTTATATCTACATGAGCCATATTATTTTATTTTAAAATATATATTTTGTTGTATTTCATCAACTCTTGAAACTTCAAAATTAAAATTATCTCATAATCAAATTATCTCTCAAGTCTCATTATTTACTAATCTGTAAACTCAATCAAATAATTTTTCTTTATAAAATTCTTCTAATATTTTGGGTTCTAGATATCAACTAACAGTATTATTAAGTATTATTTTTACTCATTGTTTTCCTATATCATCAATATATCAGTTAGATTCTTCTCAAATTTTATCCTTAAATAATACATAAGCTAAATAACTATTTATATCTCTTTCATTTTCAATAGCAACTTGTTCTTGAATACTACATCTCTCAGCAATTTCTGGAAGGATATTTTTATAATGATTAAATTTTTCTTGAGTAAATTCTCCTTTCAATATATCTTTTATAATTCTATGAATTTGAGTATCTGAATATCTTCTTATGGGTGAAGTAAAATGACTATAATAGTTTAAAGCTAAACCAAAATGTCATTCTTTTTCTGCTGTATAAGTAGCTTTTTGTAAAGAAATAGTAATTCTTTTATTTAAATACATCTCTTTGGAATCTCATTTTATTTGTTTTAATAATTTTGAAAAACTTTCAGGACTTCAAAGAGAAAATTCTTTTTTAACTCATAAAACTTTCAAAATATTTTCAAGTTTTATAATAGAATATGCTTCTGGAATTCAATGAGTTCTAAAAACAAAAGGAAATTCATCAAATCACAGTTTTTTTAAATCTTGTTCAACTAATTGAGGAATTATATTATTAGCAATAACCATAAAATTTTTAATCCAATCATTTGAATTATATTTTGGATAAGATTTTATTCAAATAGGTTCTTTTTTCTCATCTACTATGATTTTTGTTTCAGTTGAATTTATTTCTAATTCTCAATTTCTTTGTAAGAAACTTCAAATTTTTTCTGACAAATCACTTGCTAATTTTGCTTGTTGAACTAAATTTTTAGTAACTTTATTTCAAAATAATAAATCATCTTTTTGTTTTATTTCTCAAAAATTAATTTTATCCATTTCTTCATAAGTCATTCTAAAATTTGTATTTATAACTGACTCATAATAACTTGATTCTTCCAAAATAGGTTTTCAATTTTTATCAATTACTATTTCTGCTGTAATAGTAAGCTTGTCTGTATGAGGATTTAAACTACAAATATCATTAGATAGTTTTTCAGGATACATAGGAGTAACTCTATCTGCATAATAATAAGAATTTCATCTTAAAATAGCTTCATTATCAAGTTCACTTCCTTCTTCTACATATTCAGCCACATCTGCAATATGAACATATAATTTAATTTTTCAATTACCTAATTTTTCAATACTAACTGCATCATCTAAATCTTTTGAATCAGGTCAATCAATTGTAATAGTAAATAATTTTCTTAAATCTTTTCTATTTTCTATTTTTGTTTCAACATCTGCTTCTATTCTATTAACTTCTTCTAAAACACTTTCAGGAAAATTAAGTCTTAGTCAATTACATGCTGCTATTTCTAATATTTCTACTCAATAATCTCAAATTCTGGCTATTTTTTCTTCTATTTTTATCTCATTATTACCTAAAACTTTTATCTTCACTATATCTCAAATTTCAAAATCCTTATTATTTAACTTTTCTAATTCATATTCTTTTTTAATACCATCAACTTGTAAATATTTTTTCCCATTTTTTTCTATAATAACTCAAGTAGAAAAAACTAAAGATTCTTGTAATACTTCTTTTACTAAAGCTTGTTTTCTTCAATTAATATTTCATAAAATAGTTCTTACTTTATCTCATGTCTTTGCTCATAATAAATTTGATTTTTCAATGAAAATTGATTCTTTCTTTCAAGGAATAATTAAATATCAATTTCAAGAATTATCTAATCTAATAAATCATTCTATAATATTTTCTACAACTTCAATTACATCACTAATAACTTTTACTACTTTATAATTAGGTATATTTGGATTTTCTGATATATTTAAAATTTCTACTTCATCTCAAGATTTAGCTTTTCAAATATTTTTTGCCTCAATAAAATATTGACCATCAACAACCCCATTTTCTCAAATAAACTCTAATTCTCATTTAATAGTTTCTCAAGACATAATTTTTATATTATTGATATTTTTATATATAATAAAAATATATAAGTAATAGTCAATATATTTTTGACAAAAAATAAAAAGTTAGTTTAATTTAATAAACTAACTTTTTATAAATAGAAAATTAATCATTTAAAGCTTCATATACTTCACCTGCAATTTTTATACTTGGAGTAAGAGTTTTATCTCAAGTATGCCATTTAGCTGGACAAGCAGCACTTGGATTTTCTCTCATAAATTGTAAACCTTCAATTTTTCTAATTAACTCTTCACTGTTTCTTCATTGAGCTCAAGAAGTAACTTCTATTCATCTTAAAACTCCATCTGGATCAACTATAAAAGTTCATCTTCCTGCCATACCAGATTCTTCATCCAATACATTATAAATATCACTTACAACTAAATTATGATCAGATAACATTTTATAATCAAAATTTTCCATTAATTTTTCTTCTTTTAACCATGCTTTATGAGAAAAAACAGAATCAGTTGAAACTGATAAAACTTCTACTCACATTTTTTCAAATACTTCTTTTTGATCAGCTAAGTCTCTCATCTCAGTTGGACATACAAAAGTAAAATCAGCTGGATAAAAAACTAAAACATACCATTTTCCTTTTAAATCTTCTGATGACATTTTTCAATCAGTATCAGTTTTTGGATCATAATATCACATAGTCCAAGAAGGAGCTTGATTATCTATTTTTGCTTGTTCAAAAGTATTAAATTCTTCCATAATATTTTTATTAAAATAATAAGATAAATGAGAATTATTCTCATTTATCTTATTATATATTTATTATATTAAAGTCAAGATTATTTTACATTTATGATAATATTTTTATCTGCTTGATTAAAACTATGATCAAAAACTTCTATTTTAAAAATATGAGTTCATTTTTTTAGTTTAGATGTATTAAGTACATAATTTATTTTTCTTGTTTGTAAACCTAATTTTAATATTTTTCAATCAATATAATAATTTAAACTTCTAATTTTTGAAGTTTCAATTATCTTTCAAGTAATACTTATATTATCTCAAGAAATAATATTATATATATCTGGTCAATCAAGCTTAATAATAGGTTTAATTATATCTTTTCATAAAATTGTTACACTCTGAAAATCTTTATATGAGTATCATTGATTATCTACAGCAACAAAACTTAAAGTAACAATTTTATTTGCATATCTTTCTGGAATATTAAAAGTAGTTTTTTTAACTCATTTTAATAATCAAAAAATAGGTATTTCTTTTACTTTATCATTATTTAATAAAATATATAATTTTGATATTGGCCTTGTACTTTTAAATCATATCTCAACATAATTTTCTCAAACAAACAATTTTTCTCAATCACTAATTGAACCATTAATTAAAGCACTTCATTTTCAATTTCTATTACATATTTTATCATTATAAGATGTTATAATATTTCAAACATTTCAATATTCTTTTTTCCAATCTCATTTTTTAACCCATTCTTGTACAGGATTTTCCCATTTTGGATTAGTAGGCTCTAATGAATGAAATTGTAATAAATATCATCTTTTAATTGCAAATTTTGGAGTTTCAGGTGTCACTTTTCAATTACATAAAGTATCTACACTAACTTCTCTCAAAGAATTATCATAATCAGTTGGAGCATTTAAAAATAAACTTGAAACTAAAAAATTTTGTGGAAATCAATCTGGACTAGGTAATAATCAAGATACATTTGAAACATTTAACTCTTTTACTCAGGCAGGCCTTTTCCAATCTTCAACAATCAAATCTTTATGTGCATAATCCATATAATCTCTCATAATTGGTCATGCTCATTCTAATCAATTTCAATTATAATATAATTTTTCTCAATCAGTATTTCAGACCCAAACTACAGTAGTAATCTGAGGAGTATATCATATAGTCCATAAATTTCTTGGATATATTTCTTTTACTCAATTTTTATAAAATTGTTTTGTAGAAGTTCAAGTTTTTGCTGCCAATTTTCTACCAGGAATAGTCATATAATTATTCCAAAATTTTGGTCTAGCACTAGTATCAGTTAAAATACTATTCATTATATAAGCCAAAGCAGGATGAATAACAGGTACTTTTTCTTTTTTCTTTACAGTATTATCTTCAATTATATTTCATTTACTATCAACAATTTTTAGTATAGGATTTATTTCTACTTTTCTTCATAGATTAGCAAAAACACTATAAGCTCAAGCCAATTCTAATGGAGTCATAAGTCAAGTTCAAAGAGCCATAGATGCTCAGTATACATATTCCTTATGATATTTTTTTCTATATTCTTCTTTAAAATCAGACAAAGTTTTTACTCAAAGTTTTTTCATAAAATTAATAATAACTCTTTCTCATCAAGATAAGAAAAACATCTTTATTGCAGGAATATTTCTTGAATTATCTAGAGCTCTATCAATTGACATTTTTCACATAAATTTACCATCAAAATTTTGTGGAGAATAATCAGAAGGAAAAACAGTTTTTAAATCATAAACAGGAGTTTTAGTTCAAATTTTATTATTTTTTATAGCAAGAGAATATACAAATGGTTTGAATGTAGAACCAGGTTGTAATCTTGATAAAATCATATTATTATTTCATCAATTTTCAGTATCAAAATAATCTCTTCATCATACCATTGATAAAATTCATCAAGATTTATTATCTATACTAACAAGTGCATCATTTTTGGCTCCAAATTTTTTAGCATTTATGTCTCCATAAGACTTTATAAGTGATATAGCTTTATCTTGAAGTTTTGAATCAAGTGTTGTATAAATACTTAATCATCACTTTTCAACAACATCCTTTCAATATTTTTTTTCTAAATAATCCTTTACATACATAACAAAATAAGGATATTTTATCTTGTCTGAATATTTTTTAAATCTAAATCAAAATGAATCTAACAATGCTTTTCTATACTCTCAAAAAGTAATATATTTATCCTCAAGCATCCTTCATAAAATATAATCTTTTCTTCAAGTTTGATATTCTATATAATTTTTACCATCCTTAATTCTTATAGAATTTAAAAAATCAAGTAATTTATCATAATCAATAACAGAACATCAATCACTATCAATTCTAAAATTATTTTTTAAATATTCTTTTTTAATTCAACAAATTAATAATCTTCAATCTACATCTTTAAATTTTAATTGTTCTATAAATCAAGTCAATTTTCAAACAATTCATTTATAAATTATAATATCTTTTTTAGTTAACAATTTCAAAGATTCATTTTCTTTTCATTTCTCATAAATATAAGGATATCATAAAAGTTTATCTGCATGATTATATGGTGATAATCATGAAGGTGCTTTAGGTAAAGAAGCTAATATAGATGATTCTAATACATTTAAATCTTTTGCCTTCACTCAAAAAAATGTATTTGAAGCTTGCTCTATTCAATATGAATTTGAACCAAAAAATATTTTATTTAAATATAACTCTAAAATTTTCTTTTTATCAAATACTTTATTTAACTTCCAAGACAACCATAATTCTTTTATTTTTCTCTCAATTTTTCTAGCATTTGATAAATAAGTTACTTTCATTAATTGTTGAGAAATTCAAGATGTTCATTGAGGTCTATGTCAAGTAATAATAGAGACTAAAATTGATCTAGAAATACCTATTATATCAAATCAAGGAGTAGTCCAAAATCTTTTATCTTCTCATGCTACAATAGCATTTATCATATTTTTACTTATATTATCATAATCAACATAAGTTCTTTTTTCCTTAAAAATTTTATATAATTCCTTTCAATCTCTATCATAAATAGTAGAAGATTCATCAATTGACATATTTTGTAAATTTTCTACAGGAGGAAGTGGAACTATATATTTTTGATAAAAAATCAATCAAGCAATTATTCAAAAAATAAAAAAAGATAAAATAAGAAAAATAAAAAACTTTAAAAATGAAAATCATCATTTTTTATTTTTTTTTGCATATTTTTTCTTAGTAAATGTTCTTTTTGTATTTTTTACTGATTTATTAGATATTTCTTTTTTCATTATTTTAAATTATTTTTTAAATTTTTAAAAACTTTTTTATAATCATTTCATAAAACTATTTCAATTCATACATCATCATCTTTTGATTTTATTGGAGTAAAAACTTCAACTATTTTTTTTATTCAAGTAATTTTTTTTATAAATTCTAAGGTCATAGAATCCTTAACTATATTATTATAAAAAATAGTACTATTTTTATAATTCTTATTATAAATATTTCAAATTGAATTATTTTTAGGTATATTTAATCAAAATCTTATAAAAGATGTTGCTAAATCTCAAGCTATTCATCTTATTTTTGTAGCATTATAAATATTTATTTTAATCTTTTCTTTAAAGATATCTGGATTATTAAATATTAAATCAGAAAATATTTTTATTTGTTTATAATTTGATATATTTCATAAATATGCTCAATTAGGTAAAACAACTGAAGCTCATCAAAATAAATCTCTTTTAGGAACATATAATAATCATCAAGCTCTACAATCTGGATCTCAAAAAAAACAAGAGTCATTTAAATTAAAAGATAAAATTTTATATTTATTTCAAGTTCAAACTTGATTAAATATTTTAATCATATCAAACATAGTTAAATCTGTATCAACATATTTTTTAAAAACATCATAAAATTTCTTAATTTTATATATCTTTGAAAAAAATCATCCCTCATTTAATTTATACTTAACTGCTTGGATTATTTGTTGTTGTCTTTGTGATCTTGCAAAATCACTTGTTGAATGTCTGCTTCTTGCATACATCAATGCTACATCTCAATCAAAAAGCCAAGTTCATTTTTTTATAATCAATCTTCTATATCACCAATTTCAATCAGGATATCTATTATCTATTAATGTACTTGGAACTGTAATTTTAACTCATCATATAGCATCTATAAAAGCAGAAAAACCCTCAAAATCAATATTTATATAATAATTAATTTTTTCTCAAGTAATTTGAGTTATTTTCTTTTCCAAAGCTTCCAATCACTTTTTTTTACTTCATAATTCAACTTTTTCTATTGCATATATTTGATTTATTTTTCAAAACTTATTATTTCAATATTCTACATACAAATCTCTTGGTATAGAAAGCATAGTAATAGTTTTTGTTTTTTTATTTATAGATGCTAAAATAATTGTATCAGTTAAATTTGGAGCATCATTCAATTTTCATCATCTTCATAATAATAAAATATTTATTTTATTATCAACATAATTTTTAATATTATTTTTAATACTATTTTTATTTTCTAAATTATTTTTAGAATTATTTAAATTAATAGTTAAATTATTTTTAACATCATTTCATATATTTTTATTAGTTTTAGTTATACTTAAAAAATCTATATTTTTTATAAAATAAATAAAAAACATAGCTAATAAAAATATTGAAAAAATAGCTAATATAACAAAAACTTTTACAAAACTATTTTCTTTTTCTATTTTTTTCTTTTTAAACATTAAATCAATATAAATTAAATCTTAGATTTTAAAGAAATTTTACTTATTTTTTAGTTTTTTTCAAAAAAAAATTATACTTTTTATTATTTAAAATTATAATAAATAACACATTTATTATTTAATAATATTTAAAATTATGATAAGTTTAACTGAACAATGAAAAAAACACCAACCTTTAGTTAAGGTAGATTGAGAAAATATTGTAATAAATATTGGTAGAGAAATAGAACATCCAATGCAAGAAGTACATTTAATTGAAAATGTAGATATTTTACAATATACTACAGCTTGATTATTAAGAGTAAAAGAAATTAAGTTTTCTGCTTGAGATAAACCTGAAGTAAGTTTCCCTATTTCTGAATTAAAACCAGGAACATATAAAGCTCAAGCAAAATGTAATTTACATTGAACTTGGGATGATGATTTCACAATATAAAAAAATAAACAATCAAATGATTGTTTATTTTTTTATTACATCCCCATTCAACCAGGCATATTCATTCCCATTTGAGACATAACTCATTGCATTTTTTCAGCTGCAACTTCTTGAGATTTTTTTACTCATTTATTAACAGCTTCACTAATTGCTTTTTCTAAAGCTTCTTTTTGAGAAGCATTTAAACCAGGGATAAGTTCATCTGTTTCAAATTCAGTTTTTTCAACTTTCATTTCACCATTAACAGTAACAACTAAACCTGAAACTTCAGCTTCAATTAAAGTATTTTCTAAATCTTTTTTAACTTTCATTGCTTCTTGTTGCAATTTCATCATTTCTCAAGCTTTTGAAAAATCCATATTATATATTTTTTAAATATTAAATTAAAATTGTAGAAAAATATTATAAACTTTTATTTTTTTTGCAAATATTTTTTTTATATGTTACAATTATATTGTATTTATAAATTAAAATATTTTTTTATGACAACAACAGCACAAACAACACAAGATCAAGATGATGATTTAATTATCTTTGAAGATGATTTAGATGAAACTCCAGAAGATAATACTAAAAAAGAAGAAAATACTGATTCATCTAATCAATTAAATGATATTGAATTAAATTTAAATGATTCAAATACAGTTTCTGATTTAATGAATAACAATCAAGAAACAGAAAATAATAATGAAAGTTTATTAGATTTTGATCTTTGAACAGATAATAATGAACTTGAATTACCAGAAACATCTACTCAAGAAGAAAGTAAAAATGATGATGCTCTTGACCTTGGTGGTTTAACTGATTCTACTCAAGAAGAAAGTAAAAATGATGATGCTCTTGACCTTGGTGGTTTAACTGATTCTACTCAAGAAG
>Ga0256829_1001356_pt1 | contig 20350 bp, 26 predicted proteins | sample 131447metaG_FD_185979 | JGI IMG/M metagenome (GOLD analysis project Ga0256829, IMG submission 185979) | Hydrothermal vent microbial communities from Lau Basin, Pacific Ocean - 131-447 | ecosystem: Environmental > Aquatic > Marine > Hydrothermal vents | place: Pacific Ocean: Lau Basin | collected...
ATTGCAGATAAGACCAGGAAACTATTTGTAAAAGCCTCCGATGTTCACAGAGACTTATCCAAAGGTAAACTAGAGAAACGCTTTGGAGAGTTCAAGATCTCTAAAATTACTACCACCCCAAAAAAGAAATTTGGCAGACCACTAAATAAGTATTGGCAGATTTACCAAGAAGTATCCACACACAAGAGATCCACCAAAACAGAAGAGTTACGACTTGAAAAGTTAGCTAGAGAAACTCTCAAAGCAGAACTTACCAAGAAGTATGCAGCACGGATCCAAAAGATACAAGCAGATCCTCTTATCAATAAACGACACAAAGCAGAGGCACGGAAAAAAGTCTATGCACAGCGTAAGGCAGAATTTAAAGCACTCCAAGAGACATTTTCCAAGAAGCGTAAAGAGATCTACTCCAGTACAAAACAGACATCTTATAAAGAGTACCTAATGGAATTGGCACTCTCTAGAGATGAGGGGGCATTGAAAGAACTCCGAAAACAAAAGCAAGAGATCAAACCAGATGATAAGGTACTGATGCACCCTAAGAAAAAAGTATCACACTCTATCTTTAAGAGCTTCATATCCAAGATTACAAAACAGGGTAATGCAGTTTATGAAGTGGGTAAAAATTCAACGGTAACGGACAAGGGAGATCATCTTAAACTCTCTTTGGAGTCCAAGAGTGATGAAGCAATGCTACAAGCCCTTAAAATGGCAGTAGCCAAGTATGGTAATACTTTGGATATTCAAGGCAATATTGAATTTAAAAAGCGTGTACTCATGGTAACGCAAAAGTACGATCTAAAAGTGAATTTTTCAGATCCGCAGATGCAGAAGATTAAGAGTGAGATGCAAAAGCAGTCACAAATTCAAAGGAAAGGAATGAGTAGGTAGCCTACTTTACGTTTATTAATTTCTCCACAAGATAATTTTTTAGTGCATCATATTCTACAATATCCATTTTAGGCTCCATAATACCCTCTTGCTTCTATATCGATCTCATCTGCTTTTTTGGCTTGAATATTTTGTATAATATGCTTATCTGTATATGTGATTCGGTATTGTTTTATTGTATCAAGAATCTCTTTGGCAGTAAAGCTTTGATAGTTTATCAGGTAAACGATGTCATACAAGTCTCGTATTTTATTTCTATCCAAGAGTAAAAGAGACTTTAATGTAAAAAGTGTTTTTAGGCTAGTAATTTTCAGATAGCCATAGGCTATACCCATATCATCTTGAAGTATTTCTCGTTCAAATATATTGCTAGATGGATTTACCACAAAATCAACTTTAACACCATCTATTGAAAAACGCTTATGATAATCCTCAATCTCCCCTCCATCGTTGATAACACTATCTATGACAGAGCGATCAAAAGGTAGAGGTTTTGCATTATATTTTTCCAAGAAATCCAAAGATGGCAAAGTTCTATGATGGGGAAAAGTAATGTCAATATCAAAACTCATTCGATGCTTGACATGAAATGCTATAGCTGTTCCTCCTATGAGGGTAGCTTTTTCATTTTGAAAAAATTGTTCTTTGGAAAATTGCTCCAAAAGTGAAGCAGCAGGAGGGTATATCATGCAGCGTGTATAGAGCTTTTCAATTGATCTTCAACAGTTTCAAAAAGTTTATCCGAAACTCTATCCCGATACTTAATGAGAGCATTGATAATTGTATCAGTACCAAAATATGCTGCAAGTTTATTTATAACTTCATTACTATATCCATTTTTGAGTGCAGATACAATAATAATTTGCTTATTAACCTTCTTGTCACGATCTACATTCCACAACACAGCAGGATCTAAACCAAACTCCAAAAGCTCTCTTGGTGTTACACTGGCAGAATTATGGTATTTTTTGTGCGTGTTGTGTCTCATAGCATAATCCTTCCAATTATTTATTTGACTATATTATAGCATAAGTTAAAGAGATATCCAAAAACTCTATTCCCACTCTAACTTACAAATCTCAACCCCATCAAAAAAATCATTTATATCACATTCCAGGATAGAGGCTATCATAAAGAGATGTTTTATAGAGAAATGCTGATTGTGACAGATTTCTGCTTGTGAGACGAGGGAGACGGACTTGAAGCCCATTAAATGAGTGAGTTGGAGTTGACTTAGTCCTTTTTCTTCTCTTTTTTGCTTGACATTCTTGCCTATAGTTTTGTAGAAGTTCTCTATCTCTTGTTCGTTTTTCACGGTGAAACCGCCTCTTAAGCTTTTTCACAATAGTACTTTGATAGAATCTTTTTGCAACCTGTATATACAGGTCAAAGGAGGATACTACAATGAAAAAACTAATTTTATTTGCAATACTTACTGGGCTACTTGCAGGACTTACAGGATGTAATGATGAAGATACACAAAAAGAAGCAGAGAAAAAAGCCAAAAGAGAACACATGAAACAGCATGTAGATACCAGTGGTGAGAAGAAAATTACCAAGTTGCCTTTGTAGTGACGCCAATGAAACAGCTACTACAATTTGCAGATAATAAAACCTACTTTGGTGTAGATATATACCGTTATGGTGTCAAAGTGGATGATCTGAAGAAACTACCATTTTTTGACATCTTTACAGACTATCATGGTGACAAACTTTATCTGACCAATGCAGAAGAGGATTACATCCCACTCATAGACTGGGAAGGTTTTTGTTTTGACTATGTAATGCATGGTAATTATCGAAATATTGGTTAACCTTGAAGGGTTATAATAAATTATGAATCAAGGAGTTTGAAAATGGTTTATCAAGAATTTACACAAGAAGAAGCCAGAGAGCTTGGAGCCTTTAAAGAAGATGCACTCAGTGAAAAAGATGCTATTAGTGCAGCATATCATCCATACGGAGATCCTTATGGAGATAACTACCCTACTGTGTGGGATAATTTTTATAACAAATGGTTGGCTTTAGACCTTACCAGAACTGGAGGGTTCCCATCGGTACTACTTATGAGCCTTTTAGTGCTTACAGGAGAGCGTTTAAAATTCCGTGTCAGCCACATTTAGTAACATAAAGCTACACCTCTAAATATTTGTCCAATCTCCCTTCAAAGAAGATAGCCAGTTGAGAAATGGTCAGCGACCAATTCCAAACTGGCATAGTCCATTTTTTGGATGCATTTTGAATGCCCATGTAAAGTAGTTTCATAAGACTATTTTCATTAGGAAATGCTCCTTTGGTTTTAGTCAATTTTCTAAACTGACGATGCACAGACTCTATGATATTGGTCGTATAGATGATCTTTCTAATCTCTGCTGGATATTTAAAATAATAAGAGAGATTCTCCCACTTGCTTCTCCAAGACTGTATGACAATAGGATACATTGCTCCCCATTTTTCGTCTAGTCTGTCAAGTGCTTCCTCTGCTACTTCTTTAGAGATAGCTTTGTACACAAGCTTCAAATCTTTCATAAATTCTTTTTGGTTTTTAGAAGCAACATATTTGAGTGAATTTCTAATCTGATGAACGATACACAGTTGCACTTCTGTTTGAGGAAAGATACTGTTAATAGCTTTAGGAAAGCCAGTTAAACCATCAACTGATGCAATCAGTATATCTTCTATGCCACGGTTCTGTAAGTCAGTCAAGACTTGTAACCAAAAGTTAGCTCCTTCATTCTCTGAGATATACAATCCAAGGACTTCTTTCTTTCCTTCTAAATCAACACCAAGTATCGTATAGACTGCTTTAGAAATATATCTACCATCTTCTTTTATCTTATAATGTATTGCATCTAACCATACAAATGGATACATGGCTTCCAGTGGTCTTGATTGCCACTCTTTGACCTTGGATATGATTTTATCCGTGATAAGGCTTATAGTAGCTGTAGAGATGCCTACTTGATAAATATCTTCTATATGTGAAGAAATATCTCTATAGCTCATTCCTAAACCATACATAGAGAGAATCTTTTCTTCTATTTCATCACTAATGGTAGTTTCATGTTTTTTTACGATTTGGGGTTCAAAGGTACCGTTACGGTCTCTTGGAGTTTCTAACTCAAATGTACCATCACTGGTACCTTTGATTGTCTTTCTATTGGAACCGTTACGTCTGTTCTTTCTTCCTGAAAGCACATCATCAGCTATATGTGATTCTACTTCTGCTTCAAGTGCAGCTTCTGTGAGTTGTTTGATAAGAGGAGCTAAGAGTCCGCCTTTACCTGTAAGTTTTTTACCTGATCTAAACTCATCGAGTATCTCATCGAAGTCAAATTCTATTTCTTCTTTCATTGTCAGTCCTTGATAGTATTTTATCAGACTGACACGGAATTTCTAACACTCCCTGCTTTAGAGGAGTGTTACTCATGGAATAAAGAGCAGTATGAAAATGCCATGAAAAAAGCATTTACAAAAACTGTAAATGAGTTTGACTATTCTCCACTGAAAAAGCTTGATGGCAAACCTATACAGAATGTTGTCTCTGATAAAGATACCTCTTATCTCGATATTCATTTTGAAGATGGCTCACATATGAGCGTACCAAAAGAACAGATATATCTATCTATCACACAGGGAGGTGCAACACATGAAAGTCTATAAAGATCACTACATCAGAGCTAGAGTCACAGAGCATGAATACAATCATATCAAACTCAAAGCTCAAAATATGGGGCTGCCTCTCTCTGCCTACATACGCAATATTTCTATGAACTACCCAGTAAAGAGTGTAGCTGACCAAAACGCTCTAAATGCCCTTTTAAGCACAAGAGCTGACCTTGGGAGGGTTGGAAGTCTCCTAAAGATGGCTTTGAGCCAAAAAACGCCTCTAGGCGATAGAAGTACAGTAGAAGTAGAACAGCTCCTCCACGATATAGAAGATAAAGCCCAAAAGCTTTTACTCATCTCTGAGCAGTTGCTATGAAAGGATTATGATGTTTGAAGAATTAGAAAATACACTTACCAAGATTTTAGAAAAACTGAACAATCAAGAGATCATGCTTCAAATGGTGCTTAGTTCTCTAACTACCAGTAAACAAGTAGCTGCGTTTTTGGGCGTAAGTACAAGGACTATAGAACTATGGGTAAAGAACGGTACGCTTGTTCAAGATGTGCATTATTACCGCAATGATAAAAACAGATTGGTGTTCATCCCTAATGCGATATTGGAGTATAAGAAAAATCCTAAAAAAGCCAAATCAAACACCATAGAAAAAATAGTCGAAAAAGAAAAAGTGCATATCATCCATCCTACAGCTAAAAAATTTGTTAATGGATTGCAGTAATGGCAAAAATTAAACCTATCAAATACCATTACTCAGGCATCAAGTTCACAATAAAAGAACGCCATAACAAATGGTGGTTGGATTTTTACTTTAACAAAAAGCGTGTAAGACGCTCTACAGAGTGCCATGCAGATAAAACTGGCTTGGCAGAAGTGAAAAAAGTGATTATTCCAGAGATTGCTATGGCACTACTAGATCATGTCACCCCTCCAGAGACAGAGAAGGAGTGGACAGTAAATGAATTTGCTACAGAATACTTTGAACTCCAAAAGAATCAGATACGAGAGCATACGCTAGAGCGGAATATAGCCCATTACAACAACCACATCAAGCCCTACTTCGGTTCTAGGCTCATAGATACATTGAAGCCTATAGAGCTTGAAAAGTGGCAGAATACAAAGCTAAAAACATACAAACCTCAAACAGTCCAGAAATACAGATCTATTTTATTTTCTATTTTAGAAAAAGCAGTAGATAATGACATCATAATGAAAAATCCACTCTCAAAAGTCACCGCTCCAACACAACTAAAGAATTTTAGAAACCAAGAAGAGAATGTAGAGCCATTTACTGAAGATGAACTCTCTACCATCATCAAAGAAGCAAGCGGGTACATGGTCAATTTCATCCGCTTCATGTATGCAACAGGAGCCAGACCAGGAGAGATCATCGCTTTGCAATGGGATGATGTAGATTTTGAGCGTAAGATTATAAAAATATACAAAACAAGGATGCGTGATAAAGAAGGAGATACCAAAACTTTAGCATCTACAAGAGGGGTAGATCTATTGCCACAGGCTGAAGAGGCACTCAATGATCAAAAGCTCATTACAGGAGAGGAAGGCTACATCTTTGTAAACTCATCTAAGAATCCATTTTACAGTCATGACATCATAGGGGTTAATTTTCAAAAACTGCTTTCCAAATGTGGGGTACAAGCAAGAGTCTTGTATAATCTTAGACATACGTTTGCTTCACAATTGATTTCAAAGGGTGCAGACATCGTCTGGGTGAGTAAAATGCTTGGTCATAAAGATGTATCTATCACCTTGAAAGTCTATACAAAGTTTATAGAAGAAGATGACGAAAAGCGATTTAAGAAAATAGAAAAAATGGGCACGATTTTGGGCACGGTGGCTACATAGCACCTCTCAAAAGCCCTATATATGGGGTTTAGAAGATGAAGATAAGAGTATATTATGAGGACACTGATCTAGGAGGTATTGTCTACCATTCTAATTATGTCAAATTTTGCGAACGTGCACGTTCTGAAGTGTTTTTTGAGCAAGGACGGTTGCCTACTTTAGGGGAAAAGAGTGGCTTTGTTGTCCGCAATATTCATGCAGATTTTTTAGCTACTTCAACACTTGGTGATTTACTAAAAGTCACTACTAAACTGTTGACACTAAAAAACTCTTCGTTAACACTTTTACAAGAGATATGGAAAAAAGAGCAAAAGATTTTTAGTATGAAGATTGTTCTAGTCTATCTTGAAAAAGGGAAACCTTCGCGTATTCCTACATCGTTAAAAGAAGTGTTTGGTTCCTTTTAATTTTTAGATGCTTTTCTGTGTGATTAGTCATCACCAACTGGAAGTATAGAGCAAATATGGAAGTCTGTTAACACAAAACAAAGATTCTTTGTGTTAACAATGTTGTATTTATGCCATAAAAAGATGTGTAACTGCTAAAGCAAATGCAGAAGCACCCATATATCCTGCACCAAACATAAAAGAAGAGATAAGTTTAATAAGTGGTTGAAATCTCCATTTTACAATCAATATAATAAGAGAGCCTATCATGGATGGTAAAAATACATATGCCATATTGAAACCTAAATCAAAGTGATTTGGTATTAGAATTTGAGAAGAAACTAAAAATCCAATGATAAACACAATCCCAACATACATAACCATATATTTAATAGTGCTATATTTGTTAAGACATTCATCCATACTCAACTCTTTAGTTACAAGACATTTCATATCTGAAAAATCTGCATCTTTTAACGACATCTCCTCCATAATGAAAAAAATAATAATACTAGAAAAAAAGCCTATCGCTATTGCAATCATTAACATACCCATGGTGTATCCTTTTGTTTATTAATTTTTAACTCAATTAATTGTAACGTAATATATTTTAATATTTGGTTTAATAATATTTAAAGTTTAAGAAATCTTTTAGGTGTGTAGAAAAAGGGGTTATAACTCTTTTTTTGCTTCTTCTGCTTTTTTACAAAACAGTTCTGCACGGTATTCATAAGAAGCTAAAGATGCTGCAGCCAAAACATCTGAACGTAAATGTTTTTTATATTTTGCAACCTTATCAGTAAAAAGTTTACACAGTCTTTCATTTTCTACATATTCGGCTTTATTTTGTGTAGCTGTTTCATTGAAAAATCCTGCAAGAGTAAATGAAGTAAGTAGCGTGATTAAAATGATGTGTTTCATGGCTATCCTTTGGGAACATCTAACAAATTATAGTAAAAATGGCTTAAGGATAATTGAATATTATAAGTATAAGAAGTATTAGTTATATATGTTATAACTACAGCACCTATAAAAAGTGCTGTAAAAGAAGAATAGATGTATCTATTCAACCATCGCTTCAAGCTCATCTTTAGAGACTTTGTTGAAGTTTAAGTATCTATAGACATCATCACTCATCTCTGGCTTGATTTTATTTGGAACGATTTCCATATATTCAGCTGCAGTTGGGAGTCTCCCTTTAAGAGCAACCACACCTGCAAGCTCAGAAGAACCAAGATACACTTGTGAATCTTTACCAAGTCTGTTGTCAAAGTTTCTTGTAGAGGTTGAAAATACCCACGCACCTTGACCCACAGCCGCCTGGTTACCCATACAGAGTGAACATCCAGGAATCTCTGTTCTCGCTCCTGCCATACCAAATACTGAGTAGTAACCCTCTTCTTGAAGTGTTTTCTCATCCATTTTAGTCGGAGGACATACCCATAGTTTAGATGGAACTGTACCCTCACCTCTAAGCACTTCACCAAGTGCTCTAAACAGACCGATATTTGTCATACAAGACCCAACAAATACTTCATCAATCTCTGTTCTAAGACCTGCCTCATGAATCTCAGTCAATGTTTTTACATCATCTGGATCATTAGGACATGCCAAGATAGGTTCTTTAATTTCATTCATATCGATTTCAATGATCGCAGCATATTCAGCATCTTTATCTGCTTCAAGAAGCTCTGGATTGGCAATCCATGCTTTCATTTTATCTGCACGTCTTTGAAGTGTTGCTTTGTCTTCATACCCTTGAGCAATAAGCTCTTCAATAAGTACGATGTTAGACTCTAGGTATTCAATGATAGGCTCTTTGTTAAGATTCACTGTACACGCAGCTGCCGAACGCTCAGCAGATGCATCAGAAAGTTCAAATGCCTGCTCACATTTAAGATCTTCAAGACCTTCAATCTCAAGTACACGACCAGAGAAGATGTTTTTCTTACCCGCTTTAGCCACAGTCAAAAGACCATCTTTAATCGCTTGGTGAGGAATGGCATTAACCATATCACGTAGTGTGATACCTGGTTGCATTTCACCTTTAAATCTAACAAGTACAGACTCAGGCATAGTCAGTGGCATCATACCAGTCACACCTGCGAATGCAACAAGACCAGAACCTGCGGGGAATGAGATACCAATAGGGAATCTTGTATGTGAATCTCCACCTGTACCCACAGTGTCAGGAAGACACATACGGTTCAACCATGAGTGGATAACACCATCTCCTGGTCTAAGGATAAACCCTTTTCTCTCTGTCCAAAACTTTGGAAGTGTATGCTGTAAATTAATATCAGCAGGTTTTGGGTACGCTGCAGTGTGACAGAAAGACTGAAGTACAAAGTCTGCACCAAAGTTAAGTGCTGCAAGGTCTTTTATCTCATCTCTTGTCATAGGTCCTGTTGTATCTTGTGAACCTACGGTTGCACATACTGGTTCGCAGTATACACCTGGTTTTACACCTTCAATACCACATGCTTTACCTACCATTTTTTGTGCAAGCGTAAAGCCTTTACCATTGTCTGCAGGGATGCTAGGTGTCATAAAGATATCACCTGCATCCATGCCAAGTGCTTCTCTAGCTTTTGCAGTGAGTCCCTTACCGATAATAAGTGGCACACGCCCCCCTGCTCTCATCTCGTCAGGAAGTGTATTTGGCTCGATGCTAAATTCAGAAACGACTTTACCTTCTTTTTCAATCACACCTTCAAAAGGCTTCACTGTAATGACATCACCTGTCTCCAAGTCACCTACTGGCGCTTGAATAGGGATACACCCACTATCTTCTGCTGTATTAAAGAAAATAGGCGCGATGATATCACCAAGTACAATACCACCTGTTCTTTTACCAGGTATATAAGGAATATCTACTCCCATATGCCATTGTACTGAGTTAATACCTGACTTTCTAGAAGATCCAGTTCCTACAACATCACCAACATAAGCTAAAGGATGCCCTTTTTCTTTGAGTGCTTTCATTGTATCGAGTGGATTATCCATTCTATTTACAAGGAATGAGTTAGCATGAAGAGGGATATCTGCTCTAGTAAATGCTTCTGACGCTGGAGATAAATCATCGGTATTTGTCTCACCAGGGATTCTGTAAACAGTTACCGTAATCTCTTTTTCCATCTCTGGCTTATTGTAGAACCATTCAGCATTTGCCCAAGACTCAACAATCTCTTTAGCTAAAGCATTACCATTGTCCATGAGCGTTTTTACATCATTAAATGAATCATATACAAGTAGTGTATTTTTAAGTTGTGTCGCTGCAGACTCTGCTACATTGGCATCAGAAGATTTAAGTGCCTCAACAAGAGGAGCAACGTTAAATCCACCCAACATTGTTCCTAAAAGAAATGTAGCTCTTTGGGCATCAATTTCTACACATGATGCATTTCCTTGAATAATATCATTGAGGAATGCTGCTTTGATATACGCTGCATCATCAACACCTGCAGGTACTTTGTTTTCGAACATATCCATTGCGTAATCTTTATCTACGATAGGAGATGCTTTCAATAATTCAACAAGCTGTGCTGTTTGCTCTGCTGTCAATGCAAGTGGTGGTACACCTAACTCTGCACGTTGGGCAGTATGTGCTTTATATTCTTCTAATAAGGCCATGATGGTCTCCTGTTTATATAGTTTGTACAGTGATATTAGCAGAAAATGGATTTAAAATTGTAGCTATAAGATAAAGGTATCTAAGAGAGTTTTTTTATGTATCGGATGGTGACAAAATCTCTCTATTGCCTTTGGCATTGGGCGCGGAAAGTACACCTTTTGCTTCGAGTTGTTCTATGATATTGGCAGAACGGTTATAGCCTATTTGAAGTTTTCTCTGCAAGTAAGAGATAGACGTTTTGTTGTCCGTTAAGACTACTTGTTTTGCCTCTTCATAAAGTGGGTCTAGTACAATTTCGGCTTCTCCACCATTGGCGGAGGATGCTGCACCACCAACTACAAGGTAAGACTCATCATACTCTGGTAGACGTTGTGCTTTTAAAAATTCGACGACCTTGTCTATCTCATCTTCTGTGTTCCAAGGTGCATGTATACGCACTAAACCAGTAGAACCCGGTGGTGTAAAGAGCCCATCACCCCGTCCTAGCAAAGAGTCTGCACCAAGTGCATCTAAGATAACTTTAGAATCAATACGAGACCCCACTCTATAACTAAGTCTAGAAGGTAAGTTTGCTTTAATGAGCCCTGTTACAACATCTACACTTGGTCGTTGTGTTGCTACTACCAAGTGTATACCACATGCTCGTGACTTTTGTGCAAGTCTAGCGATGGAAAGTTCAACTTCTTTTCCACCATTCATCATCAAGTCCGCCAATTCATCTATCACAATGACGATAAAGGGGAAAGGCTCCGCAGAGCCATCTGCTTTTACTTTGTCATTATAGTTTTCTATATTTTTTGTACGTGCATCTGCCATGAGTTTATACCGACGTTCCATTTCACCTACCATATTTGCAAGTGCTGCGATGGCTTTAGCAGGTTCAGTTATTACGGGTGTGATAAGATGTGGTATGTCATTATACATAGAGAATTCAAGCATTTTAGGGTCAATAAGCATTAACTTTAACTGGTCAGGGTCATTACGGTAAAGCAGTGAAAGTATCATCGCATTAATACCCACAGATTTACCCGAACCCGTTGTACCTGCTATGAGTAAGTGTGGTAACTTTTTGATATCTGTTATAAAAGGATTACCCACGATATCTTTCCCAAGTGCTACCGTCAAAGGAGAAGAAGATTCTTTAAAGATATCTGATTCAAGTATATCACGGAGATAAATAGTATCTATGTTGGCATTTGGTATTTCTATCCCGACTACGTCTCGCCCGGGGATAGGGGCTTGTATACGGATGGTCTCAGCGCTTAAAGCCATAGCCAAGTCATCTTGCAGTCCTAGTATCTTAGACACTTTTACGTTTGGTGCAGGTTTGAATTCAAAAGTTGTCACCAAAGGGCCTGAGTAGGTACGTATCACATCACCTTCTACGCGAAACTGTGAAAGTTTAGCTAGTAAATCTTCTATCTTTTTATCTATCTCAGCTTCATTGACTTTTTTAGCCACTTTAGGTGCTTTTTGTAAAAAGTCTAACTTGGGTAACTTAAAGTTCTTCGGCTTTGCGACAGTACCCTTGTCTATCTGCTCCATAAGCTTGGAGTTCTCTTCGAGTTCTGACACTATTTGCACGTTGGAGGTGGTTAAGGTACTCGGTGCGTCAGCAGGTGAGATACAAGTCATATCATGTTCGAGTTCAAGTATTTCATTGACAACTGCGTCTTCGGCTATCTCATCTATGCTTGGTGTAGATGTTGTCGTTTCTGTAGAGATTGTTTTTTTAGCTACAGGTTTACGCTTGACAGGTGCTTTTCTTTTGACTGTTTTTTTCACTGCTGTCACTTCTTGCACTTCTGTCGCTTCAAGTATCGGCATCATCTCATCTTCTAAAGCAGGAGAAGCAAAAGGGTTGGTAAATACTTTTTTAAGTACCTTACCCACAGTAGATAATGTCACGCTTATCCATGCAAAAGAAAAAGTCTTTTTAGATTTGCTAGTCTTAAAACTCGAAAATGAAAAATCATCATCCAATATAAACACCAAAGAAAGCGCCACTATCATCAACCACAAGAACCAAAGCCCTGCGGTACCGATAAAGGGTTGTAAAAATGACACCACTTGCGTACCCAAATACCCTGCATCCTTTGTACCTAGCACCAAGGCTTCTAAAATCACAAGTGCGATAAAAAAGAGTATCCACCCCAGATAAAAATCTATATCTTTACGTACACTAGCGTCACTATAAAGTTTATAGAGAGGGTAAAACAAAATAAAAATATTGATATACGCCAGGTACCCAAACAGTGAGATATTGGTCTCCCCTACCATCTTTCCTATCTTGCCAGCCAGTGCTGTGTCATGGAAGAGTGTCGAAAATGCACCATATAAAAAAAGTATTGCTGTGATGATAATCGTAATTTTCAAAAATACTACCTTGATATTAATTAATGCAGATATTATAACAAATTAATATAAGTTCATACGTAAAATCTTTCAAATTGACATGAAATCAATAGAGTTTTACAAGAAGTCTAATATTTACACTATTCTAAACGATGTTTAAGGACGAGAGTTGTAGAATTCTCCTCACGTTTTAAACGTACAAGTGCCGCAGTGATGGAACTGGTAGACTTGGTAGACTCAAAATCTTCTGCCTTCGGGCGTGTCGGTTCGAATCCGACCTGCGGTACCATTTGATAGGACGTTTTAATGTCTTTTCTATAAAACTTGCTGTCAAGCAACTTTTACAAAAAAGATTGTTAACACTGTGTTTCACTCAGCGTGAAGCTCAAGCAACTGGTTGCTTTTAAAGCACTAGTGCGTGAACCTGCTGTTGAAGCAAACCCAGTGTTAACGTAGCAAAGATGAACTTTGTTCATTTTGCGTCCTATCCAATCGCGGGCGTAGCTCAGTGGCTAGAGTTCCTGCCTTCCAAGCAGGCTGTCGAGGGTTCGAATCCCTTCGCCCGCTCCACTTTCTTCACACGAAAATCATTATTTTATCAACAAAAAATAAGTTCATTTCTACATTTCATTTCCACAAATGGTTTTTTATGAAACGCCAATTATAATCACATTTGAAGTGCGATATTAGATTTAATGAAAAACAGCTACCCTTTACAATTATCTATATTTTGGTTATTATGGTAAATATTATTAAAATTAACTAATATATTAGTTTACAAAGGATTACTTTGAGTGATTATATTTTTTATACAGCAGCAAATATACAAGATACCTTGCGAGACAAAGTAAAAAAACTCCGCAAGTTAAAAGGGTGGACCCAAAAAGAAATGGCACACAGGTCAGATATTCCTTTGTCCACTTATGCAAGGTTTGAACAATTAGGTGAAGGTTCGATACATGATCTTGCAAAAATAATTATAACTCTGGGAAGAGGTGATGAGATAGAGAAAATATTAAATTCTGCTATCAAGGGAGAAAGTCCAATGGATTTATATAGACAGATAAAAGGTAAAAAATAATGGATCGCTATGTAATTCCGACTATATTTGGTCAAGATATTGGTATTATACTTGAGGGTAAAAATGGCATACAATTCCAATACAATGATGCTTTTAATGGAAAGCTTCTCCCCCTTTCCCCTCTTCTACTTCCTTACGATAAAACCCGAGTCTATAACAAGCATGATGCAATGGCATTTGATGGGTTGCCAGGTATCTTTAATGATTCACTTCCTGATCGCTTTGGGGCAATTTTAATGAATGAGTATTTTTCTAGTAAATATGGTTCTGCGAATAAATTGTCTGTTCTTGATAAACTTTTATACATTGGTTCTGCAGGGATGGGAGCCATAGAATATCAACCTGCCATAAATGATATGGCTTCAGATGGAATAGTGTTACGAGAATATATCAACGAAACGAGAAAATTTCTTTCAGGCAAAAGTGAAGAAATCATTTCAGAGCTTACTATGCATCCATCACCAGGTGGAGCAAAACCTAAAGCAGCTGTACTTTGGGACAAGAAAGAGAATCTCATGAGTGTTGGCAACACATCAAGTGAAAATATGTCTAATAGTGAAGCTTGGCTTGTAAAATTTGATGAAGAAGGAAGAGAAGATACACTTATAGAATACTGCTATATGGATCTTGCCAAGTCTGCAGGAATGAATATACCCGATACTGAAATCATTAATATAAGTGATGAAAATCATTTTGCAATTAAGAGATTTGACAGAACAGATAATGGAGAAAAATTACATTTAGCTACTCTTTCAGGGTTGTTACATCTTGATTTTAACACGCATGTATCTACAAGTTATGAAGAGTGTATGAAAACAGCTTTTGCTCTCACTCACGACCATCAATCTATGAAAGAAATTTATAGAAGGATGGTTCTTAATGTCGTAGGAAGGAATTGTGATGACCACTCTAAAAATACTTCCTTTCTTATGGACAAAACGGGGGAATGGAAACTCTCTCCTGCATATGATCTTGTTTATAATTATGGTCAGTCGACCTTTGGGCAACATAGGATGTCTATTACAGGAAAAATAGATGCTGTTGACATAGATGCTCTAGCACAATGCGGATATGCTGTAGGACTTGATACCAAATTTATGAAAGAGACCATAGAGGAGATAAGTGATTTATTTTTCAATATTTCAAGTAAACTAATAAATCAAGGGGTATCAAGAAAAGTAGCAGAAGAGATTGGGGAAAATATTTGCCAATTCTCTACGGCAGGATTTCCGTCAAAAAGAAAAAAGATTAAAAAAGATATCTCAAGGGGGAATACTGATAGTCTGACGAGAGGAATTCTTGAAAAATTCCCAACTCTTAACAACTTTTGATATAATCCTTACAATAATTCAACAAGGCATACTATGAAACTAGTCGTAGCCATCACAGGAGCAAGCGGTGTTCAGTTAGGTAAGAAGTTTGTAGACTACTTGCCTAAAAACATCGAAGTACACGTTGTAGTCTCTGACAATGCTTTAACCGTTGAGAGCTTTGAGAACAAACAAGTCACCTTACATTCAAGTAAAAACATAGCTGCATCTATATCTTCTGGCTCGTTTAGAGTGGATGCTACTGCTATCATACCTTGTAGCATGAATACGCTAGCTAAAGTAGCTTGTGGTATCAGTGATAATCTGCCTACACGCGTGGCTGCAGTGGCACTCAAAGAGCAAAAAAAGTTACTTCTAGCTCCACGTGAGTTACCTTTTTCTACCATCGCTTTGGAAAACATGCAAAAGCTAGCAAGCCTAGGTGTTATCATAGCTCCGCCTGTGATGGGGTATTACTCTGAGTCTTCTAGCCTTGAAGATATGGAGAAGTTTATCATTGGTAAATGGTATGATGTTTTAGGCATCGAAAATAACTTATATGAAAGATGGAAATAATATGAACACAATCAAACGTGCAATCTACCCAGGTACTTTTGACCCTATAACAGTAGGACATTTAGACATCGTTAAACGTGCGTGTTCCATGTTTGATGAAATCACCATAGCCGTGGCTAAAAGTGCTTCTAAAACACCTATGTTTTCACTAGAGCAGCGCATAGCTATGGTTGAGATTGCGACAAAAGATTTTCCTAAAGTCAAAGTCGTGGGTTTTGAAGGTTTACTTGTGGACCTTTCAGACACACTTGATGCGAACATCATCATACGTGGGTTAAGAGCGGTCAGTGACTTTGAGTATGAACTTCAAATGGGGTATGCAAACTCTTCACTCAAAAAAGAGTTAGAGACCATCTTCCTTATGCCTAGCCTTGAATATGGATATGTCAGTTCCTCCATCGTGCGTTCTATCTTACCTTTTGATGGAAAGGTAGACCATTTGCTACACCCTACTGTACTTGAGATGATAAAAGCGTATAGAAAATAATGTATATTTTATTTGAAGGCATCGATACCTGTGGGAAAAGTACGCAGATAGAGCTACTTGCACAAAAGTTTGACGACATTGTTGTGACTAAAGAGCCAGGGGGCACTGTATTTGGAGTAAAAGCTAGAGAGATACTCCTCGCTGATTCACTCACCTCCAAACGTGCAGAACTACTACTCTTTTTAGCTGACCGTGCAGAACATTATGAAGAAGTAGTCGAACCAAACAAAGACAAAGTAGTCATATCAGACAGAGGTTTTCTCTCTGGCATCGGCTATGCTTTAGCCAATGGAGACTTTGATTTTGACGAATTGGTAAGGCTCAATAAGTTTGCACTTAATGGGCATTTCCCAGATAAAATCATTTTATTTGTCACAAATATGAAAACACTCAACCTTAGAACCTCTGAAAAAGAACTCGATGGCATAGAGTTACGTGGATTGGAGTACCTCATAAATGTACAGAACAAAATGCATGAAAGCTTACAAAAACTTGGTATAGACTACCTCGAAGTGGATGCAACAGATAGTATAGAAAACATCCATCAAAAGATATTGAGCTATTTAGAGCTATAATTCCGTAATTAATTTTATTTGATATAAAACCGTAGGGTGCGTTTGATAACGTACCTTTGATACATAAGGATACCCATGATAAACCCACTACGCGGCATGAAAGACCTCACTTTTGAAGACTCTCAACGTTTTGTACACATCGTGACTACTGCCATCAGCATTGCCAAACGTTATGGCTATGGTTACATAGAAACCCCTATTCTCGAAGAGACTGCGCTATTTAAGCGCTCTGTAGGTGACAGCTCAGACATCGTTTCTAAAGAGATGTACCAGTTTGAAGACAAAGGTGGCAACGATGTTTGTATGCGTCCAGAAGGTACAGCAGGTGTAGTACGTAGCTTTGTACATGCCAAGCTGGACCGTCAGCCTATGAAACAGAAATTCTACTACTATGGACCTATGTTTCGTTATGAAAGACCACAGAAAGGTCGTTTAAGAGAGTTTCATCAGTTTGGTTGTGAAAGTTTTGGTGAGGCATCAGTCTATGAAGACTTTACCATCATCACCATGATAAGCCAAATCTTTGAAGCACTGGGCATAGGTTTTGACCTACAGATAAACTCACTGGGATGTACTACCTGTATGCCTCCGTATAAAAAGCATCTTGTAGGCTTTTTAACAGAGATAAAAGAGGAACTTTGTACAGACTGTAACAGACGTATAGATACTAATCCTATACGTGTACTTGACTGTAAAAATGAGACTTGTCAAAGCCTTTTAGTTAGTTCACCAAAACTCATTAATAACCTTTGTGAAGAGTGTGACAGTGACTTTAAAAAGCTTACAGCACTTTTAGACAATGCTGGCATCACATACGAAGTAAACACAAACCTTGTACGTGGACTAGACTACTACAACAAAACAGCCTTTGAGTTTGTCAGTAATGACATCGGTTCACAGTCTGCCATCGCAGGTGGTGGACGTTATGACAAGCTAGTAGAGTTCCTAGATGGTAAACCTACCCCTGCTGTAGGCTTTGCTTTAGGTATAGAACGTATCATGGAACTAGTGAAAATGCCAGAGACTTCGCGTGAAGGCATTTACTTAGGTGCCATGACTGAAGATGCTGTGGAGAAACTATTTGCCATCGCTACTACAAAACGTAAAGAGACAAAAGTAACAGTAGAATACAACGCTAAAGGTTTCAAAAGCCACATGAAAGGTGCCGACAAAGTCAATGCCCAATATGTTGTACTTATAGGTGAAGATGAACTTGCCAATGGTACAGTTTGGGTGAAAGATTTGGAGAGTAAGGAAGAGAAAGTTGTTGCGTTAGCAGAATTTTAACGCAACAACTCCACCAAATCTCTACTCAACTTAGCCATGATGACATTGGTCGCTAAGGCAAGAGTAGCAAGTATGGAAGTATTGGGGTCAGTGATAACGATAACTCATTTCCTATTCCTCTTTATCACTCCATACACTGCAGGCTGTGATATACTTAACACTTTAGCAATCATATGCTGAGAATATCCTTCTTCATAAGCTTTGATTATTTTAGTGTTACGTTCTTTTATAGCTTTATGATTTGTTAGCATTTTTGTAAGTTTTTCAATATCTGGCTTCTTATCAACATTGGGTGCTTCTACCAAAGAAGATGCTTTTTTAAGTTCTTGTAGTACAGAAGTGTCTACCTTGTTATTGAGCATCACCTGTATAGCGTCATGGTCACTTCCATGATTTTGTACTATCCAAGAGTCTTGTAGACACTCTGGTATCTCTTTTTGTAAGAAATGATGGTAAGAGCTGTAAGGGTACGCCTTTAATGTCTTAACCATATTGGCTTTAAGTGGATTTTGTTCTATGTAGAGCATAAGTGTATAGAGGTAAGCCTCATCTGTAACAAACCAAGATTTAAACCTGCCTTGCCATAGGTGTCCTACTCTTTTATATTTTTTATTAAAGTAGATGGCGTAGTTCATATTAAGTTGTCTCATAAACTTGGAGAGGTTATCAGTTGAAATTTCTATCAGTAGGTGGTAGTGGTTGGACATCAGACAATAGTTATGCAAGGTAATACCATAACTCTTCATATAAAAACACATCAGCTCTTCAAAGTATTCATAATCACAAGGCTCTTTAAAGATGACTCTTTGTTCTACTCCTCTATTGATGATATGATAATACCCTGCTATCTCTATACGTGGTCTTCTTGGCATAGTGACTCCTTGGGGGAGAGTATAACGTAGGTTTGGTTAAGTTATCATTATCACCTGACCCCTATGCTCTGAGTCTTGGGTTATGTGACATGAGTTATTTTAGCGTAGGTTTGCTTTGGGAAGAGGGCTACCACGTGCAACGTGGGAGCCAGAGAAAGGGTTATCATTATCACCTGACCCCTATACTTATTTGTTTTTATACCATATATCCAACTACCGCCCGCAATAGCCGAAAATATGAATATTTTTTTATAAATAATATCTGCTTGTTTAGCAATAATATCAACTTTTTCTTTTATGTTCATAGTGTAATTATAGCATAGTTTATTTAGTGAGTCTTGGGTTATGTGACATTTTTTATTTTAGCGTAGGTTTGCTTTGAGGGGGAGAAGAAAAAGAGTTATCGTTATCACCTCGTATGCCTTGGAAGGGAAAAGAGTTGTCGTTGTCACCATACCCCTATAACTCATTTAGTACGACCTTTATAATTACATAAATAAAGACAAAGACTACAGTTATGCCTATTTTCTGATAGTTATCATATTTTATTTTTACTCCATTATCTAATATATAATTATACATCCAATCAGACCACATAAATAAATTTAAAGATATTGCTAATAGTGCGATAAAAATAGATTCTAGGAAACTAACCTCATTTCCTTTAGCATCTATTACAAATGGCATACCAATTAAATAACAAAGACCCATTATATAGATAAGTATTATTTTAAATTTATTTATGGACATATTGGCTTCTCGTTACATGTAGGAGCAAGTGAATAATTAACCAAACCCGATAAAAAAGATGAACCTAATCCACCAATAGCACCTGCAACAAATACATTTGAAAAACCTGCTCCAAAGAATCCAAAGGCAGCTCCTCCAGCAGTATTAATAATTAAATTTGTAACTCCTTGAAATTCTATCTCTCCTGTACATGGATTTATAAATGAAGAAAGAAAGCCAATCCCTCCTCCAGCTATAGCTCCTGCTACACCAAACTCCCCCGTTGGGTCAACAAACCCCACAGGATCCCCCAACACATACCCATAAAGGTTACTATCCCCACCACTAAACCCAATAGGATCCTTAGCCGTCCACTTCCCAGTAGTTGCATCATAATCCCTATACCCAAATCTCGTCAGTTTAGTGTCTTCATCATACAACCCACCAGCAAACCCAAACGGTACTTTGAGTGATGGGTTAGAGTCTGAGAGTACATTTCCAAAGGTATCATAAGTCATCGTTTTTACAATGTTCCCATTTATGTCACTGATGGCTTTAAGTGTACCCACTTGGTCATAATGCAGATAATACTTTATATTGTTTGCATCTGTCATAGAGATGGGCATTCTGTCGTTTGCATACTCAAAGCGTTGTTTGAGCGTGTCATTTGCATCGT
>Ga0256829_1001357_pt1 | contig 20336 bp, 16 predicted proteins | sample 131447metaG_FD_185979 | JGI IMG/M metagenome (GOLD analysis project Ga0256829, IMG submission 185979) | Hydrothermal vent microbial communities from Lau Basin, Pacific Ocean - 131-447 | ecosystem: Environmental > Aquatic > Marine > Hydrothermal vents | place: Pacific Ocean: Lau Basin | collected...
AGCATCAAAGGTTTTGATGGTCGCTTTGGTGCTGGCTTGCCAAGGGTGTCGGATGGTTCGCTGCTCTTTTTGATGCACCTGATTAGCAAATTAAGGGATGCGGCAGAAGGCGGCGGCAGGATTGGTATCATTCTCAATGGTTCGCCATTATTTACGGGTGGTGCAGGTTCGGGCGAATCTGAAATCCGCCGTTATATTTTAGAAGCAGATTTGTTGGAAGCCATTATCGCATTGCCCACCGATATGTTTTACAACACAGGCATTGCCACATATGTATGGGTATTGTCGAACAAAAAATCGGACGAACGCAAAGGCAAGGTGCAACTGATTAACGGGGTAAACCTGTGCAGCAAAATGCGCAAATCCCTAGGCTCCAAACGCAATATTATGGATGAAGAAGATATTGCCACCATCACCCGCAGCTTTGGTGCGTTTGAAGTGGTGGATGCTAGGGCGTTAGATAAACCTGCCGATGTGAAAAGCAATCGTGGCAGGCAGTCTGCTAACCCCAAAACAGAAGCAGCAAAAACTTTCTCCAGCAAGATATTTGATAGCCATGAGTTTGGTTATAGACGCATCACCATTGAGCGACCATTGCGTGAATCCTATCAATTCAGTGATGAACGCATTGCAAGTTTAAGGTTTGCCCCCAAGCCTTTGAATGCAGTCATGCAATGGATGTATGAAGCTTATGGCGATGATTGTTATAATCGCTTACATGAGCTTGAAGATGAGATTCGCATTCATTTCAAAGCCAACTTTAAAGAACTCAAAGAAAAACAAATCAAAGACCTACTCAACCCCGATACATGGCAAAGCCAGAAACACATCATGGCGCAAGCGGAGCAACTGCAACAAGCCATAGGCAGTGCGCAACATGATGATATGAATGGCTATGATGCCGTGATTAAGAAAGCAGGCATCAAGCTTGATGCCAAAGCCAAAAAGCAAATCACCCAAGCGGTAAGCTGGAAAAACCCTGATGCCGAAAAAGTCATCAAAAAGGTTCATAAAAATACACCAGCTAATAAACTGTACGGTTTGTTTGATGTGGATGGGCAAACCATTGAATACAAAGCCGATGGCGACCTGCGCGACCACGAAAATGTCGCCCTAGCCCCAACGAAACCCGTGAATGCAATCAATGAAGCCTACTTCAAAAAAGAAGTGCTGCCGCATGTGATGGACGCTTGGATAGATGCGAGTAAGAAAGACAGCAAAGACCAAGAAATTGGCATTGTGGGTTATGAAATCCCGTTTAATCGCCATTTTTATGTCTATCAACCACCAAGACCATTGGAAGAGATTGATGCTGAGTTGGATGCTGTGAGCAAAGAGATTATGGCATTGCTGCAAGAGGTGCATTCGTGAGTTTGGATATTCACCGCAGAGGCGCAGAGGCGCGGAGTAACGCAGAGAAAAAATATAAGGCTTATCCTGAATATAAGGATTCTGGGGTTGAGTGGTTGGGTGCGATTCCGTCTAACTGGAGAATTAAAAAGCTTAAATTTATTTGCAAAGTTGGAACAGGTGATAAAGACACTGTAAATGCAGTTGAAGGTGGTAAATATCCATTTTTTGTCAGGTCACAGACTATTGAAAGGATCAATTCTTATGGGGCTGATTGTGAAGCAGTATTAACCGCTGGAGATGGGGTTGGAGTCGGTAAGGTTTTTCACCACTATACTGGAAAATTCGATTTTCACCAACGAGTATATATGCTTAGTAGCTTTTCAGATGTTTATGGGAGATTTGTTTTTTATTATCTCTCAAACAATTTTTATAAAGTTGCTCTTGAGGGAAATGCTAAGTCAACAGTAGATTCATTACGGCTACCCCAATTTTTAAACTTTGAATTTTCCTTGCCTGATCTTGTTGTACAAAAACAAATCGCCAACTTTCTCGACCATGAAACTGCCAAAATCGACACCCTGATAGAAAAACAACAACAGCTTATCAAACTACTCAAGGAAAAACGCCAAGCCGTCATTAGCCATGCCGTCACCAAAGGTCTAAACCCCAGCGCCCCCATGAAAGATTCAGGCATCGAATGGCTGGGGGAAGTCCCTGCGCATTGGGAAATAAGCAAAGCTAAATACCTTTTCGATTTTATAACAAGTGGTTCAAGAGGTTGGGCAGAATTTTATTCAGATACAGGCTCGTTGTTTTTCAGGATAACCAATTTGACAAGAGAAACAATCGAACCAAAGCTTGAATCCATTCAAAATGTTAATCCACCTAAAGGAAGTGAGGGTGAAAGGTCAATAATTAATAGCAATGACTTGTTAATTTCTATTACTGCTGATTTAGGCTCCGTATGTGTTGCAAATGAAGAAATAGCGAATGGGTATGTTAGTCAGCATGTAGCATTATGTAGACCCAATACAAAGGTGTCTTCTTCGAGATGGCTGGGTTACTTTATCCTATCAAATGCGGCTAAAGAACAGTTTATAGGCTCAGGATATGGCGGCACGAAGATACAATTGAGCTTAGAAGATATCAGAGAGCTTCGGATCGTATTACCTCCGAGAATTGAACAGCAAGAAATAGAGAACTACCTTGATGAGAAGCTAAATTCCTTTTCATACTTGATTAGCAATGCTGAAAGGTTCATTCATCTGCTTCAAGAACGCCGAACAGCTTTAATTTCCGCTGCAGTGACGGGTAAGATTGATATTCGTGAAAATAAGGTAGCTATAAAGTGAGACAAATTTTTGGAAAGTTAACGAAAGAACTATTGGAGCACACTTCCCCTAAAAAAGTGGGTAAGGATTTTGGTTATAAAGTTACAAAATTTAGTCATTTAGTTGAGCATATAGCAAAACTCTCGCACCTTAATAAAGATTACTTACTATTTTTCCGTGGTCAAAACAATGACTATCGAAACAAGGCCGATGCTTCTACTTTTTATCCTTCAATTTATAGAGGGGAGCGCATTACACAGGCTGAGTTAAACTATCGTTTCGATATGCTGAATAGTGCAAGCAAAATGCTTAGCCAAGAGTTCAAAAGAGAGAAGTTGGAAGGCTATACAGAGTTAGCTCGGAAAAAGTATATTCAATGGAGCATCTTACAGCATTACGAGGTGACAGGGACTCCATTGTCAGATGTTACCCAATCATTGAGGGTGGCTTGTTCTTTTGCCCAAATGGATAACCCTAAGAGTACATCCTTTATATATGTTTTTGGGCTACCTTACTATACGAATAGGATTTCTATTAATTCAGAACATGACTTAGTTAACATAAGGTTATTAAGTGTTATGCCACCTTCTGCTCTCAGACCTTATTATCAAGAGGGGTACCTAGTTGGCACTGAAGATATTACGACCGATTATGAATCAAAGGGTGAGCTCGACTTAAATAGAAGACTCATTGCAAAGTTTGAGATCCCAAGTGGTTTAGAGTTCTGGGGAGATGGATTTAACAAAATCCCTAAGCAGTCACTTTATCCTGAAAGGGATATATTAAAGGCAATATGCGACCAAATTAAAGATAATTTAAAAGTAGATGTAGGCAACCATGATTTGGGACATTTCCTGAAAATATGGAGCGAGGTGGAAAGCTTGCTTTTAAATCGAGCAAGAAAATATATACGTGATGTATATAATGTAAGAAATGCGCTATTAATTTTGATGAAATACGAGCCGAAAGTCACACGTGTTTTCAAAGAGCTTGATTACTTAAGAACGTTTAGAAATAAACTTGTACATAACCCTGTATCTATTGAGCCAGAGGAGTTGCATAGGCAGACAAGTGCACTTGAGAACTTAATAGCTGAGTATAAAAAAAACAGTTAAAATTAAAAGGAGTATGGTCTAAAAAACATCTATATATTTACCAGTATATTTCATGCGAATCATCAATACGCTGTCTGACCCTTAACCAATTTGGAACTACTACAACTCTATCAGTAATATCCAATCTGTTTGTGTTTGCATTGTCAATCTTAGCTCCAATAATTGTAGCTGAACCATCAGGATGATTCATTAAGTATAAGTCTTCAGGTAAATGTAATACTGTTCCATTTGTGATTATGCACATTTCTTTCTATCCTTATTTTTAAAAGCGTTCTAGTTTAAGCTAGAGATACTAAGACTTACAGGCTCTATTCTGTCTTCTTGAAACCTGGTGCCAAAAACAAATCAGCCTTTTCCACAATTTGAGATGTGTTATTTAAATACAATTGATATTCAAAGCCTGAAAGTGGAGCTCCTAGCGAGCAATCTACATTCCAGCGCCTTAATAAATAACCAGCTAAAGAAGAACGTACTTTTTTCTCTAATACTCCATCTTTCATACCGTAATCAAACTCAATGGTTTGAGGGTGTTTTTGATTTGGGTGAGGGATTATCTCTAAAGTAACGAAAGTATTATAGTCATCGTCATTTTCTTGGGTTTCATGTTGTAATGGTGGAACATCCAAAGCTTTGATGTTCAAAAAACGAGATAGGGAGAAATCAGCAAAGCGTTTTCTCTTCTCAGATTTATCATAAGCTCGAACATACCAGTGAAGCCCTGTATCAAAAAGGGCGTGAGGAACTAGCTGTTTATTGCTTTCACCACTACCTGTGGAGCGGTAGGTGCTCTCGATAGCTTTATTTAAATGAATTGCCCTTGTTAGCTTAGCAAGAAGCTTTACATCAATTGTTCGCCCTAAGCGTAGGCTATCTTCATATGAAACAACGCCTTCACTTAATTCGTTACCAACAAGTGATAAAATTTTGTGAGAGTGATAATCAAAAACTGGCTTGAAAGTTGAGCTTATAGCATATGAACGTATGCTAGGTTGATAGGTGAGGTTGTTTGGAGCCTCTTGATTGTACAAGCTAAAGTCTCTCGTTGCTGCTGCGGGAGCAATACCAAACTTTTGCTGTAGGTCTTTGCGACCAACCCGACCAAAGAAGTAAGCACAGTAGTCAATATACTTAACTCTTTCTAGTTGAATACCGCTGGTTGAATCAAATTTAGTCATCGCACCCTCTACATAATTTAACTAATGCGAATTCTGCCTTACATGCTTAAATATATCAATATCATCATTTAGCTTTACATAATCATTATGATTTGCTATAATGCGGTTTAATTATCAGAATCAGGAGTAATTTATGGCAACCCTTCAAAAAGAGTTTAAAGAGTTTCACAGTAAGATAAAACTAGGTACTTATAAAGAAAATAAAAAGTTAAGAGATAAAAGAGATTTATTAATTAATGAGCTTAGAGAAAAACTTGCAGGTGAAAAAGTACCTGATTCCGATAAGAGCTTAACTTTCAAAAAGTTTGACCAAGGTTCATATGCAATGAACACTGGCATTAAGCCAAAGGATGATGATTATGATATTGATGTGGGAGTTATTTTTGACATCACTAATGATGAATATGATTCGCACAAGTTAAAGAAGTTGGTGCACAGAAAGCTAGATAGTCAGGAGAATCGTACCGTTGATTTTAATACACCATGTATTACTGTCAGATATTCAGATGGTTATCATGTTGATCTCGCAATATATTCAGATAATAATGATGATTGCCACATTGCTTGGGGAAGAGAGCACGCTAAGAAAAACAGGGAATGGTACAAGTCTGAACCAGAAGAATTAAAACAATGGGTGGCTGATGTTTCAGATGACGCAAAAGAAGCAGAACAGTTTAGAAGGTGTGTTCGATACCTGAAGAACTGGAAGTCAAAAAAGTTTTCTAGTGATGGTAATGTTGCCCCGCCTTCAATTGGATTAACTATTCAGGCTAGAAATGGATTTCAATATCATGGTGAAAATGACTTGGAAGCATTAATACATATTGTGTCTAAAATGAAAAAAGACTTCTCTGGAGGACTTATATTTGAAAGGTCTATTTCAGTACCTTTACCTGTAGCTCCTCATAAAAATGTTTACTACAAGATGACATCAAATCAGATAGATAAATTTTATGAAAAACTTGAAGCACTGTTAGAGGTATTGGAAACAGTTCGTGATGAAGACTCTGATTATGAAGCAAGTAAACTATTAAGAAAGGTGTTTGATGGTTTCCCTCCAATAGAGGATTCAAAGGTATCCAATACAGCCCCTATTGTTTTAACGGGTAATAATGCATGAGCCAAGTTCCATTAGATGAGGTGATTGATCAGATTAAATCACCTCATCTAATTACATGGAAAAAGGACGCTGATACCCACTATATCTTTTCCTTGAAAAGAAGAAGAGTAATTTGGGAAATTCAACTGCGATTCCAAGCAAACTTTCCATTTAGTTTGCCTTCTGCCTATTTGTTAGACTCCAAGATGATTGGTTCAGTAGCCCATGTTAATTTTAAAGGGCATATATGTGTTGAGGCAAGTGACTCCTTACTGTGGGATTATACTAGACCAGTTGAAGTGCTTGAATGTTTGTTAGATAAAATCGTTAAGCTTCTGGATGACTCGATTCTGAAAGTCAATAGAGTAGAATTAACAGATGAATATGAAGGTTATTTTGATTGTATTGCATCCCCTGTTAATTCATTTTATGAGGCTACAGCTACTTTAGAGTATGCTTCTTTAAAAGTGTTCCAAACTAATAGTCAAAAAAAGAAAGCTCGTCCTGTATTGCTGAACAGTAAAAGAAAAAAGTATAACGATAGCTATGGAAATTTGAAAAAAGACAACAGTCAGGTGGTGAATATAATACATATGCCACTAAATACAGCGGTATTGCCACCAAAAAACAATGGTAAGGTTTCTTCCTCCTATGTGTTTGACCTTATTAAAAAGTTATCTCCCAATAATAAAGTAAGGTTGGATAAGTTGCTCCGTAAAGAGAAGGCTCATACCCAGTTCTTTGTTTTATTAAGTATGCCAAGAAGTGAAGGAGAAAGGACTCAGTTATTGCTTAATTTTACAACTGATAAGTCAATGGTGCACCCACTTTTAAAACCATCATTTGACTGGAGTGTTGAGCTATTTCAGTTGGTCAGAAACAATCAATCTTATTTATTGGAACGTGGAGGTGCTTATGGAAACCTTGCGAATAAAAAGGTGGCGGTTGTTGGCTGTGGCTCAGTTGGTGGTGAAATAGCGGTAATGTTGGCAAAAGCAGGTGTTGGGGAGTTAACACTTATCGATTATGATCTTTTTAGTGTGGATAATATCTATAGGCATAGATTAGGAGGGCTGTCTCTAAACTACCTGCCTGATAAGAACACGGGAGACGTTCGCCAACATTCTAAAGTAAATGCATTAGCATCTATGTTAGAGCTTGATTTCCCATATATTAAAACAAACCCAAAACGACAGGAGTTCTGTGCTGCTATTCAAGATAATGACTTGTGTACCTCTGACCTTGTTATTGTTGCGGTCGGATCACCTATTGTAAACTTAGAAATAAACAGGCAATTAAAAGGAATTCAGGTGAGAAATGTAATCTTTTGCTGGAACGAAGCGGCAGGAATTGGAGGGCATTCAGTATTACTAAATTTGAGGGAATCTTGTCTAGAGTGCCTATATTCCAGCGAGGAAGGTTATAGTAATCATTGTCAGCTAAACCTTTTAGAAAATGGACAGAAATTGTCAAAGAATTTAACTGGGTGTGCAGGAACTTTTACGCCCTTTTCCTATTTGGACTCTTCACAAACAGCAGCTTTAGTAGTAAAGCATGCTATCGACAACCTATTGCTTGGCACTCATTCTAAAGCGTTAAGCTGGAAAGGTGATAATCAATCGGGGTTAATGGTTACTGATAGGTATCATAAGATGAGCCTTAAAGAGGAGGTTGAATTAAAAAGGCAAAATGGTTGTGGGTTGTGCTGTGAGTAAAGAGTGGAGTTTTGATGTAAAATATTTTGGGAAAGTCAGAGTCAGTTTATCACTTATTAAAAAACTAGGTGCGTACAGACAGCTTAAATCAGGGGCAGTTGAATCTGGAGGAGTGCTGATAGGAAAGCATTTAAACTCAGATGGGGCTCTACTTATCAATCAACTGACACCGCCTCAAAGAACGGATAGGCAAGGTAGATGTTTATATTATCGCTCTGAGGTTCATAATGATTTAGTAAGAAGAATATGGAAAGAATCGAATTATCATTCAACATATGTTGGCTTATGGCATACTCACCCTGAACTTAATCCTAATTTTTCACCCATTGATAAAGAAGATTGGCTGAATGCAATTAGCCACTCAAAGTATGAAGGAAAAAGGTTGTTTTTCATTATTGTAGGGCAAGCTCATGTTCGAATTTGGATGGGCGTGAAGAGGCAGTTGCTAAGAAATAAAATAGTACTGGTTGGGGAATATGAATTTGAAAACTAATTGGTGGGCTAGGGTGAAGTTTATAATGAGGTTCCTGCTCGAGTGGAAGAGAAAGACGTATCCAATAGCTAAAATTGGACAAGTTTTAATTCTCGTTTCAATTGGACAATGGTCGATATTTTCTCCAGAGATAGCGCTATCATTTTTTCCTGACAGTTGGTTAAGTCAAATTAGTATAGACTTAAGTAATAAATCAATCGTACATGATATTATTACAGTTATATTGATATTTTTTGGCTTAGCGTTAATTATATTTGACATACGCAACGTTCAAAGGAAGGCACGAACAACAGCTAAGGTTTTAGTTTCTGGAATGTCTGGAACCAGCACACGGTTTCCAAATGAACTGCTCTCATGGGCTGAACAAAATAATTCAAGAGAACTTATTGAACTAGGAGTTTTAGATGATGGCTTTAACTCAATAGATTCACAGGTATCTAAATATAACTCAGAAATTAATAGTAATATGATTAAACGTTTTATTCTTCATGAAGATTGTAATAAGTTATATTTAGGTGGTTTGGCAAGAGTCCCATTCTTGGTCGCGTATGGAGCATGTTTCAGGGCCATAAGTGCCGAGGTTGTTTATTTTGATAGATTTCATAGGGAGGGGGATTGGAAGTTATTAAATGATGAAAGTGAATCTATCTCTTTTTCCGAATATGATTTAGATACACTTAAGCCTGATTCAAAAGGTAATATTGGTTTAGCATTAGGGTTTAGTACAGCTATTCTAAAAAGCCAGCTCCCTGATTTTATTTCTGGTCATACATTAATACTTTCTCCAAATATTCAATTGGGCCGAAACCTCATAAAGAACCAAGAGAATCTTCATTTAATATCTGGAGAGGTACAAAATATCATTGACCGCCTATCGAGTCTTGAGGGATGCGAAAAAGTTCATTTGTTTTTATCTGTTCAATCAACATTGGCATTAGATATTGGTAAGCGCTACCAGGAAGGAATACATAAGAATTGGATTATACATAATTACAATGGCAGTTTATCAGAATATGATTGGGCTATTGAACTATCAAAAAAAGGCATTTCAAAGTTTAAAAAATAAAGACGCTAGGAGGGCTTGTTCCGTGTGTTTTCATGTGCCCCAATACATCTGCAGCTCTTGATATGTGTATGCACTATATTGACAAGGAAGCCGCCTTTATGTTGACTCTCAATGCGTAGGAACCAGCCATTTCTTGCTATATAAATTCAGAAGAAGTTCCTTGTTTTTCTGAAATAATATTTTGGTGATAATCATGCAAAGCATTGAAGATAAAATAGTTTCAAGAATATATGGTCGCGGAAAGGGTTGGTCTTTTAGCCCTAATGATTTTGCAGGTGACTTCTCATGCCCAAATATTGATAAAGTGGTTCTGTTGCTTGTTTCTTAATCATTTCTTGCTAATTGTGTAGGCGTAGTGCAACTTATGCCACCAAGAAGAAGTATGTCATTTTTCTTGGTAAATGGATTGATTATAATTATGCAAACTATTGAAAATAAAATTCTTTCTCGCATATATGGCCATGGTAGGGGTTGGTCGTTCTCTGCAAATGATTTTGCTGCTGAGTTTAAGCGCAGCAGCATTGATTGGGTGTTATATAATTTAACGGAGTCTGGTCAAATCCGTCGTATTTATCGTGGGATTTATGATTACCCTAAATACAGCGAGCTGCTCAAACAAAACCTTAGCCCTGATTATGATCAGGTTGCTCAAGCTTTTGCACGCAAATTTAATTGGCGCATTCAGCCCACAGGCGATGCAGCTCTAAACCTGTTGGGAATTTCAACACAGGTTCCTGGTCGGCCTGTTTACTTGTCGGATGGCCCAAGCCGAAGCTATAAGATATTGGATACCTTTACTTTAGAATTTAAGAAGTCTGCATTAAAAGATGTTGGCTTTAAAACGCGTGAAAGTGGTTTGCTTGTGCAAGCACTAAAGGCATTGGGTAAAGAGCGGATTGATGAGAAAGTTATCACCACTTTAAAAGAGCACTTTGACACTAAGACACGTAAAAAGATACTTAAAGAGACTGTGAGATCAACAGGTTGGATTTACGATGCTATTAAGCGTATCTGCAAGGAAGGCAACTGATGGATAAGGTTGCCTTACTTTCACTTGAAGAACGCAGAGAGCTATTTTCTGAAACCGCTGCTCAAAAGAATATGTCGGCTGCGGTAGTTGAGAAAGATTTCTGGGTGTGTTGGACACTTTCTAAAATATTCACACATGATGAGCTTGCAAAGCAATTGATGTTTAAGGGTGGTACGAGTTTATCTAAAGTGTTCCACTTGATTGAACGCTTTTCTGAAGATATTGATTTGATTCTTGATTGGCGAATTGTATCAGGCGAAGACCCCAATGATGAACGCTCAAAATCTAAGCAAGATAAGTTCAATAAAGCCACCAACAAAAATACGCAAATTTATATTGCAGGTGATTTGCTAACTATGGTAAGCGGTGTAATTTCACCAGTATGCTCATGCGTTATTGCTGAGGGTGATTCGCATGTCATCAACATTCAATATCCAGTGGCATTTTCTGACGAGTATCTTAGGCCTGAAATAAGGCTGGAGATTGGCCCCCTAGCATCATGGTTTCCATCTGATGAATATACGATTCAACCCTATGCTGCCGAAGTGTTCCCTGATGTGTTTGACCATGCCGATTGCCAAGTTAAAGCAATCAAAGCTGAGCGCACTTTTTGGGAGAAGGTGACTATACTTCATCAAGAAGCACATAGGCCTGAAGATAAAGTGCAGCCTGCGCGATATTCCCGTCATTATTATGACTTGGCACAAATGACTGTATCTCATGTGAAAGATGATGCCTTAAAGTCTACGGATGAACTTATAAACGTGGTTGCATTCAAAATGCGCTTTTATCCTAGTGGTTGGTCGCACTATGAAACTGCAGTTCCAGGTACTTTAAGATTGATTCCAAGTGACCATGTCTTGAAAAGGTTACGTAGTGATTATGTGAAGATGCAAAATATGATTTTTGGAGATTATCCTTCATTTGATGAGATGATGCGTATATTGAAAGGCTTGGAAGATGAAATAAATCATATGCAGTGAAGGCTTGGCTTGTGTTTGAGGAAGGGGAACCAGCATTATGGGCAAAGAGAACGAATTAACATTTCAGAATGATATGATTAGGCAGTTGGTCGCTAATGGTTGGTTATTGGGCAAGCCTGAAAATTATAATCGAGAACTTGCTTTGTATGAAAAAGACTTGCTTGGTTTTGTGCAAGATACCCAACCAGAGCAATGGAAGAAATATTGTAAGCTCTACCCCAATAATCCCGAACAAAAGCTCTTAGAGCGCGTAGCCCAACAACTGGATAAAGCAGACCCCAATGCAGCCCATAAAGAAATGCGCACTTTTGGTACACTTGGCGTTTTGCGTCATCCCATCAAAGATCGTGGCACACGCTTTAACCTATGCCAATTCAAACCTGAACATGATTTAAACCCTGATACCTTAGCGCGCTATCAACAGAACTGTTTAAGGGTTGTGCCTGAGTTGGTGTATTCACCTTGGGCGACTGAGGAGTACGAAGCTGAGACTGGCGCAAGAGCCAAGAAGTGGCGGATTGATTTGGTGTTGTTTGTAAATGGCTTGCCTGTGGCGACTTTGGAGCTGAAATCAGAGTTCAAACAAGCAGTACAAAACGCGATTAACCAATATAAAACCACACGACCACCCATTGACCCCATCACCAAGAAGAAAGAGCCGCTACTCACCTTTAAACGTGGTGCATTGGTACATTTTGCGGTGAGCCAGTATGAAGTTTATATGGCAACGCGCTTGGAAGGGCCTGAAACATTCTTTTTGCCATTTAACAAAGGGACTAAAGATGGCGGTGCGGGCAATGATGTACCTGAAGACATCAATCAATATGCTACGGATTATTTGTGGAATGAGGTGCTGCTACCTGACAACCTACTCAATATTTTAGCACGGTTTATGCATTTGCAGATTGAAGAAAAAGAAGATTGGCAGGGTAAACGATACAAAAAAGAAACCATGATTTTCCCGCGTTATCATCAGTGGGATGTGGTCAATAAATTAGTGAATGATGCACATAACAACGGTGCAGGGTATAAGTATTTGATTCAGCATTCAGCAGGTTCAGGAAAATCAAACTCCATTGCCTGGACAGCGCATCAGCTCTCATCCTTGTATGATAATAAGGGTGAGAAGCAATTTCATTCAGTGATTATCGTAACCGATAGAACGGTGCTTGATGATCAGCTTCAAGATACCATTTACCAGTTTGAACATACGGATGGTGTGGTTGGTCGCATCAATCGTAATGAAGGGGATGGTTCAAAATCAGAGAAGCTGGCGAAAGCATTGGAAAGCTCGCAGCCAATTATTATTGTGACCATTCAAACTTTCCCATTCGTGCTGAAAGCCATTGAGAACAGCACCAGCCTTAAAGAGCGCAAATATGCCATTATTGCAGATGAAGCACATAGCTCACAATCAGGCTCAACGGCTAGGCAACTCAAAGAGGTGCTGATGATGGGTGGCAAAGAAAATGCACCTGCTGATACAGATACGGAACTGACCAGTGAAGATATTCTGGATGCGGCGGTGGCATCTCGCAGGGCTTCAGGTAATTTGAGTTATTTTGCATTTACAGCCACGCCCAAAACCAAAACCCTTGAACTGTTTGGTCGTTTGCCTAACCCAAATGAACCACCATCTAAGGAAAATAAACCTGAGGCATATCATGTGTATTCCATGCGCCAAGCCATTGAAGAAGGTTTTATTTTGGATGTTTTGAAGAACTACACCAACTATAAAGTCGCGTACCAATTGGCGCTTAGGATTCAGGAAGCTGATGAGGAAGTGGAGAGTAAAAAGGCCAAGGTAAAACTCAATCAATGGGTTCGTTTGCATGATTATAACATTGCACAAAAGGTGCAGGTGATTGTTGAGCATTTCAAGGACAATGTAATGGGATTGCTTGGTGGGCAAGCCAAGGCCATGGTCGTGACCAGTTCACGCAAAGAAGCTGTGCGTTATAAGCTTGGTTTTGATAAGTATATTCAAGAGAAGGGCTATCAAAAGATTCATGCCATGGTTGCCTTCTCAGGCGAAGTGGAGTTTGACGATAAAGACCCCAATGCTTCGAGTTTGCTGGGTGAGAAATTTACGGAATCGAACATGAACCCTAATCTTAAAGGTAGGGATATGCGTAAGGCTTTTGATTCGGATGATTATCAAGTGATGATTGTGGCGAACAAATTTCAGACAGGTTTTGATCAACCAAAATTGTGTGCCATGTATGTGGATAAGAAGTTAGGTGGTGTCGAATGCGTACAAACACTATCGCGTCTGAATCGGACATACCCCAGCAAAGCAGAAACAGGCACATTTATTCTCGATTTCTTTAACGAACCAGAGGATATTTTAGAGGCTTTTCAACCGTATTATCAAACAGCCACACTGGATGATGTGTCTGACCCCAACCTAATCTTTGAGCTGTTTGAGAAGCTGCGTGGTTCGGGTGTTTTTACCTGGGCTGAAGTGGAACAATTCTGCCAAGCCTTTTTCGTTAAAAATAAAAGTAATGCTGCGATTGCAAATATCTGTAAACCTGCTGTAGATCGGTGGCAATCACGCTATAAATCTTCCATAGATGCATTTAAACAAGCCAAGGACATGTTTGAGCGTACCAAAAAGTCTGGCGACCCAGTGTTGATAGGTAATGCAGAAAACAGCTTGAAAGCATGCAAAGAAGAAAAGGATGCACTGGAAATCTTTAAGAAGGATTTAGGTACGTTTGTTCGCTTTTATGAGTTTATGTCTCAAATTGTCGATTATGACGATAAGGACTTAGAGAAATTGAGCTTGTATGCACGAAACTTGCGCCCAATGTTGCGTGAAACCTTGATTGAAGATGATGATATAGACTTAAATACTGTTGTACTTAGTCATTACAGACTATCCGTAATCAAACAACAAGATTTGGTGATGGAAGCTGAGGGTGATTATGGGCTTGAGCCAGGTGATGGTTTGGGTTCCGCAAAAGCCAATGATAAAAAGGAAGAGTTCTTATCTAAAATCATCAGCCGCCTCAATGAAATTTTTATGGCAGATGAACTGACAGACCAGGATATGGTAAGTTATGCCTACACAGTACGAGATAAGGTTAAGGAAAATACTGCGGTGATGCAGCAAATCCAAAATAATTCACCCGAACAAGCCATGTTAGGAGATTTCTCAAAGGCCATGGATGAGGCTGTGATTGCCAGTGGTGATGCACATCAAAACCAAATGATGCAGCTATTATCTGACCCAAACAAATCTGAGGCATTCTCTCGAATTGTATTTGACTTATTGAAAGTGGTTTGATATTAACTTTTTACAGTGGAGTAAAGTAGTAGGGTTAAAAGAAAAGCATCTTTTAATAATATTAAAAAAGGAAGAGTCATTAGTTTATCATTGGCATTTAGGGTAACATTCTAGATTAGGCTCAATTCTAGCGATAAACTGCAATAAAGTAATCCCACAAGCTTGGCAAATATCGTGTATTTCTAATAAATCCAAACGGCGCTCACCCAATTCATACTTACTAACATATGTTTGTGGCCGACCTAACTTTTTAGCAACTTGAGCTTGCGTTTGCTGGCTTTCTTTGCGTAAACATCGCAATTCTCCAACAAGAAACTCTTGCCTTTTACTCCATTTTTCTCGATCCATATAACTAAAGTTATATTCATGCTTGCAATATCCTATTTTGGGGTAATTATTAGCCATGCAAAAAAACACCATTGGAGGGGTGAAATAAATGAAAAAAATAATGATAATTATAATCGCTGGAGCGATGACTTTGTTTGCAGGTTGTGCAACGGTGGCTCCTACAACTGAAACATATACGAGTTACAGGATATATAGCACACCTAACTCATATACATTAACTGAAGTTAGAAATGCCTTAGTTAATACTGCAAAAGAGTTTAATAACAACGCTGTGGTTATGAACAATATTCCACCACATCCGTTACCAGAAACCCCAGGACGCTTTACAATAAAGCATATGAATATGGGGCCTGTCAGTATGCAGTTTCCGCAAATGCCTGATGCAACTGTATCAGTGAGCTCAACAAAAAGTCCAAGTAGTTCGGAATCTATGCATTGGGTTGCTGGTATTTACCCTTATAAAGGTGGTTATTCAGTTCAATTTGTAATGGTTGCGACATATCAACGAGGCGCAACTAATATTTTTGATCCAGTCGCATTAGGAGCGGCATTAGGTCGTGAAGCGGCATACAGCCAAGAAGGTGGTGTTGAGGGGCGTATTAAAGCATGGTTTGATGACTTTGCGAATAAAATTACTAAAAAAGTACCTATGGAACTGGAAGAGGCATACCCACAAAGCTGAGTCCGAATATTAGAGTGCCAGTATGACTGCGGGCACTCTATTAGATTACAGTTCTTTTGTGGCTACACTATATAAACAGAATAGTTAACTTTACCTAGGGAGATGCTGATTTATTACTATCCTGTAATAAATCAGTAACGAAAGGTAAAATGCGATTTTGACCTTTCTTACAAATCAACAACTTACGTTATTGATTTGGCAAGCCGTCCGTGGCTTGCGCGGAAGCGCAGCTTTAATCAGCGCCTCCCTAGTTACTATCTGTTTGTTTTATCTCACCTTTTTATTAAAAAGGTATTTCTTTCCAAAATGGATTATACCTCCAAGAATTGTGATAATGGATAATGCAGCCATAATGATTTCAAAGTCATTCATATTTCTACCCCAACATAGTTGCTAAATCTTCAGCCCTCAAATGTGTGTATCTTTTAAGCATTTGGAGAGTTTTATGCCCAGTGATGGATGATACTTGCATAGGATTTAGGCCTTTTTCAAAGAAGCGGCTTGTTGCTTCATGCCGAAGGTCATGAAATCTCATGTCTTCAAACCCAGCTCTTTCACAAACGCGTTTAAAAGCTTTAGTTACAGAGCTTGCTTTCATTGTAAAGACATGCCCTTCAATATTTCTAGGTAAAGATTTAAGAAGCTTAACCGCAGATTTTGATAAAGGAACTGACCTAGCTTCTCCATTTTTAGTATCGGGAAGGTTTATTACTGGATAATTAATATATTCCCACCTAAGCCCAACAAGCTCACTTCGACGCATTCCAGTTTCTATGGCCAGTAAGACGATACTAAGAAGTTCGCCTCCATAACAACGACAAGCTTCAATTAACTCTGTTTGTTCAACAGCAGATAGGCGGCGGTTTCTACTGTTGTTACCGACTTTGGGTTTTCGAACAGTATCGATAGGATTTCCATGTGGTAGTTCGATACCCCAATCTTGCATTGCAACCTTAAACAAATGCCCAAGTAGTACTAGATCATCTCTTACTGTTTTAGGGCTAACTTTTTTTAATCGAGCATCTCGGTATTCAGCAAGCTCCTTCCCACCAATATTAGAAATAATGTACTTGGCTAATGAGTGCCTAGAAATTACTTTTAATTTGCTTATTTCCTGTACAGCACCCTTTTTTTGAGGAGTGATTTCTTGGGCATACTTCTCAAGAAGTTCTGCTAGAGTAAGTCTATCAGCCTCATAATATGAGCGAAACACGCCTCTCGCCATTTCAGATTCAATAGTTGAAGCCCAAGCTTCAGCGTTGACTTTTGTTTCAAATGTTTTGCATTGAACAGGGTAGCCTTTTTTTCGTATTCGAACTTCCCACTGATATGGACCGCGTTTTCTAATAGTGGCCATAAGTAACTCCGACTGCGCCGATGTGGCAGCTTTAGTCTATCAGAAACTAACTATTGGAGCAATAATGGAGCAAAAAAAGAAAAAGGGCTCGTAGCGAAAGCTACGAACCCTTTAAATGTTTGGTTGCGGGGGCAGGACTTGAACCTACGACCTTCGGGTTATGAGGGCGATTTAATAGGTTGCTATGTAATGGAATTATAGTAATATACTATATAAATCAAATGCTTACGAAGCAGGCAAAAGCAGGGTGAAGCACGTCGAAGCATAAAAAACTGCCAAAATTGCACCAGCGTTGCACTAAATCGTCAAAAAATAAAAGCACAAAAAACGGGCTTTTTCCGTTCTAGGAACCCGCCATGATTTGCCCATCGACAGGCAGATGGAGGCGCGAATGGAATTTTTGACGACGCTTGAGGCGGCAAAATTATGTCGCATGTCAAAACGTAAATTTTTGGAACTCGTCCGCTGTGGCCAGGCTCCTGCCCCTTTGCCTGGTCCGCAGATGTCGAGCTATATTTTTTCTCGGGCCCAACTCGTTGACTGGATGATGACTGGTGCAATACCAACAGAAGCCAAACTGCCTTGGAAAAAACGAGGAAAAGGGCGACCAACCAAAATTGAGCAACGCGCGGCGAGGCTGGGTTGATGGCTATTTTTCGGACGAAAAAAAACAGAGAATTCACGACCTTGCCAAATTCCACCTTACAAAATGTAAGTTTGAGTTGGGAAGCGAGGGGTTTGCTTGCTTATTTAATTAGCTTGCCCGAGGACTGGGAAATACACATGAGCGAGCTGGTTAATCGCGCGCCGTCAGGCAAGGATAAATTGGCGCGCATAGTGCGGGAATTAACTAAAAATGGGTATATAGTTAAAGAACATTTGAGGGGGGAGAGAGGTAGATTTGAAGACTGGATTTATGATGTTCATGACGAGCCTCAATCGCTCACGGTCAAGGGTCAAACACCTGATTCGGTAAATCCAACTTCGGTAAATCCAACTTCGGTAAATCCAACTACGGTGAACCCGCAACTACAAATAACACATAACACAAACCACCCAACAAAAAAAGCATTTTCGCCAAAAAAACCAGCGGCTGCGCCGCTGCACCCCGCCGCCGAAGGCGGCGGCGGTTCGTTTTTAGAAATTTTCGGTTTTTCGTGGGGTTTGGATCGTGTTTTGGAAGAAAAAGAAGCGTTGCGGGTAGCAAAGCTTCACAAGCTCGATGCGTCGCAGACGCATCGAGCGCGAGGTGAATTTGCGGCTGAGGCCTTGCGCGGCTTCCGCAAATCACCAAACGATGCTTGGTTTTGGCTCTGTAAAAAAATGGTGAACGATGGCCTCGCTCACACAAACTTGGGCGATCAAAACCTGCCAAGTTGGGGTGGCTGATAATGAAATATTTACTTGTTTTACTTGCTTTTTTTGCGCCAAAAATCGCCATGGCTGGCGAATTTGAAAACGGATTGGCAACCTCAATTTATTATTCGAAGTGGGTATTTTTGATCGCTGGTATGGTGCTGATTTTGCGCGCGGCAATCAAATCTTCGCGCGGCGAATCAACAAGCAAAACGACAAACATGACCATCATTATTGCTCTTTTGCCATCACTTATTTTATGGTTGATTGACGCATTTTGGCAATCAAATCAAGGAGTTGCGAGCTATTGGGGCGGCGGTGGTCGCCCGATGGTGGAGTATTTTCTCGCTCAATCTGGGCTTTTGTCCGCCAATGCTCTGGCGCAGTGGCGGCCGTTTGGGTTGCTTGTTGTGGCTATATTTATGTCTTCAGCGGCTGCCGTGGCTATCAAGGCTTCAGCCGCTGAATCGGACGACCAAATGGTCCAAATGTGGAAAGGATGGCTGGCTCCAGCCGTTCTTATTTTCCTTGTACTTAATCCATCGATTACCACATCATCACCTGGCACCTCTGGTGCTGTGATGCAAAAAGTGATGGGGGCAAAAAAACCAATACCCCAAACAAATTTAGCAAATGCGGGGGGTGCGAATGGCAGCCCTTCCTTGGCATTCACGCAGGCAAATTTTAAGATTTTGGCGGGAGCAAAAAATGGCGCACCGCAAGCGCCGCTTGTTTTATCGCTGATGAACGATGCGATGGATGATTTTGTGGGATCGATTGTGGGGCTGTTTTCATCGACGACATTTCAAAAATTTGGCATGACTGGGGCAAAATCAGTGACAAGTCGCCTTGCGCAAAAAGTCGCAGATCCAGACTTGGCGATGCGCGTCAGTTTTTTTACGCAAAACTGCCTTATTCCAGCTATTGCAGATGCAAGTCGGGCGGATGAACAAGTCGCGCAGGCATGGAGTGGTGTAAGTGATGATGCAAGCATCCTTTACCCATTTTCTCCAATATATTCAAATACTTATAACAAATCGCCAGCATGTAAAGCGATGCTAAAAGGTGGCTATTATTTTAACCAAAAGGGTGAGATTGGGCGGGGCGGGAAACGCCAAAGCCAAATTTACAAGCATTCACTTGAAGATGATTTGCTTGGTGATATTGCGTTTCAAGACCCCAACCTTCGGCGCAAATATGGATGGAAAACTTCGGCACAGGCGGCTGATTCTGCGCCTATTTTAAAGCGCCGAACGTATAGCAAACCCGACGCATTTTTCAGCGGTAAAATACCTCTGCACGTGGCGCTTGTAAGCCAAGTTTTTGGTGATATAGCTAAAAATATAGACTTTGCGGATCCGTCAATCCAAGCCAAAAGATTCGAAAACGACAACGGCGTTTTGAATTTTTTGAAAACAATGGCTGAAGGTGGGTATTTGGCGGTTGGATCAGCAAAAGGAGCGGTGGAAAGCGAACTCGTGAATCTCAAGTTGCCGATTTGGATGGGTATCGCGCAGGCTGTCCTTCTCGCTTGTTTTCCGCTTGTTTTTTGCATCTCACTTATGCCATCTAAAGCCTCAATGATTGGCTATTATTTTCTCACCCTCTTCTGGCTGAAATCGTATGTAATAGCATGGGCTTTAATCAGCAATTTCGACACGTGGATTTCCAACCTGCGAGGACTTACACCTCATCAAATGATGGCAGTTGCGCAGGTGATGCAAGCTGCTCAACTGTACTCTCCATTCCTGATGGCTATCGTTATTTTTGGCGCAGCTGCCGCCGCACAAAGTTTGAGTAAAGGCGGAGGTGCGGCATGATTTTAGTTGATAAATTTTTGCGTGTTTTAAACTGGATTGCATTGATTTTGTTCTCTGCTTTTTGCGCTGTTTGTGTCGATGCAAACATCATTAAATATCTGCATATACATAGCATCCTCAT
>Ga0256829_1001358_pt1 | contig 20331 bp, 26 predicted proteins | sample 131447metaG_FD_185979 | JGI IMG/M metagenome (GOLD analysis project Ga0256829, IMG submission 185979) | Hydrothermal vent microbial communities from Lau Basin, Pacific Ocean - 131-447 | ecosystem: Environmental > Aquatic > Marine > Hydrothermal vents | place: Pacific Ocean: Lau Basin | collected...
TAACTAATTATTTGGTTTTAGTTTTCTCCTTTATTAATTATAGTTGACTTTTTTAAGAAATGCTTAGATTTTATCAAAAACATACTTTAGCTTTTCTTGAATCAAGAAGTTTTACACCTAAGGATAAACGAAAAGATAAGGTGATTTAAGTTTTTACCAATAAAAAGCCGCCTACTAAAATCATAACACTCCCTGCTAATTTATTTATAATATTTTGTGTTTTTGGTTTTTTTATCGCTTCTTTTGCCTTTGATGCAAAGTAGGCATAACTTAGAAGAATGCTCAAGAGAGTTACTAAAACTAAAGATACCACCAACAACATATCTTTATGAGTTAAAGAAGAGAGGTCAATGAAGGATGGTAAAAATCCTACATAAAAAGCTATCACTTTTGGATTGCTTAAAGTTATAAATAAACCAGAGAGAAAATCACTCACATAACTAGAACTTTTCTTTGCGCTAGTATCAAAATGAGAAGTTCTTGCTGTAAAAATTTTAAAGCCTAAGTATATAAGATAAAGTCCGCCTATTATTTTGATAATTATAAATATGCTAAAGTATTTAGTGGCAAGGGCACTTAATCCAAGTATCGTCAAAAGTAAAAATATTATATCTCCAAGCACCATACCTATTGACATAAAAATTGCGTGTATAAATCCAGAGCCCAAAGCCCTTGAGACAACAGCTAAAGTACCTGGTCCTGGAGTTGCCATAAAGATGAAAATAGCACCTAAAAATGTTAGAGTTGTTAAAAAATCCATCTATTTTTTTGTTTGGTTTGTGTCAAATGGTGGCCCAACTTGCAATCTTACTGTGATTTTAGAAGCTTTTACTGGATCCATCTTTGCCATAATTTTTGAAATCTTTTTGGCAGGAAGTGTAAAAAGTATCGAAGAAGCTTCATTTGTAGAGAGATTTTCAAAAACACTCGCAGCAGCTGAGTCTTTCATCTTTGTGTAAGTCTGGGTTATTTTATCAGTTTTGAGACCTTTTATAGTGTCTATCAGTTTTTGATTTTTGGCTATCAATTCTTCTATTTGTTTTTGCTCCTTATTTAACTCGTCCCTCTTTTGCTTTAAAGCCTCTTGATCGCTCAACATCTTTGCTTTTTGCTTATCAAAAAGTGAATTTGTCGCAGCTTTAAGAGCCTCAAATGATTGTCTTGCTTCATCGATATTATCTACTTCTTTTATGAGTTCACTCTTTCTGCTTTCAAAAACTTGAGTGCAATCCACACTAGCTCCATAAGAAAAATTCATCAATATCAAAATCAAATATAATATTTTCAAGTTCTCGATCCTTTATAAAGCATATTGGAAATTTCATCCAAATCTTTCTGCTCTTGTTTTTTAAGTTTTTCAATTTTTTTGATAATTTCTTGCTCTTCAAGGTATTTTATCTTCTCAAATTCCATCTTTGCTTTTTTATACTCTTGGTATTTGTTAGCAAGTTCCAAGTTTTTAACATTTAACTCTCTTTGATCTCTACTTTTTTGGTTATTTAATAGTTTTCTTTGTTCTTGAAAAAGCATCAACTCTCTAGCTTCCCCATTTTTAGGAATATTTAGCTGATCGATATCTATATATATATCTTTTATTTTATTTTCTATCACTCTTATGTTTGACTTAAGTACAAAAAGCTCATTTTCGACTTTTTGTACTTTTTGCTTATTTACTTTGGCAATTTTACCAAAAATCTTTGACATATTCTATAATATTATCGTTTCTTTTCTATCAGGTCCAGTAGAAATCAAACCAACTTTTGTTCCAGTTATCTCTTCAATCTTTTTGACATAAGCTTTAGCATTTGAAGGTAAATCTTCATATTTATCAACACCTTTTGAGCCATTCCATCCATCAAATTCTTCATATATAGGCTTTAAATTTTCAAGCGACTGAGGAAGAGTTTCTACTCTTTTACCATCAATCTCATAAGCTGTACAAATTTTTACTTTATCAAATCCATCTAAAACATCTAATTTCATCAAAGATAATTGGTCACAACCATTGATGCGGCTAGCATATTTCACAGCAACTGCGTCAAACCAACCACATCTTCTAGGTCTTCCTGTTGTTGTGCCAAATTCATGTCCATTTTTACCAAGTTTTTTGCCATCTTCTTCAAAATCCTCGGTAGGGAAAGGTCCATTTCCTACTCTAGTACAGTATGCTTTGACTATCCCTGTTACATTTCCTATGTCTTTTGGGCTTAATCCCAAACCTATACATGCACCTGAACTTATAGTAGATGAACTTGTAACAAACGGGTAAGTTCCATGGTCGATATCCAAAAGCGTTCCTTGAGCACCCTCAAGCAATACTCTTTTTTGCTCATCTAGTGATTTCCAAACTAAAGCAGTTGTATCTTCAACGAAAGACAAAAGCTCTTTAGCGTACATATCAAGCTCAACTTTAAGCTCATCAAAACTAGGAGTTTTTATACCCATCGCTTCAAATATTGCTCTATATGTAGTAAAATAATCAATCAAGTTTTGAGCTAGTTTTTCAGTATCTCTAAGTTCACCCATCCTGTGACCACTTCTCTCTATCTTGCTTCCATAAGCAGGTCCTATTCCTCTACCAGTTGTGCCGATAGCTTTTGCACCTCGAAGTTTCTCTCTTGCTTGGTCGATTAGGATATGATGTTTTAGTATCATATGTGCTTTATCGCTGATGAAAAGTCTTCCTTTTAAGCTTCCAAATTGTTGCATCTCTTCTATCAAAGCTTCAGGGGATATAACTACACCATTTCCTATGATATTTATGGCATTAGCATTTAGCACACCTGAGGGTATCAGATGAAGTGCTAGAGTTTTATCCCCGACAACTATAGTATGTCCTGCATTGTGTCCGCCCTGATAGCGACATACCACATCATAATCTTGAGCCATCAAATCAACTATCTTGCCTTTTCCCTCATCTCCCCACTGAATTCCTACTATTAAATCTGCCTTAGACATTATCTTAATCTCGCTTTTTATTTTTTTAATATTGTATCTATAATCGCATCTGTATAAAGTGCAAAACCTGCTGATTTAGCTCCATCACATGCATAGTTTCCACCTAGTCCCAAAGTTAGATTTTTTTCTATAAATCTAAAAAACAATCCGTCATAATACCTCATTTTAGCATAATACAATGGAGAAAAAACAACTCTTTCATAGCCAATCTTTGCAGCCATCTCTTTCATGCTAATAAGCTCACTCTTTATGTCTTGAGGAGCCTCGTTTATAACCTCATCCAAACCTTCAAGATTTTCAACCTTAACGAGCTTGTCTAGCCAAGAAACACCAAGGGCAAAAAGCTTTTGTATTTCTCCTCGCTCAAATATAGCGATATCTAAATCAAATTTTGAAGCTATCATATTTGGTATATTTATATTACAAATTTGCAACAATGGCGAAAGTCCAAAATCATCAAAAACACTCGAACTTATATCCACGCCAAATGATAAATCTTTTGCACCTACAAATTCCGCACCTATTTGATTTACTTCAAGACTAGGAAATTTAAAAACAGGCTGTATATAAAACCACTTATCATTTGCTATGCTTCGTCCTAATCTTTTACTCATGAGCCTAACAACATCCATCGTACTATCAGCTCTTAGAGAGAGCACATGGTTATCGCCATCTGCAAATCTTATAAGCTCTTTTTCTGCTATATTTCCGTGTTGATGGTAAGACAAGAAAGGAGTAACTATCTCTTTAAAACCCTCTTTTTCAAAAATCTGGCTTGCGCTATTTTCTATCTCTCTTTTTAGCTTTGCACTTTTTCCAAAGTAAAGCTTACTTCCAACAGGAATCTCGTGTTCATATATCATCTTTACCTACTTATATGTCTGCTCACAGAAAACTCTGTTTGCAGTTCCATCGTATTTTCTTCTACCTAGCTCATCAAGTGCTAACTCTATAGCATTTAATGTCCAAGGTGTCTCATATCCTTCAAAAATCCCCATGTGGTTTATGCGAAAAAGGGTGGTTTTTACATGTTCTTGACCACCAGCTATATTTACGCCATACTTTTGCTTTAAAATCTTTCTTATTTTAGCTGCGTCATCATCTAAAACAGCACTCATGGAATTTGCTGGGATTTTTGGAAATATATGAAGACCAAGTGCCTTCAAAGCTTCTCGTGAAGCATTTGCCCGATTTGCCGTATCGTTGTAAAGTTTCTCTAATCCATCTTTTTCAATTGACTCTAAAACAGCTTTTAATCCTATAATCAAAGTCGTAGGAGCAGTCCATGCTGTGGTATTTTGCTTCTGTTTTTTCAGCTCAATTGCAAGATTGAAATAATACCCTACAGAAGATTCTTCTATACACTTTACAGCATAATCACTTAAGCCAATCATTGATAATCCAGGAGGTAACATAAATGCTTTTTGACTACCTGAAATCAAAGCATCTATATTTGTAGCGTCGATTTTTTCCACTCCAACAGCAGTGATGCCATCAGCTATGATTTTGATATCTTGGTTTATCTCTTTTGCCGCTTTTGCAATCTCTTCTACAGGGTGCCTAAGACCTCCAGCACTTTCACAAATCTGCACACAGATAGTATCTATCTCTCTATCTTTAAGAAGTGCGATTTTAACATCTTCGACACTACAAGGCGTATCCCAATCGTATTTTAACTCTACATGTGAAATCCCATAAGCCTCACAGATAAGACCAAATCTCTCACCAAATTTGCCAGCATTTACAACCAAAGCTTTTTTCTTGCACAAATTTAAAATGCTAGCTTCCATAGCGCCAGTTCCACTGCTCGCAAGCATCAAAACCTCGCTCATGCCAAACATCTTTTTCAAAAGCCCTCTTGTGGTTTTAAAAATCTCTTCAAATTCAGGAGTACGATGATGGATAGTAGGCTCACTCATAGCCAAACGAATATTTTCTGGAACAGGAGTCGGTCCAGGAGTCAATAGCAACATTTTTATAACCCTCTTATAATTTTTGTCCTATTCTAGCCAAAAATAACTTTTTATTTGTTAAATATTAAAATTTTTCCATATCTATATCCCCATATTATAAAGACTAACAACCATATAGTAAATGCTATATCAAATAAAAAATTTAAATTCCAACTAAATGCTACATTTACACTATATAATGCTCTTAATGCAACTATTAGTTGCACAGATAAAAAAACATTTCTCTCAAAACTACTGGCATGTGGTGGTTGCCCTGAATGTCCAAGCACTACTCTTGTGCCAAAACCAATAAATACAGTAGTTAAAAAACCTAGGGCTAAAAGATGAATACTTAGAAAATACATATCTACATGTAAGAATATTTCAATAGCATTAGAAATGGCCGACATAAAAAATGCAACGGGCAACCAAAAAAGTCCAAGATGCAATACCCACAAGATTGCAGGCGAGCTAAACATAGGCAACTTCCATCTTAAAAATTCTTTTATGGTATATATAGCGATAATTAAATCAATGACAATTTCTAAGCCTTTGATATAACTGATATCTTGCAGTATTACCAAACCAGTCTTTACGAGAAAGAGTATAAAAACTATGCTTATAAATTTTTCATCTTTTGGCTCTGCAGAGTGAGAGAAAAAAGGTATCATTCTTTGTGCCACGCTAAATGTTAAAAATATTAAATACATATAAAAAGAGATGCTAATGGCGATATCAAGCTTCAGTAAACCTAAAATCGAAGCTATAAAAAAAGATGTCCAGCTAAGCCGAAATACTGGGCATTTAAAATCCAAAAGGGGTCTTTTTTGTTTTGTGTGCGGCTATTGGCATATATATCACGAAGTTTTAAAACCATAAAAATTTGTGATACAAATAAAAGAACCATAGCAAAAATCACTAAAATCTCAGATGTAAATACACCTATCATAAAAAGCAAAGTACCTATGGTATTTGCATAAAAAAGTTTAATATAAAAAGCTTTTTTTATCACTTCACCCTGCGTAAATCTAGGAAAGGTAGTAAACAAAAAACCTATAAAAAAGTTTGTAAAAACCAAAAATATCAAAGAATATGCATGAAAAAAAGGCACGCTTACATGTAAAGAAAAAACACCCTTATAGCTAAGTGCAAAAACCAACATAAATAACACAGAATTTACAATCCCTAGGGTAAAAAATGGTTGATGCGGTTGTGATAAAAAGTAATTTTCTTGGTTTTTTGTAGTTTGAAATTTCATATAAATCCTTAAAAAACGGAATTATACCAGAACATAATAAAATTAATTATATCTCACATTACTTTTACACAATTTAAGCATAAGTTAATCAATCTTTTCATAAAATAAGAGGAAATTTGTCTCATTATTTTCATTATATCTTTAAAATCCCTATTTATAGTGCTTAGAGATATGATGAGTATAACTCAACAAGGAGATTGTATGTTAGAAATAAGATGGCATAGTCGTGCCGGACAAGGTGCAGTAACTGGAGCCAAAGGACTGGGTGATGTTGTAGCAAACACAGGAAAAGAAGTACAGGCATTTGCTTTTTATGGCTCAGCAAAAAGAGGAGCTGCTATGACAGCTTATAATAGAATAGATGATAAGCCTATCATAAACCATGAAAAATATATGGCACCTGATTATGTTCTTGTGATTGATCCTGCTCTAGTACTTTCAGCAGATATAACAGCACATGAAAAGGAAAATACCAAATACATAGTGACAACTCACATGGATAAAAAAGAGCTTATAAAGTTAGTTCCGAAATTAGAGGGAAAAGAAGTTTATACGGTGGATTGTATGACAATATCTATGGAAACCATAGGTAGAGCTATACCAAATACACCTATGCTTGGCGCTTTGATGAAGGTTTCTGGAATGTTTGAGTTAGATTACTTTAAAAATGCGATGCTTAAAGTTCTAGCCAAATTTCCACAAAAAATAATAGATGCAAATATGTCTGCGATTACAAGAGCATATGACGAAGTCAAATAAGAAGGAATGAAAATGGAATTTTTAGGATGGGACCAACTTGAAGCTGGAGCTGTTATTCCTTCATTTGAAGATAAGAACAGCGATATAGTTAAGTTAAAACAAGAAGAAAGAAATTATGCAAAAACAAACTCTTACACAGCAAGTGTTGCTGATTGGAGAGTTTTTAAACCAGTTTTCAATAAAGATGTTTGTATTGATTGTCAAAATTGCTGGGTATTTTGCCCGGATACTGCGATAGTAGCTAGAGACAAGGATATGCTTGGAATTGATTATGACCATTGTAAAGGTTGCGGAATTTGTGCGGAAGTATGCCCGACAAATCCAAAATCACTTATAATGTTTTTTGAAAATGATGACAATGATACTGCGTTGTCACAGTGGCCAGAGAAAAAGAAGAAGGAAAAGTAATGGCAGAAAAATTAAAATTACAAGAAGTAGAAGTTTGGGATGGCAATATGGCTTTTGCACAAGCTATGAGACAAGCACAAATCGATGTTGTTGCGGCTTATCCGATAACTCCATCAACTCCAACAGTTCACGGATATGCAAAATTTTTAGCTGATGGCTATATAGATGGTGAGTTTGTTTTAGTTGAGAGCGAACATGCTGCCATGAGTGGCTGCGTTGGTGCGGCTGCGGCTGGCGGAAGAGTGGCAACTGCCACTAGTTCTCAAGGTTTTGCATTGATGATAGAAGTTTTATACCAAGCAAGTGGCATGAGATTGCCTATAGTCTTGGGTTTGGTAAATCGCGCACTTGCATCTCCACTAAATGTAAATGGTGACCACTCTGACATGTATCTTGGACGAGATGCTGGCTGGATTATGATAGACGCTTTTAATGCCCAAGAATCTTATGACTTGATGCTTATGGGATTTAAGATAGCTGAGGATTTAAATGTCAGACTTCCAGTAATGGTCAATCAAGATGGTTTTATAACTTCGCATACTGCACAAAATGTAAAACCACTTCAAGATGAAGTAGCTTATAAATTTATAGGTGATTACAAAGAAGTAAATCCTTTGCTTGATTTTGGCAAGCCTGTAACTTATGGTGCTCAAACTGAAGAAGATTGGCATTTTGAATTTAAAGCAAGGCAACACAAGGCTTTGATGGACTCAAAAGATACCATAGAAAATGTTTTTAAAGAGTTCGAATCACTAACCAAAAGAAAATACAATCTTGTTGAAAGCTACTTGATGGAAGATGCCCAGGTAGCTATAGTAGCACTTGGTAGCACTGTTGAAAGTGCTGTGCAAGCTGCAAAAAATTTACGAGAAAGCGAAGGCATAAAAGCTGGAGTCGTAGCTACAAGAGCTATAAGACCATTTCCTCTTAAAGAAGTCGCTAGAGCATTAAAAGATGTAAAGGCGATAGCTACGCTTGATAGAAGCGCGCCTGGTGGAACGCTTGGAATGATTTACAATGAAATAAGTGGTGCTATGTATCAAAGCGACAATAGGCCTATCATAAATAATTATATTTATGGTCTTGGTGGAAGAGATATGACGCAAAAAGATATAAAAGAGATTTTTAGAGATATCAAAAGAAATGCAGATAGTGGCAAACTTGTAACACCACTACAACAATTTAGTGGATTAAGAGGCCCTAAGCTCTCTTTTTTCAATTAGGAGTAGATAGATGAGTAAAATTATAAAAAACTTAAAACAATTTTCGACATCAAATGATAGATTTGAAGGTGCTCACCTTTTATGTCCAGGATGTGCGCACTCTATCATCGTTAGAGAGCTTTTGAACTGTACGGATGATAACCTGGTCATAGCAAATGCAACAGGTTGTCTGGAAGTTTGCACGGCTGTTTATCCTCATACTTCTTGGGATGCGAGTTGGATTCATATAGGCTTTGAAAACGCTGCAACTGCGGCAAGTGGCGCTGAAGCTATGTACAAAACGCTCAAAAGAAAAGGGAGGCTTAAAGAGCCTGATAAACCTGTTAAATTTATAGCTTTTGGTGGTGATGGTGCGACTTATGATATAGGATTTCAATTTCTAAGTGGCGCAGTTGAACGAGGTCATGACTTTACTTATGTTTGCCTTGACAATGAAGTCTATGCAAATACAGGAGGTCAACGAAGCAGCTCAACTCCAAGAGGAGCAAGCACAACTACAACTCCAGCTGGAAGAGTAAGTTATGGTAAAAAAAGGTACAAAAAAGATATGGTAGCCATCATGGCAGCACACGGCGCACCTTATGTTGCTCAAGTCGCTCCAAACAAATGGAAAGATATGGTTAAAAAATATCAAAAAGCTCTCAGCACTGAGGGACCTGTCTATATCAACGCCATGAGTGCATGTACGACTGAATGGAAATTTCCAGCAGATCAAACTATAGATGTCAGTGATTTAGGAACCGATTCACTTGTTTTTCCATTATACGAGATAGAAAATGGTCACAAACTAACTATCACTTATAGACCTAGAAATATCGTTCCTGTTAGAGATTATCTAGGAGTTCAGGGAAGATTTAAACACTTGTTTAAAAAAGAAAATCAACATATCATAGATGAAATGCAAAAAGCTGTAAATGAAAAATGGGAATTGCTCCAAAGAAGAGAGGAAGCTGGCATTTAAAAATGCGTAATTATAGCCGATAAATCACATCTAAAGTTTATCGGCTATGAAATTTTATCGATTAACTTTATAGCAAGTTCCGGTGATTCTGCTATATGATTTGCACCATTTTTTTCTAGCTCATCTATACCTCTAAAACCCCACAAAACACCAATAGAATCTATGTCAGCACTTTTAGCAGTTATCATGTCTATCTTAGTGTCCCCCATAAAAAGACACTCTTGGGGCTTTACATGTAACTCTTTCATAATCTCTTTTGCACCTGCGGGGTCAGGTTTCCTAGGTATATTATCTCGGATACCATAAACTGCATCAAAGTTCCAATTTCTTAGATATTTTATAGCACAAAGTTTTGTAAAACTGTTTGGTTTATTTGACAAGATTGCCATCTTGTAGCCTCTTTTTTGCAAAAAGGATAAGAGTTTACTGATTCCGCCATATAGCTTTGTATTTTTATCATATTGCTTAGCATAATGTTTTTCAAAAAAGCCTAGTGCTTTTTTAACATCTTCACTACAAGCATCTGGCAAGATATCTTGCATCAATTTTAAAGCACCCTCTCCTACTAAATATCTATATTTTTTCACTTCAATTGGCTTTTTATCAAAGCACTCCAACACATGGTTTGAACTAATAGCAATGTCTTCCAAAGTGTCAAGTAAGGTTCCATCCAAGTCAAATATAACCGTAGTTTTTTTCACTATGATACCGCCATTCTTACAGCCTCTTTTGCGTGGATGACTGTTGTATCATATACTTTGATATCAACATCATTTTGGTTAATAAGCATTCCAATTTCAGTACAGCCTAATATAACGCCCTTTACATCTGGTATCTTGTTGATTATATCGATAAAGGCATCTTTTGAATTTTGTTTTATATTTCCAAGACAAAGCTCATCAAAGATAACTTTATGAATCAAATCCATATCTTTTTGGTTTGGAATAACCACTTCTATGTCATGGTTTTGCAAGATTTGCTTGTAAAAATCTTCTTGCATAGTAAATTTTGTACCAAGAAGTAAAACTTTTTTTATGTCGTCTTTTACAATCTCTTTTGCAGTAGTTTGTGCGATGTGTAAAAAGGGAATCTTTATATTTGGAGCGATTTGCGGTAAAAGTTTATGCATAGTATTGGTACAAATTACTATAAAATCAGCTCCACCATTCTGTAAAGATTTACAAGCTTTTATCAAGATTTGTGCAGCTTCTTCCCACTTATCTGCGTGTTGTAGTTTTTCTATCTCATCAAAATTTACTGTAACCATAATGGACTTAGCATTATTTTGTGAGCCTAAGAGGATGTTGGTATATTGATTTATAATTTTATAATAGGTGGCACTGCTTTCCCAACTCATGCCACCTAATAATCCTATTATTTTGATAATTTACAACCTTTTGGTTCGCTTTCTTTATACTCTTCTCCCAAAAGAGCGAACGCTCTTTCTTTTATGCCCTTGGTAGTAATTCCAAACTTTTCAAATAACAATCCAGCGGGTGCGCTAGCTCCAAATGTACTCATGCCAAGAAAATCATCTGCAAATCTATACCACTCAACCCCACTAGCAGCCTCTACGGCTAAAACTTTTGTACTTGGGTCTATAACTTTGTCGATATAGCTTTTATCTTGCTCAACCAACAAATCAAAGCAAGGAACGCTGAGTATATTTGCATTTATGCCCGCACTCTCAAGCTGACAACCTGCTTGAAGAGCTGGCATTACTTCACTTCCACTTGCCATGATAGTCAAGACTGCATTTTCTCGTCTTCTAACCAAATAACCTCCATTTGCAACCTCTCCAAAATCTACTTTTCCTTTTTTCAAAGTTACGAGTTTTTGACGAGAAAGCACAAATGCTGATGGAGAATTTTTCATACTAAGTGCTTTTTTCCAACAAGCTACATTTTCACTAGCATCTGCTGGCCTAAAAGTATAAAAATTTGGCATTGCTCTAAATTGACTTAATTGCTCTATAGGCTGATGTGTCGGTCCATCTTCGCCAACTCCTATGCTATCATGGGTCCACACAAAAAAGTTTTGGATTCCCATAAGAGCCGAAAGTCTAGCTGCTGGTTTTAAATAATCACTAAATATAAAAAATGTCGCACTAAAAGGTTTAAAAAGTCCATACAAGGCTATAGCATTTGTGATAGCAGCCATAGAGTGTTCACGAATACCAAAATGGATGTTTCTGCCTGTCGGAAAGTAACCCATATCTTTTAAATTAGTTTTATTTGAAGGTGCTAAATCTGCACTTCCTCCAACAAAACCAGGAATTGCACGAGCTATGGCATTTAAAATCTGACCATTACTATCTCTAGTAGCAACTCCGCTTCCATCTTCAAAACTAGGCCAATCTATCCTTGAAAAGTCAGGATTTAACAATGCTTTTAAAGTTTCATTTTGTTCAACCAAAGGAGCTTCACTTAAAAGTTTATTCCATTCCCTCTCATATAAATCACCTTTTTCAACTGCACACCCAAATCTAGCTTTTACATCTTCGCTTATAAAAAACTTTTTATCTGGGTCAAAACCAGCTTTTATCTTGGATTTTTTAATCACTTCTTCACCCAATGGAGCACCATGGATTTCGCTCAAACCTTCCAAGCCAACAGCACCTTTTCCGATGATAGTATGTGCGATTATAAGATATGGTTTTGTCTGTTCTTTGGCATTTTGTAAAACTTCACTTATCTCTTCATAGTTATTGCCATCAATTCTTGAAACTTGCCAACCTTGTGCTTCAAATCGTCTTTTGACATCTTCGCTCCAAGCCAAGCCAACATTTCCCTCTATCGTGATATGATTACAGTCATAAAACATAACTAGATTGTCAAGTCCCAAATGACCTGCCAGTGCACAAGCTTCATAGCTGATACCCTCTTCCAAATCGCCATCACCGCAAAGGGCATATACTTTATGGTCTATTATCTTAGTAGTTTCACTATTTAATTTAGCCTCGCCCATCTTTTCAGCCATCGCAAAACCAACTGCATTCGCCACGCCTTGACCCAATGGTCCTGTTGTCACTTCAACTCCAGGGACATGTCCGTATTCGGGGTGTCCAGGAGTCTTGCTATTTAATTGTCTAAAATTCTTTAAATCATCTAAGCTTAAATCATATCCACTTAAATGCAAAAATGAGTAAATCAAAGCAGAAGCATGACCACCACTAAAAACCAACCTATCTCTATTTAGCCACTTTGGATTTTTAGGATTATGTCTTAAATACTTACTGAGTACCGTAACTATATCAGCCAAGCCCATAGGGGCTCCAGGGTGTCCACTATTTGCCTTTTGCACCATATCTGCACACAAAAATCTAATCGTATCCGCTTGCTTCTTTAGCATCTCTAAATCATCCATTAAAATATCCCTTTACTATAACTTCAAGCCTATTGGCTAGTTTTTTATCTAATTTTTCCAACTCCACATGTAAAGCTTTTAGTGCCTCTGCCTTATATGCCAATGCACCATCTAGCCCTAAAAGATTTACAAATGAATTCTTGTGTTCGTCATTTCCTGTAGGTTTTCCTGCTTCTTTTTCACTCATCGTAGCATCTATAATATCATCTTGAATCTGAAATAAAAGACCAAGTTTTAAACCAAAATAATATATAGATTTTTTACTCTTTTCATCCAAATTACATATAACAGCTCCCATCAACAAAGATGCGGCTATTAGTTTGGCAGTCTTATTTACATGTAGAAATTCTAACTCTTTGAGATTTAGTTTTTTATCTTCAAATTCACAATCAATTGCTTGACCTATCACCATGCCATCACTACCACCATTTTTGGCTAAAATTTCAACAAGTTCGATCCTCACAGAAGCACTAAGTGGCGCTGTTGAAATCCTATAAAAAGCATCGGTATTTAGTGCATCACCTGCTAGTATTGCAGTCACTTCATCATAAGTTACATGTAGCGTCGGATGTCCTCTTCTTAGCCGCGCATTATCCATGCTAGGCAAATCATCGTGTATCAAAGAGTAGGTATGAAGCATCTCAAGTCCAAGAGCTACAGGGTAGGAATTTTCTATCAATAAAGGCTCAACTGCATCAACTACGCTTAAGATAAGCAGTGGTCTAAATCTTTTTCCACCAGCTAACAATATCTCTCCAAGAGCTTTTTGAAAATAAGGATGGTAACCTTCTACTCTCGGAAGTTTTCTTTCAACATATAATTCAAAATTTTTTAACAATTGTTCTTTCGAACTCACTTATCCACCTTTATAAAAAACTGTGACCCACCTCTTGCAAAAAGCAAACGAATCATTTTTTTAGTTTTTGAAAATACCACTCTAGCATCATTTTGGTTTTTTACACTTTTTCTGCCAATTTGCAAAAGTTTATCTCCTATTTTCAATCCATTTTTATCTGCAAATGAGCCTTTAATAATCTTCTTGATACTTAAATTTTTATCAAAATACATACCTTTTGCTTCCAAAAATGAATCTCCAGCTTCTCCACCACCAACTTTTTGGAAAACTTTTATATCTTCTACATGTAAGGCATTTTTTCTAAAAAACTTTAACTTAACACTCTGATTTCTTCTAGTAAATAGTATCTTATTTTCTAGATCTTGTAAATTTCTAACTTTTTTACCATCTATTTTCTCGATAATATCTCCGATTTTTAGTTTTTGATTCGAGTGCATAGGGTCAATAGATGCTACAACTATTTTTCTGCCTTTTTTTGCAAATCTAGCTCCAATATCCCCGTAAAAGATCTCAGTTGAATTTAAAAATCTTTTTAATAAATTTGAAGATATAAACTTTTTATTTCCAACACCCAAGCCATAAACATCACAACAAAGACAAGTCACCATACTGTTTGGTGGTGTCTTGGAATTTTGTTCAAAATAGACACCTAAGCCAACTCCTCTTTTTGCAAAGTTACCAGCATATAATGAATCCTCATCCATACTCGCCAACCATTCGCCCAAACTTAGGTACTTTGTATCTTTCAACCTAACTGGATGTAATGTTTTTGGACTATAAAAAAGATATAAATTTAAAAATGGATCATGTTTCACATATGGATACGAGGGTTTCTTTTTAGAGTAGCTAACAGCATAATGCTTTGCGATTGCAATAGCTTTTGTATCACTGAAATATACAACTGATTTTAGATTTTTATTGTAACATTGTTTAAAATTTGGATAAACAAAACTAGCTCCAAACAACACATTTATCGCAAATACAAAGCTTAGTAGATATCTCATAGCAATCCTTTATTTATTAAATCCACCCATGCCACTTAGCATCTGCGAGGCGGCAAATTTTTTATCATCTTCTACCATTTTATATCCATCATTTATGGCGCTCATAAGTAGAATTTGCAAAGATTCCTTATCTTCAAGTAAAGAATCATCTATGTTTAAATCGATAACTTCACCATGTCCGTTTAAACTTACTTTTACAAGTCCACCACCACTTTTTGCGGTAAACTCTTTATTATTTGCATCTACTTCCATCTTTTTTGCTTGCTTCTGTGCCATCTCAAGCATTTCGCCCATTTTAGAAAAGTCCATATTTTCAAACATAATTTATCCTACAAAATCTCTAATTTCTACTATATTATTCTTTTCACCTATCAATACAACTGACGGCTTAAAACCATTTGCTTCAATCTCGCTCATACTTGCATATGCGATTACTATAATTTTATCTCCAATTTCTGCTTTTCTAGCAGCTGCGCCATTTAAGCAAATATCTTTTTTTCCTCTAGTACCTTCGATTACATAAGTGCTAAATCTTTCACCATTGTTGATATTTACTATCTCTACTTTTTGTCCAAATCTTAACTTTGCCGCGTCCATTAAATCTTTATCAATTGTTATGGAACCCACATAATTTAGATTTGCATCACTCACTGTTGCTCTATGAATTTTGCTATATAGCATATCAAATGTCATCTATTTTACCTTATCTTTCCTATTAAACTTCTTATTACAATTCTGTCATCAAATGGAAATTTTTCTCTGTTTATCTCTTGATAAGTCTCATCACCTTTTCCCAAAACTAGCAGTACTTCATCTTTTTCTTGCCATTTTATAGCTTCACTTATCGCCTTTTTTCTATCAACTTCTACCCTAAGTGCCTTAGAATATTTGGCACCCTCATATATCTCTTTGATTATCTCTTGCGGATTTTCACTTCTAGGATTATCACTCGTTATGATGATTTTTTTAGCATATTTTGAAGCGATAAATCCCATCTTTGCTCTTTTATCTCTATCTCTATCCCCTCCTGCCCCAAAAACCACTATTATATCTTTGTTTTTCAAACTATCCATCACTTTTTGCATGCCATCAGGCGTATGAGCAAAATCAACTATGATAAGCGGATTATCACTCACAATCTCCATCCTGCCTTCTACTCCAGCAAAATTACTAACCTTGTCACAAATCTCTTGCATTGGAGCGATTCCTAGCATATCAGCTGCTCCAATTGCAGCAAGGATATTGTATAGATTGAAAAAACCATGTAATGGGCTAGAAAATTCATAAACTTTTTCTATCTTTGAGATTGCAGCACTTATACCATCGTCTAGTGCATAAGCTAAAACTTTATAAGTTGATGGATTTTCGACACCATATGTCATGCAATTTTTCTTATTATATCTTATCTTTGTATCATCTTTATTGATCAGTTTTTTGCATTCATCATCAAAAAAGCTACTTTTCACTTGAATATAATTTTCCAAACTTTTATGAAAATCAAGATGGTCTTGAGTAATATTTGTAAATATTTTTAATATAAAATTTAATCCATCTATCCTGTTTTGCACTATAGCATGTGAGCTTACTTCGGTTATGAAATAACTACAGCCTTGCTCTTTTGCGTCTTTTAAGTGTTTTATTGTTTCTAATATTGTAGGTGTTGTTAAGCTCTTTTTGGTGACTTTTTTTTCATTTATAAAAAAACCTCTAGTGCCTTGCATAGCTACTTTTTTATCTAAATCTAATAGCAGTGAATACAGTGCAGCCGCTGAAGTTGTTTTACCGTTTGTTCCCGTAATCCCAATAATACTAATGCCTTCGTTTAAGCCTAGTATCTTTAAAACTTCTACTGCTGATATAAAATTTACACATCCATTGTTTTTGGCATCATTTAAATACCTCTCATTTAACTTTGTCAAAAGAAATGCACCATTTTTATTGCACTCTTTCGAATTGTCTGTTATAAACTCATATGAAAGTCTATCTTTTATATTAATTATCAACTTTTTCCTGCTTTTTTCACAAGAGAAAGTAATTTTGAGTCATTAGGAAATATACTTATAGCACTCTCAAGATAGCTCAAAGACATCTCCTCATAACCATTATCAATCAATTTTTCTAAAAAATCAACAAAATCTTCTTTTTTTGAAATCATCACTTTGGTTGAAAACATGATATCTTCAAATGCCTTTGTAAAACTTCCTCTTTGTCTAATGTGCTTTATAAAGTCTTCGTATTCAATACCGTTTTCCTCATTGATTGCAAACTCTAACTCTTTTGAGTCTATTAACTTATATATTGACTCTGTGCTATTATCTATAAGGTCTATAATGTCTTCTACTACATTTTCGCTATTTTCATGGTCGTCTTCAACTAAAAGTAGATAATATTCAAGTAAAGCTTCTGCTTCTGCTTCTTTTTCTTTTGCCATATCTGCAAGTATTGCTCCTAATTTTGCTTCTTTGCAATCTGGGTCAATTTGAAGAGCAATAGAAAATTGCAATAATGCAGCATCATAATCTTTTTTGTAAAAATTATCTATTCCTAAGGTCACATTCAGCTTCATACTCTATAGCGCCTCTATGTTAAACTCAGCGCCTAAAGGTATATTTTCCAAACCTATCTCAGGATGTATATCGATTTTGAGTTGTCGTTCTATACCATATTTAAGTGTTTGTGAAGCAGATGCGCATCCATGACATGCACCTTGTAATTGCACATAGACGATGCCATTTTTAACACCGAGTAATGTAAGTCCACCACCATCTAAAGCTAACATTGGTTTGACTTTATCTAAAGATTTTTCAACTGCAGGTAATAATTCTTCATCATTAAAGGGTAACATGCTTTATCCTAATATTTTTTCTTATTTTCTCAAATATATGGTTAAAAGCGACTGAATTATTAAAGATAATATTTTTTGTGTTAAACTTATCAAGTTAGAGAGTATATTTAGCGGTGAAGTGAAATATAAAGGCTGAAGCTAAAAGCTTCAGCCTTTATAAGATTTGTATTACTATACTAACTCTATAAATGCCATGGAAGCAGCGTCGCCTCTTCTGGTTCTTGTTTTGATTATTCTTGTATAACCACCATTTCTATCCACATATTTTGGTGCAATTTCTTCTACAAGTTTTTTGGTGCAAGTTTTATCTTGTAAAGCTGCAAATACAGCTTTATGAGCGTTAAAATCACCTTTTCTTGCTCTTGTGATTAATTTCTCTACATATCCTCTAAGCTCTTTAGCTTTTTGTTCTGTAGTTTCAATTTTTTCATATTTTATAATTGCTATCGCTAGGTTTTTTAATAGAGCACTTCTATGTGTTGAAGTACGACCTAGTTTTCTATATCCATGCTTATGTCTCATGCTTAGCCCTCATTCGTTTCAGATTTTAAATCTTGGATTTTCTTTGTTAAGACTTCTGCTGAATCTTCTAAAAATTCAAAACCAACTGGAAATTCTAAATCTTCCATAACTTGTTTGATTTCTTCTAAGGATTTTTTTCCAAGATTTTTCAAGTTTTTAAGTTCAACTTCGCTCATCAATGATAATTCACCTATATACTTTATATCTGCTCTATCTAAGCAGTTATAACTTCTAGCACTTAGATTTAAATCTTCTATGCTCTGTAGTAATTTACCAAACTCCATGCTTGTCTCAACTTCTACTTCATTTGTTTCCACTTTTATATCCAATATACCTTGAAATACTGACATTTGTGCATACATAGCTTCCATAGAGTGCTTAAAAGCATCGATTGGAGTTATAAGCCCATCAGTTTCAACAGTAAAAACTATCTTTTCATAATTTGGATTATCTTCAACCAATATTTTTTCAATCTCATATACAGCTTTTTTTACTGGTGTAAAGAAACCATCAAGTGCAATATAACCAGCATCTACATCTTCTCTAATTTGTTCACTAGGAACATACCCAATGCCCTTTTCAACAATAATTGAAAAGTTTAATTCAGCATCTTCATTGATAGTTGCGAAGTAGTTATCTGGTGTAACAATTTCTACATCATCACTATTTAAATCTACCCCTCTAATCTCTTTTGGCCCTGTAAATGAATAGTTAAGTACTGCTCTGTCTGCATCATTTTTAAGTTTAAATCGAATATTTTTAAGATTTATTATAAAAAGCGCTACATCTTCCAACATTCCTCTGATACTATCAAATTCATGAGTTACGCCTTCAATTCTTACAGCAATTGGTGCACAACCTACGGTTGAACTAAACAATAGTCTTCGAAGTGGATGAGCTAAAGTTATTGCAAAACCTGCTTCAAAAGGATATGCACTTATTTTAATCTTATTTTTAGAAATATTTTCTACTTCAATTTCTGTTGGCATGTGTGCTGATGTGTTAATACTTTTCATATGCTACCTACCTTATTATTTAGAATAAAGCTCAACGATTAATCTCTCTTCAACCGGAATAACTATTTCTTCTCTCTGTGGTATTCTTGTGAAAATACCAAAAGATTTACTTGTGTCAATATCCACCCATGGAACTATCCCTGTTTGTGCTGTCAATTCTAACGCACGAACAATTTGTGGATTATTTTTAGATTTTTCACGAACTTCTACTTTATCGCCTGCTTTAACTCTATATGAAGGAATATCTAGTTTTTTTCCATTTACTAAAATATGTCCATGAGTTACTAATTGACGAGCAAATCTTCTAGTTGTTGCAAAACCCATACGGTAAGCAACATTGTCCAATCTTCTCTCAATTAACAATATAAGGTTTGTTCCTGTGTTACCTTCAGTTTTGTTAGCATCTGAAAAAAGTCTTCTAAACTGCTTTTCAGAAACACCATACATAAACTTCGCCTTTTGCTTCTCTTTTAATTGAAGCCCATATTCACTTACTTTTGTTCTTCTTTGACCGTGTTGTCCTGGTGCGTAAGGTCTTTTATCAAGTGCGCTTTTACCAGCAAGTCTTCTCTCGCCTTTAAGTGCTAAGCTTACACCGAGTCTTCGCTCAAGCTTTTCAACTGGTCCTCTATATCTCGACATTTTTTCTCCTAATCTAATGCATAAACAATAAAATTATTTATTTATATTTGTATCAATAAGATACCTTGATTTATACTCTTCTTCTTTTTGGAGGTCTGCATCCATTGTGAGGTAGTGGGGTAATATCTTTTAGAAAAGTTACCCTGATTCCTTCATATGCACCTACACTTTTGACTGCAGTTTCGCGACCTGACCCTGGACCTTGAACTTTGATTCCTAGTTCTTTGATTCCATGTTCTATTGCTTTTGCCAATGCATCATCAACTGCTTGTTGAGCTGCATATGGAGTTGATTTTTTGCTGCCTTTAAAACCTAGGCTGCCTGCACTACTCCATGCAATAACATTTCCCATCTCATCAGTTACAGTCACAACAGTGTTATTGAATGTTGCAGAGATATATACTACACCTTTTGCAATATTTTTCTTAACAACCTTTTTTCTAGCTACTTTTCTTTTTGCCATCTGTTTCCCTTTGAGACTCTAATTAGCTTTTGCGCCGACGGTTCGTTTCTTACCTTTTCGTGTACGCGCATTAGTTTTTGTTTTTTGACCTCTAACAG
>Ga0256829_1001359_pt1 | contig 20326 bp, 19 predicted proteins | sample 131447metaG_FD_185979 | JGI IMG/M metagenome (GOLD analysis project Ga0256829, IMG submission 185979) | Hydrothermal vent microbial communities from Lau Basin, Pacific Ocean - 131-447 | ecosystem: Environmental > Aquatic > Marine > Hydrothermal vents | place: Pacific Ocean: Lau Basin | collected...
TTTTCCGTTAGAGGCTATCCCAACTACCTTGCAATCTTATTAAGCTCATATATGGCCGATTATGCCACCTCATGGGGACGTTTCGTACATCTCTATTGAACTCAATTTTTTATGTCGAATATCCAGCTTAACCTATATTGCCTTTCAATTCGTGGCAAAACCACTTAAGATTGCTTGTGGTTTTTACTTTGCGTAACTCTGCGTACTCTGCGGTGAATGCTTTGACTCACTTTTCTTGAACCACAATATCAATGTGAATTGGAGTATTTTAATTTGAACCTGAGACATCCCTTTAAACCTTCACCATTGCTTGTAATAGGTATGCATCGCTCAGGAACCACACTAATATGCAAGCTGCTTCAGCAGATGAACTGCTTCATGGGCTTCCGCCGAGAGCCCAACGAAGAATCCACCTTTTTCAGACGCCTGAATGATGCCATTTTAATGCGCCATGGCGCATTATGGAATCACCCTGCCCCATTCAAAAAATTATTACTGGATCACAAAGCATGTCAAATGCTGGCACTGGAGGTGCACCAAAAAACGCATCAGTTTCCCGCACTGGAGTATTGGGGACCGTTATTGCGCACCGGTGTTCAACGCAAATATACATACTGGGGCTGGAAAGATCCCCGAATGAGTATTGTTTTGCCGATTTGGCTGGAATCATTTTCGGAAGCAACAGTGATCCAGGTTGTCAGAAATGGCATAGATGTTGCAAACAGCTTATGGAGCCGGGATATTCGCATGCGTGAAGAAGGCAGTAAGAACCTGCCAATCGAATACCCATCTCTTATGGATAATTTCCAGTTGTGGTGTGATTATATGGAATTCAGCGATGATGCCCTTCAGAATTGGCAAGGCAATTGCTTTACGATGCAATATGAAAACCTCCTTGAATCACCACATGAAGGTATTTCCGAGCTTGCTGCATTTCTGAGTATTGAAGCTCCCGCAAGCCTGTCTCGAATGGTGAACACAACAAGAAAATATGCATTTTTGGAGAACCCGGAATCGCTAGCTTTATACCAACAAGTGAAAGATCATCCGTATATGGTGAAGTACAACTATCACCATATCTCAAATTAACAGGAAAACGGATTAAATGAATATAAAACAAGCAGCCAGAGACGGCATCATTATTTTGCTCATTTCCCTTGCGCTGCTCGTATGTTCAGAGATTGCACTGAGAATCATCTTCCCGGAAGAAATAGAGGTTTCAGGCAATACCCCATCCCCTGCAATGCTTGCGTACCAATTTAACCCGGACTATCTGGTCGCACTAAAGCCTGGAATACACAAAACATACACCCGACTAAGGCAAAATGGCGGGAATACCATACACTGGCAAACCAATGCAGATGGATTTCGCGGCCCTGCCCTGCAAAGCAATCCTGAAACGCGCATCATGGTCTATGGTGATTCAAATATTCAGGCCCGATTCTCGACTGATAAAAACACTTTTGTCCGCCAACTGGAACGCCTTTTAAATCAACAAGGTATTCCAGGAACGGAGGTAATTAATGCAGGGACAGTCGGTTTTGGTCCGGATCAAAACCTGATCAGATTCTCGAAGGAGGTCGATATCTATCATCCCGACATGGTTATTTTTCATATTTTCGCAGATAACGACTTTGGCGATATTATCCGCAACCGCTTGTTTGAACTGAACGAGTCGGGAGAACTAAAAGCAACAGACTTTCCTAAAACAATGGACTCACAACTCCAACACAATAAATCATCTGGAAGGAATAGTTTTATTTCAACACTGTTAGTTTTTAAAGCTGCCCGAAAAGTAATCAGATCCATGACTGTAAATACCAGCGATGAATATTTTCAAATTATGCAACACGCAGCGAGTCATGAATATGCAATTTATAAAGCTTCACAGCCACGAAAATTTTCTAATTTTGGAGATCATTACGATATCGACATTGCCTTGCACCCAAAGCAAGAGTCATCCACAACAAAAGTTCGATTAATGAGTGCCGTGCTGGGCAAAGCAAAAGAGCTGGCTGATCACAAAGGCGTTGCCTTCATGGTGGTCATAGAGCCATCTGTTATAGATTTAACCGAAACAAACTCGGCTTTAAGTTATCAATATCTGCAACAATTTCCTTCATACCAGAGAAACAGGCTTACCGAGATAGTCAGAAAAATATGCCTTGATAAAAAAATACATGCTCTTGATCTGTTTGACCCGTTCCTGAAAAACCATCCGGAAAAACTCTACTTTATTGCAAATGATCACTGGAATGATGTAGGTCAGGCACTGGCCGCCAAAGAGACCGCCTCATACATCATCTCGAACGCATTGCTTGCCGGTCAATCGACCCGGTCAAACCCTTAGCTTGAAATTGTTCCTCTTGCCTCAAATGGGATCGCACATGTATGATTTGCTTTATGACTACTATGATTGCCGAAGTTTATGATGCGCTAACAGATGCCGGAGCAACCAAAGAAAAAGCTGAGGCTGCCGCAAAGGCTGTCGCTCAATATGACAGGGATATCTCTGTCATCAAAGGTGATCTCCAGTTATTAAAGTGGATGGTTGGGTTTAATCTTGCATTTTCTATGGCAATGCTATGGAAAATTTTCGACTAACTCCAAACCTTTGACATTAGTCTCTTACGAAAAATATCTCGTGCCGCAAAATGTAGAAGGAATTTTTAGATGTATTGCATTGTATGTTGATAATCGACAGGTTAAGTGTTTATTTAAGAATAGAAAATCTGGCCACGAATGACACGAATGAACACGAATTAAAAGGCAATTTGAAGGTTTTATAATCAGTGTGAATTCGTCCCCCAGGGGATATTCTCTGCTGCAAGCAGCATTCACCTGATGAAATCAGTGGCTAAGGCCTTCAGAGTTTCCTGTTTGGTTCCGGCTATGCCGGGTCGGGAAGCGAGACATTGCGTTTCCCTCATTGGAAATTCTCAATTTCTCCAAATCAAGTATCGTCTTGCAATCATAAAAATAACAAAACCACCGACCACCGGAAAACGTAATCGATTCAGGAATATAATCTGCATTCATGCGGCGCTTTCCAAGCCCGGTAATCATCTGCTCCCATGCCGGCAGATGATTCACGATGGGACTAATAATCATACCCTTTGATAACACATCCACAATCAGACGATACTTTAACTTGCTACCATCCTTTCTGGTAATCGTCATATACATTTCCGGAGTTTTATATAATGTCTTCATCATCGAACCCAAAACAGTCAGATGAAGATCAAGGCTGGCCTGCAAGTAGCCATCGCTACCATCGACAAACGGCAATTCGATATTGTGATCCAGCATGAACGGCTTACGCTCCAGCTTTTCGTAACTTAATATTCTTGGCCTTACTCTGCGCTTTAAAACGATATATCTGTTTGTTTTTCCTGCGCTATCATACAATGATAAAATAGCAGTCCAGGAAAATCCGTCTTCCATACCAGAATACCTGCCATCAACACTTTCTATGCGAAACAGCAATCGCTCCGGCGCCTTGTCGGAATAGAGATAATTACGATCCAATGCAGCAAGTCGACCGGTATAGGCCTGGTAGCTTTGCAGCAAAGGGCGTGGTCTATAATTCAATTGATTGGCGATAAGAATAGGCGCCCGCCATGGATAGATATCCACCGACTCATCAGGGCCAATCACGCTTTGCAAAGGAAATGAATGTCTGATTTGAGCCAAAGCCGTAGCATAAGCAATATCCTGATCTGCCTTACCATGCAGGAACACACTGCCTGCTGCTCGCAAGCGTTGCATCACATCCCTGTCGAGCACCTCCAGATAGGTTGAATGAGCCCTTGATGTATGAATATAGATCGTAGGCACAACAGCCAGCATTGCAATTCCACAAAACACCAACTGGTATACCTTCCGGGGGAAATGTCTGAAAAAATAGGTGGAATAAATTGCCATCACGAAAACAAGCGTTGGCCAACTAATTTCAATATGCCCATCCTGGCGTACATGGCCTGCTTTAAAGCTCATAAACAGAACGAGCAGCAATCCCAGCCAGCGGGTAAAATTGGTCAAATCAAATCTTTTTTCCTTCCACTCGATCAATGCGGAAAAAACAACAAATGTCGATACCACCAACAAATAAACAGATAACTCTGCAACCGACTTGCTTATTTGCATCGCCTGACTATAACCAGAGGTAACTATCAAGCTATGCTGCAGGTATGGCAAAATACTGGACAATTCCTGCTTACCCAATGAAACAGCAAATAATACAAACAGTACCGCAAAAAAGATGCTATAGCGGGGGACTTTTCGCATCATCAACAAACGAAAATCAAGTAGTATAAGAATCACAACAGCCAAAATAAGCCCCGTGAATTTTTCTAAACCTATCAGTGCTGCAAAGGAAATTAATCCAACGGTGAGTCCAGCCCGCACTGCGCTGAATTTCTTCCTCTGATCAAGCACAAAAATCAATAACAATGCAAAATATGAAAATAAAATAGCATCTCTTACGAAAACGCCAACCGTCAGTATCGTGTAGACAAGTATGCATTGAACCGATATTTGAATTCTATTCCCGGAAGCAGACAGGTAATAAACAACCATCAAAAACATTAACGACAGGCTTGCCCAAAATGCCAACATAGAATAATAATGATCAGGGTAATATTGAGGCAACCATAAAAACCCAAGCGGACCAAATGTAAAAACAACATCCCGACCAAACTGCATGCCCTGCGCATACGCATAATGGATTGCCATTTGCCATGACGGGTCTAATTCAGCAGCAGGCATCGACATATGCCAGGGAATGGACATGATCAGCACAAGCAAACCTGTGACACACAATAACACAGAGTTTTTTCTCATATAATCACCTATTTTTGACCTGAATTCAACGAAACGCTAACTTCCTGATTGCAATATGTGATTTAGGCAATAGCAACAACCGTTCGGTATAAATCTCCGCATCATCAAAGATGGCTGTCAGCATTGGTTTGTTGAGTAAGCGTGTGCCCTCGACCAGGCGCATGGCCGTATCCATATCCTTCGCCCTGGGCCAATGCCCCAGCTTGAAATGTTGCGTCAACCAGATGCGCATGGGCTGAGGCAACCAATGGATCAACGGCGTCATGCAATGCACTTCAACAGGAAACCAGAAGTTCGGAGTCTGGACAAAATAACTCTCTGCAACCCGTTTAATCTCATTCCCCAACTGCATCATTTGATCCCAGCCGCCAACGTGCTCGATGACCGAATTCGAATATGCGATATGAAATGCATTGTCTTGATATGCCGCCATGTTGCATCCATCAGCTGCAACGTAGGCAAAATGGGGGTCATCTTTAACGACAGAGGATTCATATAAATTAGCCAGCGTGACATGCATGTGATAGGCATCCATATCAGCATCAGAAAAAATATTCCAGTGCTCCCTGGTGCCGCCAATATCAATGATATTCACTTGCCCGTATTTCTCAAACACCGCATGTATAATCGGCATCAGCAACTTCATCCGCCTGCCACGAAGCCTGGAACCGATCGATTTCTTATCACTGTAATCAGTCAGCCTGCCTGCCAACGACATTTGCCCCCCTCTTTTTTAAGTTCGTTAACCTTAGCACAGGATAATCAAAATACGGAATAAAAACCTTTTCCAACATGAAATAATCCTGAAATAAGCCTGAAATAATCGTCGAAGCCTTGGTTGTGAAGGCCCCGTCATATCAATAGCTTCCATGACATTCAGCACTTTTTTGAATGATTCAGATCAGGTAAATTCTGGCGAAATACATCAGCCAGGAGATCAACATTTTTTTTAAGATCATATTGATCAATAACCCGCTGACGCGCTTCTTTCCCCATTCTTTTTCGAAGTTCAGAATCATTCATCAGCTTCATCAAAGCATCTGCCAGCCCTTCAACATCAGATGGCGCTACCAGTAAACCATCAACTCCGTCTCGAATCAATTCAGGTATGCCTGTAATGCGAGTTGTGACACAAGGGATTTCCATTGCCATGGCTTCCATTAAGACGACAGGAATACCTTCTGCAAAGCTGGCAATAGAAAAAGCATCCGCGTGTGCATACAGTTCGAGAATCCGATCCTGATTAACGGCGCCTTCAAAAATAACAGCTGTTTCCAATCCGCTTTCATGCACATGTTTTTCCAGCGATTGGCGATCTGCACCATCACCGACGACCCTTAATCTGATTTTTTTCCTCTGCTTAATAATTCTGCCTATTGCATCAATTAAAACATGTTGCCCTTTTGCTGAACAAAGTCTCCCTACACATACAACCTCAAAGACTTCGGGTGCTACATTAAATTTCCTCGGTTTAAATATAGTAGGGTCAACACCCAGCCGAACAACTTTAAGTTTTTGCCAATGTTCATAGGGCGACAGTTTTGACAGCTGACTCCGCGCAAAATAACTGATACAACATATAAAATCAGATCGAATAACCTTTTCACCCAAATATTGGCGATCAGCATCATAAAATTCATCAGGGCCGTGTACTGTCATTGAAAAACCAAATCCAAACACTTCTTTTACAAACATCGCAATGGTAGCTGCCTGGCTGCCCAGGTGTGCATGCAAGTGCGTTTGATTGCGCGATTGCATCCAGACGCCGATCATCAGAGCTTCGGTGAAGTAAGCAACATTGTAAATAAGCCTGCGCATATCCAACCCGGCAAGTTTTATTGCCAGAACCCAACCACGAAAGTAATCTTTTGGCTGTTTGATCAGAGCCTTGCCATGAGCCTTCAATGCCCCGCGAACGCCATCAGGAATCACGTAGTACGTCATATCCGATTCTGCTGCTTCTGCTGCTGTAAGCCCTTCACGTGCACGGTCAGCGGCGTTAATTGAAGCGACATCGATTCGAAATCCTAAACACCGCAACTGTATGACTTCCCGAATAATGAATATCATGGATAGCATAGGATATTGACTGACGACATATGCCATAGATCTCGGGCTTGTATCAGCTTTAGCGGACAGTTCTGAAGTGGATGCTTTATTCATGTTGGCATTTGCAGGGTGTTCTTAAAAGTGATATTTAACTGCTCACGTATTTCGTCCATCAATCGCATGATAGTGAGTGTATCATCTAAAGGCATGATATTACTTTCTGTAACCCCCGCTTGCACACAACGGCTTACCTCACTAATTTCAAATTGATAGCCCAAACCCGGATAAGGTTTTTTGACCAAAGTAGCACCTGCTATTTTACTGAGTTTCGGCATTACCATACGCCGTAGTCGTTGAGTTACTTTCCCATATTTTGGCATGGGGCCGGGGGTAGCAGGTATGGCCTGCTGACTAATTTTATCACGCATTGAAATTGAGACTGGATGAAAAAATGGGGAATGAATACGAATCGATCCTTTTGAACCATTTATAACTGCTTCATTGGTACCGTATCCCATAAGTGTTGCTGATAAATTCGCCACTGCACCTGATGCATATTTCAATAAATAGCTTGAGGTTTCATCCACACCAGTCTTGCCAATTTCTGCCACTGATCTAACAGATTCATGTCTACCTAATAAAAAGTGAGCCAGACTTAATAAATAAACACCCCGATCAAGCAGTGCTCCGCCGCCTTCTTTAAGGTTGAAAAATCGCTTTTCCGGAGCGTATGGTGTGGGAAAACCAAAGTCAGCAATCAGAGAAGTAACATCTCCTATTTCCCCTGCATCAATACGCCGCTTTACGTCGTGTAGTACAGGAAAAAACCTTGTCCACATGGCTTCCATACAGAAAACACCTTTTTTTCGTGCCCCCTTCACAATAGCACTGGCTTCTTCAAAATCTAAAGAAAATGGTTTTTCACACATCACTGCCTTACCATGCTCAAAGCACATTAAACAATCTTCTTTATGTCGATGATGTGGGGTCGCAACATAAACAACATCAATTTCGTCATCATTTATCATTTCCTCGTAGTTCGAATAAGCCTTGGGAATATTAAATGATGTAGCAAATGCTTGTGCTTTTTTTTCACTGCGGGAAGCAACGGCAACAAGTCTGGATTGCTCAGCCCATTCAAAGCAACCGGCCACTTGATTGGCGACCATACCCGTCCCCATAATTCCCCATCGAACCTCTGGGCATGTTTTCACAGCGGATTACAACTTTCCCTTCGCCCAGTTTGCAGGCTCTACCGGGTCGAATGTCGTAGTCATCTGATAAGTTGCCCCCTGTTGGCGCGCATAATGAATGGCTAGCGCAATCTCATTCACATGCAATGAGAATTGCGCAGATAAACGGCTCGGTCTATTTTCACAAATGGCTGCTGCCATTTCTGCAACACCGCGCGCAAAATCCATGCGTTGCGCTCCACTGTTTTTCACTTTTGGAGTATCAGCCATTGTCATTTTATGACGACGTTTGACAGGGCTGTAAAAAGTCTTGCGCCGGATATGCATCATCTTCCTGCTATAGACCGGAGCATAATAATCCCAGGCATCTTCGGTGAACAGTATGCCTTTATCCCCCACTATTTTTAATTGGTGATTGTGGGGAGCAATAATACTACAGGTTAGTCGCGCCACCACACCTGATGCAAACTGAATACATGCCACTGTAAAATCGGGTGAATCCATATTCAATTCAACCCCTGGTATTTTATTTTCTATTTGAGTAGAGCCAAAAGCGGTAACAGATGTAGCAGGGCCAAAAAAAGCGGCAAACCAGGAGACATAATATCCGGCATGTTCTAACGTACAACCAACCTCAAATTCATCTTTTGCAGGCCAGGGTACACCTGATAGACTCACCCACTTATCATAGGTCATCAGGTGCACCAGTCCATCATCCATTTCAGCATAGACCACACGCACTTTTCCAATGGTATTTTCACGCTGGGCTTGCCACAGTGTTTGCGCTGTTTCACCAAGCAAACTACACGGTGCAGAACTGATTTGCAGATTTTTACTCTCTGCCAACGCCACAAGCTCTTTTGCCTCATCCATGTTCATGCCAAGTGGTTTTTCTGAGTAAACGTGCTTTCCGGCCTTTAATGCAGCAAGAGATACCTCGTAGTGATCTCGAGGGTTCGTCAGGTTTAAAACTATCTCAATATCTTTATCACTTAATAGTTCATCGAATGTTTGGTAGACATCAATTGAATGAAACTCAGAAAAATTCATGGCTCTTTCCGGGATTTTATCCATCACCCCCTTCAGTTGAAGATCAGAGTGTAGCGGCAAGGTGCTTAAATAATAATCTGCAACAAAACCGCATCCAACAATAGCCACTTGCATACAGTGCGAACCTCTTTCCTGGAATATGTGATATTGTAACGTAATACACTGACGACGAGAAGGAGTTGTCAGCAACAAAACAGCAATATCTACAATCATCATAAAAAGCAAACCCTGGTATCTGAGACTATAGAGTATCAAATTCCCTTAAATCTGCTAAAATTGAAAACATATTACTCATACATAGAGTAGCAATCCACTATTCACAAAGATTATAAGGATCCCATGACAGACTTGAAACCATACATTTTACTTTTGCGCCCTCACCAATATGTAAAAAATATATTTGTGTTCGCACCGTTTTTATTTACATTTGAATACAGCACCGAAGCCTTCTACCACTCTGTGACCGCCTTTATTCTTTTTTGCATGGTCGTCAGCGGTATTTATGTCTTCAATGATTTTATGGATATTGAGGAAGACAAACAGCATCCGGTTAAAAAGAACCGACCTTTGGCAAGTGGCGCCATCAACAAACGCATAGCAGGTATATTGATCCTTGTGCCAGCTGGTTGCTCGCTGCTGATTTCCTTTACCATAAACAGCAGTCTGTTTGCAGTACTTCTGACCTACGTCATCCTGAACATCGCTTATTCTATCAAACTCAAACATATCGTTCTTGTAGATATTTTCATCATTTCTGCCGGTTTTGTTTTGCGTGTATTTGCTGGCGCTGCCGCGATTGATGTCATTCCGTCGGCATGGATTATTATCATGACCTTTCTGCTGGCACTGTTTCTGGCCATCGCCAAACGCCGGGATGACATCCTGCTTGCGTCACAGGGGCTGGAAACCAGAAAAAATATCGATGGCTATAATCTGGAACTGGTCAATGCTTCGATGGTGGTAATGGCTGCAGTCATTATTGTCAGTTACATACTTTACACCGTTTCACCCGAAGTCACTGCAAGGATGCATAGCCGCCACCTCTATTTGACAGCGGTGTTTGTGATCCTGGGCATCATGCGATACATGCAATTGACCTTTGTCGAAGAAAAAAGTGGCAGCCCAACCAGAGTAGTGTTGACTGATCGCTTTATACAACTCACATTATCTGCATGGCTGATGTCATTCCTGGCAGTAGCTTTTCTGTGAATATAGCGATTAAGTACTCTGTCTTTGCTGGTGTGGCCACCTGCATCAATTTGCTTGGTCAATATGTCAGCCTTCTGATTTATAACGACATATATAGCCTGTATATCGCCATGATTTTCGGAACGCTGGCTGGCCTGATCAGCAAATATATTCTCGATAAAAAGTATATTTTTTATCATCAGCCAAAAAACAGGGCCGATGATGGAAAAAAATTCATCCTCTATGCTATGACAGGTATTTTTACCACCATTATTTTCTGGGGTACTGAAATCACCTTTGATATGCTATTTTCCAGCCGCTCAGCCAAATATATTGGTGCCGTGATCGGCTTGAGCATTGGTTATGTCTGCAAATATTTTCTGGATAGCCATTTCATCTTCAAGGCGGAAAAATGAAACTCAAGAGTTGGGGAAACTACCCGATCATTGAAGGTGAAACCCACCGGTTCGATTCAGTGCATCAACTCGAAAAGATTCTGTCTGCTCCGGAAAATATTATCCCCTATGGCAATGGCCGCAGCTATGGCGATAGCGCCTTAAGCAGGGAACAGATATTGGTAAAACCATACCATTATTTTCTCTCTTTCGATGAAATAAATGGTGTCCTGCGTTGTCAGGCCGGTACGTTACTGGCCGATATTCTGGAGTCATTTGTACCTCGAGGCTGGTTTCTTTTCGTCACCCCCGGGACGCGTTTTATTACTGTGGGTGGTGCCATCGCCAGCGATGTGCATGGCAAAAACCACCATGTCGCCGGCACCTTCAGTGATCATATCATCGAATTCACCATCATGTTGCCAGATGGTGAAACAGTGATCTGCTCCCATGATAACAATATTGAACTATTCAGAGCCACATGCGGCGGTATGGGATTAACCGGAGTCATACTCGAAGCAACCATTCAGCTACAACCCATCAGCTCAGCCCTGATTTCTCAAACCACAATCAAAACAGCAAATCTTAAAGAAACATTTGACGCATTCGAACATTACGGAGACTCCACCTATAGCGTGGCATGGATCGATTGTCTGACCAGGGGGGAAGCTCTGGGGCGCTGCCTGCTATTTACTGGCGAACATTCAGAACATGGGTCGCTGGCCTATGAGAGCCGCATTAAAATAGATATTCCCGTTCCGTTTCCCGGCCCGACATTGAATCATTATAGCATTAAGGCGTTCAATGCCATCTACTACCATAAAGTAACATCTGCGATCTCCAGTCAACAGGTGGATCTCAATAGCTTTTTTTATCCGCTTGATGCCATAGGTCATTGGAACAGAATCTACGGCAAGCAAGGCTTTTTACAGTATCAGTTTGTACTGCCGAAAAAAGCAAGCTATGAAGGGTTGAAGCAAATATTGAGCCACATTGCAGCATCTGGAAAAGGCTCCTTTCTGGCTGTATTGAAACTATTCGGCAAAGCGAACAGCAACTACCTGTCTTTTCCCATGGAAGGCTATACACTGGCTCTGGATTTCAAGATAGAATCCGGAATATTTGAACTGCTGGATCAGCTTGACGAAATTGTAGTCGAATTCGGCGGTCGTTTTTATCTGGCCAAGGATGCGAGGGTATCCCAACGCATATTTGAAACAGGTTACCCTGCGATAGAAAAGTTCAGAGACATCAGGAAAACGCTACATGCCACAGAAAAGTTCAATTCCATACAGTCCAAACGCGTAGGTATATAATCATGAGTTTTGTATTCATCATCGGGGCGAAAAGCGATATTGCCAGGGCGACAGCCAAAGAATATGCCAAACATGGTTACGATCTCTACCTTGCTGCCAGGAACGCAACAGAACTGGAAGATTTTGCCAATGACCTTCACATTCGATTCAATCGAAAGGTGGTCTGCAAGGAACTGGACATACTGGCTTATGATACGCACGAGCAAACATATCAATCGCTCGAACCCAAACCCTCGGGCGTGATTTCTGTAGTGGGCTATCTTGGCAACCAGGAGTTGGCACAAACAGATACCTGTGAAACAGAGCGTATCATCAACACCAATTATACCGGCGTGGTCAATATATTGAATATTATCGCCAATGAATTTGAACAACGCCGGGGTGGATTTATTGTTGCGATCAGTTCAGTAGCAGGGGACAGGGGCCGGAAAAGCAATTATATCTACGGCAGCGCCAAGGCAGCTTTAACAACTTACCTGTCCGGCTTAAGAAACAGGCTTCATGGTGCCGGAGTGCATGTGCTAACGGTTAAACCCGGATTTGTGGCAACAAAAATGACTGAAGGCATGGACTTACCGGAAAAATTAACCGCCCAACCTGAAGATGTTGCAACAGATATTTATCAGGCTCAACAAAAACGAGTCAATATCCTTTATACAAAATGGATCTGGAAGTGGATTATGCTCATGATCAAAATCATTCCGGAGTGGAAATTTAAAGGCATGAACATATGACTCTGACCACTAAACACCCTGTCAGTTCGAGTGAGAAAAAAGCTGACAAATTATTACGTCAACTTGCTTTCTGTTTTCTTATCCTGGTCTTTATAGCAACTGTCTTTGATGCATATTCCGGCTATGTAGGTCATAATGTTTGGAAAATGGGTGACTGGCTCATTAATTACCAGGGCGGTTTTATCAGAAGAGGATTATTAGGAGAAACTATTTTTCAGCTATCCCGGCTCACTCATGTTAATCCGGGCTATTATGCTTTTTTATTGCAGATTTTATGTTATGCAATCTTTTTTACTTTTTCTTATCTATTGCTAAAAAAACAGCGCTCATTACTGCCCTACGCCCTGTTAGTATTTTCACCATTCATATATACCTTTCAACTCAATGACTCCCAGGGCGGCTACAGAAAGGAAATTATTTTTTTCGCACTGCTTGCATTTATCGCTCATGCCGCTAAAAGATATGAACATAAAAAATTCGAAAAACTGTTTTATGCCTCACTGCTGCTGTATCCGCTTCTGATTTTAACACATGAAATGCTGGCTGTTTTCCTGCCTTATTTATTAATCGTTTATATCTCAGTTACAGATTTAAGTAAAAAAAATATTCTGACTGTTTTCCTCCTTCTCTTGCCCTCTGTGACAACTCTTTTGGTCAGTATTATAAGTCAGGTCACCCCAAACCAAATCACCGAAATATTTAACGCTACAGCAAGAGAAGGCTATGCTTTATCCGGCGGAGCCATCGCATGGCTGGAAAAACCAGCGAGTTTTGGAGTAGATCAGGTGACGCAACTGATTCACTCCGAACATTATATTATTTATTATGTTTTAATTATACTACTTTCTGCACTCGCATTTATTCCCCTGCGCAAACAATTACGCACTATTTTCAATAACCGACTATCACAGGGATTGGTATTGATCAGTGCGACAGGTACGATTGCATTGGTAGTGGTTGCTTTAGATTGGGGACGGTTTATTTACATCCATCTGGTTTCATTATTTCTGTTATCACTTATTTCCACTACCCACCAGGATAAAAAGCCCTTTTACGAACAACTCACAGGGCAAGCTATATTCCATGGAAAAGTATCAACAATAATGTTCTCTCTGCTTTTTATGATCTACACACTATGCTGGCATATTCCACATTGCTGTTCACCTGCTCCTTATTCACACAACTATCACCAGATTAACGCTGTCACGTACATCCAGCCTTATATAAATACAATCGAGTCAGCCATAAAATAATGCTGGCCCTTTTCGATTTTGACGGAACCCTGACAACGAAAGACAGCCTGCCGGATTTTATCAAATTTGCTGTTGGCACCCAGTCTTATTACTTCGGACTACTGCGCTTAAGCCCTGTTTTAATGGCATTCAAACTCAAATGCATTCGCAACGATATTGCCAAAGAAAAACTCATCTCTTATTTCTTCAAAGGCTGGAATAGTGTTCACTTCCAACATGTTGCTGATCAATACTCAATTCAATGCATTGATAAAATAACGAAACCTGAAGCTATGGAACGAATACTCTGGCATCAAAATCAGGGCCATCAAGTGGTCATTGTGTCGGCATCATTGGAATGCTGGCTTAGGAAGTGGTGTGAACAGAAACACATCAAGCTCATTGCAACCAGGCTTGAAATAGTTGAAGGGAAGTTGACAGGTCGGTTTGCAGGAAAAAACTGTCATGGCGACGAAAAGGTGGCTCGCATCCATCAATCCATCGACATCTCCAAATTCGATCATATCTTCGCCTATGGCGACAGTAACGGTGACAAAGCCATGCTTGAACTTGCAGATGAATCATATTTCCGCTATTATAAATGATAACTTCGTAGAAAGTCATCAGAACGCCCATGGATGGGCGTGCAAATCAAAGGCCTCACCATAAAAGCAGTAAAAATCAATGGAGGGTATTTCATCCAATGACAGATGATCACACGGCATCTCAAGGCGTACTAACAGTTATCTCCAGTATTGGCGTATGTGTATTTGACAACAACGAGGTCATACTCACAAAAAAATTTACTGAGGCGATGGAGGCTTATGCGCGCAAATGGAATGGGCCTGTACGCATTATACAGCAACAGAACAAGCAAACCAGTGATGACATGGATAATCAGCGCATTGACCGCGCCCAACTCTCTTTCGAAATCATCGTGGTTGATTTCGAGTCTGATAACATGGAGGAATATTTAAAAGGAAGCGCCCTGGTGCTGGTTGCAGTAGGATACCAACTCAACAATATCAGCAAAATTTGCAACACACTCTCCATACCCTGCATCTATGTGTCAGAATTTACCCTTCGTGCTCGCCTGCAAAGCCTGTATCAAAACACCAAAAATCCTTTGCGATTATTCTATAGCACATGCTGGAACATCAATCAGGAGCGCAAACAAAGAAAGGCCATCGCACTGGCTCAGGGCCTGTGCGCCAATGGAGTGCCGACTTATCATGCCTACAAACATCTAACCCCCCACCCTTTTCTCTATTTTGACAATCGAATTCTGGAAGAGGATTTTATTTCACCAGAGCAACTCAACACTCGTTTGTCCAGCCTGAATGAAAAACGTCCCATTCGTCTGGCCTTCTCAGGCCGATTAATTAAAATGAAGGGCGTTGATCATCTCGTTCCATTGTGTTGCGAAATGGACAAACACTCTCTTGCATACAGCATGACTATCTTCGGAAGTGGTAAACTTGAACAGCATATTAAAAATCAGATCGAACAAGCCCACATAGGTGATCGCGTGCATATGACCGGAGCACTTGATTTCAGGAATGAACTACTGCCGACACTGCAAAATGAAATTGATTTATTTGTCTGCTGCCATGTTCAAGGCGATCCTTCTCATACCTATCTGGAAATATTATCCTGCGGACTCCCCATCGTCGGGTATAATAACGAAGCGTTCGAAGGCCTTTTGCACTTTTCCGATATGGATCTGGGGCGCTCCGCTCCAATGGGCAATAAAAAAGCACTGGCCAAACAGATTCAGTTATTGGATCAGAATAGAGCATTATTAGCCAGCATGTCAAAAAATGCGCGCTCTTTTGCGACTGAACACTGTTTCAACAAAAGTTTTGATCGCCGCATCCAGCATATGAGCATGATCGCAACACTACCAAGAGAGGCAACCCATGGCTAAAATGATTCGAAAACGCATACTGGTCACCGGTGGAGCCGGATTCCTTGGTTCGCATCTGTGTGAGCGCCTTTTGAATGACGGGCATGATATTATTTGCCTGGATAATTTTTTTACCGGTACAAAAGACAATATCCAGCATTTAATGGATAATCATCATTTTGAAGTAATGCGTCATGATGTGGCTTTCCCTCTCTATGTAGAGGTGGATGAAATTTACAACCTGGCCTGCCCTGCCTCACCAGTTCACTACCAGTTCGATCCGGTACAGACCACCAAAACCAGTGTGCACGGAGCGATTAATATGCTCGGACTGGCCAAGCGAACCAAGGCCAGGATTTTTCAGGCTTCGACTTCAGAGGTCTATGGCGATCCAAAGATTCATCCTCAAACTGAAAACTATTGGGGCCATGTAAACCCAATAGGTATTCGTTCCTGTTACGACGAAGGAAAACGGTGTGCAGAAACACTGTTTTTTGACTATCACAGGCAACATCAGGTCATCATAAAAGTAGCTCGCATCTTCAACACATATGGCCCACGCATGCATCCCAATGATGGACGCGTAGTTTCCAATTTTATCATGCAAGCCCTGAAAAATGAAGATATCACCCTATATGGCGATGGTAGCCAGACCCGCTCATTCTGTTATGTCGATGATCTGATTGAAGGGTGGGTTCGCCTCATGGCAACGCCTGATAATTTCACAGGCCCCGTCAATCTGGGTAATCCGAATGAATTCAGCATTCGTCTGCTGGCTGAAAAAATCATCGAACTTACCGGGTCAACCTCTAAGCTGACCTGCAAGCCACTGCCATCAGATGACCCAAGGCAAAGGCAACCCGATATTACACTGGCCAAAGACAGGCTGGGGTGGTCGCCAAGCATTGAACTGGAAGAAGGGTTGAAGAAAACTATCACCTATTTTGAAACATTTGTTTCAAAATAGGCCGTTTGTAGACCACTTTTCGTTATTTGCTCTTTGCAGCGCGAGGCCGATCATATATGCCCCCAATTTCTAATAGTGTGGACACCTTTAAACAGGGGAAAATGTAACAGTCATGGATGGTAGAGTTTCACCAATAGGCTCACGTCAAGGAAATATGTAGATGAAAGATAAAATAAACATGGTTGATCAATGGATTGATTCTTTTTTTACTTCAAAATGGAGTATAATTTTTATTTTTCTGATCTCTTCTCTTATTGTATTACCAAATATAACCCGGGAATCATTGTGGTTTGATGAAATTTTCTCCGCAAATGCTTCTCTAACGGTTTCTTCTCTGCATGAAATGTTTACGCAGTATATATTTAAAGATGTTCATCCGCCTTTTTACCAAATGCTATTGTACTTTTGGAGTAAAATCGGTGGTGATAGCGACTTTAATATTAGATTGTTAAGTTATGTTTCTATTTTAATCAGCATTTTTTTCTCATTTTCCTTGCTAAACAAGTATTTTACAAAAAAAATTGCCATCATATTCGCAGTAATTAGTATATTTACTCCAGCTATCTTATACTATGCTGAAGAAGCAAGACCATACGCACTTATGTATGGATTGGCCAATATATTATCGACAATTTATGTGATTTTTGCAGTAAACATAAAACAACATAGAAACATCCAAAACAACCTTCTGATAGCCTATTTTATTTTGGGTGTTTTAGCCCTGTATACACATTTTTTTGGTTACATTTTAATTTTTTCTTTATCTATCATTCTTCTGGGATATTCGACATTTTTACATAGAAAGGAAACAACCTCAAAATTATTCGTTATATCTTTTTTAATCTTGATAGCTGGTCTCATATGGTTATATATCATATTTTACTACGGAAATATAGCAGATAAAATGAATGGCCATTTCTGGATAAAAAATAGTTTTTCAATAACAGCAACGAATCTTGGAATAATGCTATATGGTCATAAAGAAATGTTACTCATTGAAACCATTTTGGGTGTTTTTCTCATTTTTCCATTTCAGATTTTTTTTAGCTCATTCAAAAAAAATACCTTTATTCTTCTTCCTGTATTTTCAATTCTTATAATATCAATCCTAATTAGTTTAAATACTCCCATCATCACTGCCAGAAATTTAATCATAATCATTCCGTTGATAATGCTTTTTATTTCTTTTTTGTTTAATGACCTTTATAATAGCAAAAAAATAGTGATATTGGTTTATTTAGTAGCATTGTTTACCTCTTCGGCATACTACAACAGCACCTATCAAAAAGAGTGCTGGAAATGCGCATCAGCATACATTGAGAAAAATTTTGACCCTAACAATTGCAAAGTTCCAACTAACTCATATGCAGATATATATTCATCATATTACTTAGGTAATAAATTTTCTTATTTAAGAAATGGTCCCGAATTGCAAAAAAATTGCGATTTAATTTATTTTGCCGGGCATACAAAAAAAGAAGAAATCATCAAGACCCTTTCGAAAAAGAGGCTTGATACGCCATTTGACATTATAGACTTTCACGACGTCTATGTGGTTATAAAAAAAAGACCATGAACCCCACTGACGACAGAAGAATTAAAATTACTCTTACTACAGTTCCGTTAGAGTTTGCTTATAATTTTCTTTCCAAGTTTGATTCCGGGAACTTCAACAACCTTATACGTTATATATGAAATACAGGCAGAAAGGACTAAAACAAGCAAAAAAGCCAGTAAAAAATTACTATTACTATCCAATATAGATCCGTCCGGGAACACGCTTTTTAAAATGCGCAGTACCATAAAATGCACCAAATATATACTATAACTTAACTTTCCAATAAATATTGTGACCGTATTAACCAGGAGCTTCTGAGGATAATAATGAAGAGAGAGAGAAAATATTACAAAAGCTATGCCATACAAAAAACTCCTTGGCAAGAAACTGGCAGTTAAAAACCCGCCAAATAAAAAGATTGATAACAACAACAACAGCAAGGCAATTGTATTATCCCCGGATGGATATCTTTTCAGAATATGATACAGCAGAATCCCTAAAATAAAAACAGGAAATTGGAAAAAAAACCATAGAAAAGCAAATGTACCAACGAGATACTGTTGAGAATCCGGGTAAATTTGGGATAAAAAAGATATAATAATAATTTTTGTTGTTTTTGCAAAAATAAGAGCTACAAATAATGCAATTAAGGTTGACCTTATAGACGTTAATTTTACAAAAAGATAGGGCACGCACAAATAAAATGTCATTTCATCTGCAATTGACCAGCTACCAGGAACAACTGATGAGATCACTTCAGGATGCCAGCCATGTAAAAAAAATGCGGTTAAAGGAATATACCACCATTCGACCCCATTTGGAGCCCAATGCCTGGCAGACATTCCGGAATCAATGGTATAAATAATGATAGCCAGATAAAATGCAGGAGCAATTCTAAAAAAACGTCTAATAAAAAAACTAAGGGCAGGTTTTTCTTCTTTCCCTTGTCGGCATTCCAACGATAGAAACAGTGTCAACGCGCTTGCTATGAAAAAAAGTTGAACCCCTCTGGCACCTTGATCTGCAATTCTGGAGAGAATTTCAGATGGTGGATTTATCCACTCGGAAGAATGGAGAAAAACCACCCCCAAAATTGCAATCCCCCTGATAGCATCAATATAGTCATATTTTTTTGGCTCTATATTTTTCATTCACCTGGCCTTATTTTATTCACTGAAGTTTCACTGAAAAGATTCAAGCGACCATTCGTAGAGCTACGACGGGGATATTTTGTGCGGGTTTGCTCTTTATTGTGCAAAGCCGGTCAAAACGATCATCCAAAGCAGCTTTGGCGATGATATGTCGGACATCCGAGAATGCGAAACTATTTCTTCCTCGAACCATGTGCCGACGATCAATCGTATTTTCCAGTTTAATGGCATAGATCCATGTGACAGTTACAGCCATCATGCAAAAATTCAGGTGGTTCATGACAGCTTGTGCATTGCGAGTCTGGCTGTTGCCGGCACCAATATCACGTTTGATTTCCTTGAATCCGGATTCGATTTTCCATCGTGCCCCATAGAATTCGATCATTTGCGTGATAGAAAGCGATAAGTCGGTGGTGAACAGTACAATCCACTGTGTGCGTCGATAAACGTAGACTACGCGCACGGGGCAACGAAGCGTTTTGAGCATGATAACCGTGGAAGCGGCCAACACTTCACGTTTTTTGCCGTAAAGAAAAACAGAGCAAATGCTCGCTTTCTCTTTCATCGCCGCAGCAACGTCCGTTGTCGTTCCCATGCGGTCTCCGTATTTACGGCTTCTGCCGAGCTGGCCAGGTGCTTCAGCGCTCACCAGAACTGACCCGCTTTTGCTCAAGAAACTGACCCACCCACGTCTTCATTCCATTTTCTGCTCGGCCTTTTGACCCACCAGTAAAGATTCCGGATT
>Ga0256829_1001360_pt1 | contig 20325 bp, 20 predicted proteins | sample 131447metaG_FD_185979 | JGI IMG/M metagenome (GOLD analysis project Ga0256829, IMG submission 185979) | Hydrothermal vent microbial communities from Lau Basin, Pacific Ocean - 131-447 | ecosystem: Environmental > Aquatic > Marine > Hydrothermal vents | place: Pacific Ocean: Lau Basin | collected...
CGCACATAAAGGCTCTACAAAGTGGATTATCCTTTTTGCCTTTATGATTGGTTTTGGGACTACTATTGCCGAACCTGCCCTCATTGTTATAGCCCAAAAAGCGGCTTCCATTAGTGCTGGGCGGATTGATGCGACTGTTTTAAGGAGTGTTGTTGCTTTTAGTGTTGGATTTGCCATTGTTTTAGGGGTGTGGCGGATTATCAAAGGACATCCCATACATTACTATATCATCAGTGGTTATGTCATGGTCGTGGGGGCAACTGCATTTGCTCCTCGTGAGATTATTGGGCTTGCTTATGACCTTGGCGGTGTCACAACATCAACGGTCACTGTCCCACTTGTTGCAGCCCTTGGCATAGGACTTGCTTCAAGTATCAAAGGTAGAAATCCTGTACTTGATGGTTTTGGGCTTATTGCATTTGCCTCTTTGACACCTATGATATTTGTACAGTTTTATGGCATTTTTGTCTATCATTTTATCGATGCAACTCCGCAACTTCCTCAAGTAACACAGATTGTCAATGAAGTCGCTCAAGACAATGCTATTGCTTTTGATTTGAATTTTTTAGATATATTCAAAGGGCTAATTGGAGTTGTTTTTGATGTTGTGCCTATCATAGCCATCATCTTTTTCTTTCAGTATGTCATCTTAAAAAAACCCATAGAAAATTTAAAAAATGTCCTCATCGGCTTTGCTTTGGTTATTTTAGGGCTTGATGCCTTTATTGTCGGGCTTGAGATGGGGCTTTTTTCTGTTGGTGAAACGATGGCTTACGAACTGACTCAGTATGACAACAACCTTATCATCTATGCTTTTGGATTTCTTATCGGGTTTGCTACGACAATGGCAGAACCCTCACTCACAGCCATTGCAAGAAAGGCCAAAGAGATAAGCAATGGAAAGATAAATGATTTTGTCCTGCGTTTATTTGTAGCACTCGGTGTCGCCATTGGGATTGCTTTAGGTTCATACAGAATTATTGTCGGAGGGGAAATAGTTTATTATATTATGGCGGGGTATCTCTTTGTAGTCGCCCTCACATTTTTGGCTCCAAAATACATCATCCCAATAGCCTATGATAGTGGTGGAGTCACAACTTCGACGGTAACCGTCCCTTTAGTTGCAGCACTTGGCTTAGGCTTAGCTACGAACATAGAAGGAAGAGACCCTCTCATAGATGGCTTCGGACTCATTGCGTTTGCTTCCCTTTTTCCTATGCTCACTGTCATGCTTTATGGAATCATTAGCGATAGAAAAAAACTTAATGATTTATAGTAAATCATCATATGAGTACTTCTCTTTATCGAGATAGTACTTGTTTTTTTTCACAATAATTCGCTCTTCTTTCTCTCTTTTTTGAAATTTTTTCTCTATCTTCATTTTTTTCTTTTCTGAAACATCTAACTTATTCAAATACTTTTTCAAAGAGACTAATTTTGGCTTTTTTTGGAGGAGTTCGACTTCTTCTATCTCAGCCTCAAAAGGTTCTTCTTCTTTTTTTATCACAGGAGTTGTCAGCATAAACTGAGAAGATATAGAAGATAAGATACTCTTTAATTGTTCATCTTTTTCTTGATAAATCTTCTCTATCTTGATACGCTCTTCTATGAGCATTTGCTCTTTTTGATCGCGTAAATCGCGTGTTTCTGTTTCCAAAAATGCAACACGTGACTGAAGTTTTGCATTTTGTTCTTCAAGAAGCTTATAGTAGCGTTCATCATTAAGTGTTGCTTTTGCGATGGTATTTTTATGGAGAGTGCGTTTGGGTGCATTTGTATCGACCATCACAAACTTCACCCCCTCTTGGACAACAGATTTTAAAGAACCTCTCCGAATACGATTATGAATAGCCTCTTTTGAAATCCCAAAATGCTCAGCAGCTTCATTTATACTCATTTTTTGCATTACTTCTTCCTTATCTCATATTTTCAAAGTTCAAAGGAGCATCCCATTCACCCTCTCTGACCATCTTCATCACTTTTTGCAAGTCATCAAGTTTTGCACCCTTGACACGGATACTATCGCCTTCTATCTGAGCATTGACTTTAAGCTTCATCTTTTTAATCTCAGCCGTAATCTTTTTTGCTTCTTTGCTTTCGATATAATCAACCACTTTAAAAGTTGCTTTTTTGTTCCCACCCGAAGAGTCTTCAACCCGTAGTTCATCAATCACTTTTGAGGAGAGTCCCTGTTTTAAGAACTTCGTTATCACTATATCTTTTAAGGCATCGAGTTTATTATCACTCGACGCAATCAGTACTAAAACTTTCTCTTTTTCTTTGTAGTTAACCTCGTAAGTCGTCCCTTTAAAATCGTAACGATTAGAGACCTCTCGCTCAACTAAATTGATTGCATTTTTAAAAAGTTGTGTGTCTATTTTTGCTGTAATATCAAAGGAGTGTTCTTTTGCCATAATACTGAAGCCTTTTTTTGTTTTAATTATAGCATAGTTTGCGATGGAAGAAAAATTGAACAAGAGATAGAAGATATATTATTAAGCTATATTATTATAAAATTAAGTAAAAATTATGGATAATCTGGTGAAAGAAGAGACGATAAACAAAAAACTTAATAGACGGGAAACTTACAAAGCGAGACAAACACCTTATGAATACTATGTAAAGGAGTTTGATTCTCTTGATTTTGACTCACTAGGAGAAGGCGATAGATACTATCTCCAAGATTTTGGCATTTTTAATACTAATTTTTTAGAAGATGAATTTACTATTCGCTTACGCAATGGTAATGGTGGACACTTTAGCTCCAATGAGTTTATACTTTTAGCAGAAATTATACAAGAATATGACCTCACACTAGTCATTACAGCTCGTGCAGGTTTCCAGCTGCATGATGTCACTTCTGAAAATATTGTAGCAATTTGGCAAAGACTCAACAGTAGCAAACTCACAACATGGCAAAGTTTTGGTGATAATATTCGCAATATTGTGAGTGATGTGTATGATGGAGTTGGAAAGTATGCACAGATTGAAGTCAGCTCATTAATCAAAGAGATGAATGCCTATATCTTAGAACATCCAAAATATGTTGGAATGTTACCACGGCGTGTCAGTATTGGTATCTCTGGAAACAGTGCAAATGTAAGCTCCTTTTTTGCCAATGATATCTACTTTGCACTTGCAAAAAAAGAGCATCAATACGGCTTTAATGTCTACATGGGTGGGAAAAATAGCGAAGTTGCCAAAGATGCAGATATCTTTTTACTCAAAGAGGAAGTTCTTGCTTTTTTTCAAGCTTTTGTAGAAACATTTTACACTCATGGTTCGCGTTTTTCTCGCTCTAAAACACGTCTTATCTATCTGATAGAAGATATTGGATTTGAAAAGCTCAAAGAATTGATTGTCCTTGAGTATAAAAAACCTTTACACTCGGCAGGAGAAATTGTACTAGAGTATGCAGAGTTTCAAGAGTTTGAACAACTCAAAAATGGAAGATATAGTTTTTGTTATCAAACAAAATTTGGAAAACTTGAAAGTGACGAAATCATAAAAATTGCACAATTCGCAAAAGAAAATACCCTTGAGATACGTGTCGGCATAGACCAAAACATCTATCTTTTAGGCTTACAAGAGCCAAAGACAACGCTCATCTCTCCAGCAAAGAGTGCAACAGTCGTCGCTTGTGCAGGAAATCTCTGTCCCTATGCTGTGTGGAGTATAAAAGAAGAGACTGCTTATCTCCCACTTGAAAAGATTCAAGAACATAACATCAAAGTGGGTTTTTCAGGATGTGCCAAAGGGTGTGGTCGCCATCGCCATACAGATATAGGGCTCATTGGTCTTAAAACAAATAATTTTGGAGATACTGAAGGTGGGGCTCGTGTTTTTGTTGGGGCAGAGTATTTTGATGGAAAAAGTGTTGGAAGAGAACTTTTTTCTATGGTTCCCTTTGTGCATTTACATCAAGTTATTAGCCTCATCATTACACTTTTTGAGCAAAGTTCTTATAAAAATTTTCAACTCTACACAAAACATATTTTAAACCATTACAGTGCAGAGTTTTTGAGTCTTTGGTACCTTTACAATCTTAAACACAACACAGAAAAACCTCTCCCTAAAAACACATCCTTACAAAGCCCCCAAGCAGAGAAAACCCTGCTTGAAGCTTCATTTGAAGATGTGATTTTTATAGAAGATAATTTTAAAAAGAGTGCAAATTCCCTTGCCAAAGAGTTGTGGACAGTAGCAGGTGCTGACCATAAATACAAGCCTCCTATCAAGCGAGTGAAGTTTAGATAACTTCTTAAAAAATAGGAATCCCATCAAAAGAGCCAAAATCTCCAAAGCTTTGTGCAAAACTCGGGTCACTATAGCCTGCCATCGTTGATTTGACTCGCAGTTTTTCTATATCTGCTTTACTTGAAATACCTTGTGGACAGACAACTGTGCAGCCATTACAAAGCGTACAATCCCAAACACCATTGTTTTGAATGGTATCTATCTTCTCTTGTATTTGCTGTTCGCGTTTATCACTCACATATTTCCATACACGAGTTAAGGAAAAAGGACCTAAAAACTCTTCATTGACACTATAAACGGGACAAGCGGAGTAGCAAGCACCACAGAGTATACAGTCACTCTGCAAAGCATTGATTGCAGTCGCACTTTCATCAAGTTTTGCCTCTTTTTTCAACTCGCTAAGCCATGCTTTTGAAAGCCTATTAAAACTATAGGCCTTCTGCATATCAACAACCAAATCACGAATGATTGGCATATTTTTAAGTGGTTCTACTCTATCGCCATCTTGTACTTTATATGCACAGGCTAACACCTCTACATCATTCACACGCATTGCACAAGAACCACACACACTACTACGGCAACCACTACTAAAGCTGAGCGAGGGGTCTTGCTCTTTTTTAATGGTATTAAGAAGCGTTAGCAGTGTAGTGTTGGGAGTATGGAGTGCATACTCGACAAAATGCTCCCCTCTTTTGATAAAAACTTTCATACGTCCTCCTCTCTCATATAATGCGCACCACAGCTCTGCTTACGCTGTAATGCCCCATCCACAACTGCTCGACTCACTTCAAGCATATTGATAAACTCTAAAAACTCTTTACGATTGGTGTTATAAGCTTTTGCAGTGTCACTCACTCCCATACGAGGCAGTGCTTCAAAAGTTTGTGAGATAAAAGTTTGCAGTTCTTCTAAGCCACACTGTGTTCGTACAATGCCTAACTTTTCATAAAGCAAATCCCCTAACTCTTGATGTTTTGCATAAAAATCCAACTCATTAGTGTAAGCATCAATCACACGCAACAGACTCTGTTCATTCTCTATAGGAGTACGAAAACTTTGTGCTTGTGCATACTTTGCTGCATGTAATCCCGCCTCTTTACCAAAAACAATAATCTCCAAAAGAGAGTTCCCACCCAAACGATTGGCACCATGTACTCTATGGTTCGCACACTCTCCACAAGCAAAAAGACCCTCGAGAGTTGTTTGAGAAGTGTGGTCAACTACTATCCCACCCATCGTGTAGTGTGCTACTGGACGGATAGGCAGTAACTCATGCACGGGGTCTACATTTTCATAGAGTTTTGCAAGTTTTCTTTCTTGAGGAAGGGCTTTATCTATAAACTCCTCTCCTAAATGACGGATGTCAAGGAAGACATCCTCCCCTTTTTGTATCTCTGCATCTATAGCTCGAGAGAGTGCATCTCTGGGCTGGAGTTCATCGGTGAAGCGTTCCCCTTTGGAGTTGAGTAAGTAACCACCCTCCCCTCGAGCAGATTCACTGATGAGAATAGAAGAGTTTTTAAGTCCTGTTGGGTGAAATTGTACAAACTCCATATCTATAAGTTTTGCACCTGCCCTACTCGCAATAGCAATGCCATCCCCCGTAGAAGCAGTAGAATTTGTAGAATTAGCATCATAAATACGACTATATCCCCCCGTCGCAACAATCACTGCCTTTGCCAAATAATGCTCCACTTCACCGCTTTTTAAGTCCAAAATCTCAGCACCACAAACCGTGCCGTGTGTATCTTTTAAAAGGGAGAGGAAAATCTTCTCACTTTCTATGCTTATCGCTTCTTTGAGACACTTATCATACAATGTATGAAGAATTTTTAAGCCTGTATAATCCTGTGCATAACAAGCACGCGGAGCAGAAGCACCCCCTAAAGCTCTTTGAGCAATCACACCCTCTTCTGTACGAGAAAAACAGACCCCTATGCTATCGAGCCATGCAACAGCATTGGGAGCTTCGCCACACATAAACCTAACAGCCTCTTCGTCAGCCTCGCCATGTGCAGATTTGAGGGTATTGGCTATATGGGCTTCTATACTATCTGCTTCACTGTTTGGAAGTACAGCATTCATCCCTCCCTGTGCCATGCAAGTTTGGCTTCTTGTTGGGTACTCTTTTGTAAGTACTTTTACATCTACTCCAGCTTCTTTAGCATGCAATGCAGCAACTAACCCCGCACCCCCTGCTCCTATGATAAGGACATCTGTCTTCATTTTACATTCCTAAAATTGTTCTTAAAAAATAATAGCGCACTACTCTTAAATTTGCAATATTTTATATATTGACATTCGTAATACAATCATAGTATAATCAAAATATATAGAATACTAAAAATATGCTTGGCTTAAAAATGGGAGCAAGAAATGATAACCTACAACCCTGACTATTTAGACAATACAGAGATATTTACTCAAAAAGAGTTAGCACTTTTAGAAGAGCTAAATAGACAAGTTTCATTAGAAAAATTTTTAAACAACAAAAGCTATATAGATAAGTTTGGTTTAGATTTTATCTATACTTCTGCACTTATTGAGGGCAATACTTATGACAAACTCGACACTCAAGCTTTAATACAGTATGGAAGAACAGCAGGTGGTAAAAAGTATAGTGATGCAAAGATGATTTTAAATCTTAGAGAAGCTTATGAGATGTTTATAGCCAAAGATTTACAACCATCAAAACAGACTCTCAAAGATTTACACTATATTTTGTCAGCTGAGATGATAGCTGAAAATGCAAGAGCAACTCCAAGAGATAGCGAAGTTACTATTTTAGGATGTAACTACATCCCTTTAGCAACAAAAGAAAAACTTGATGATGAATTGAATTATCTCTTTAAAATAGCAGACAGTATTGAAAATCCATTTAACAAAGCTTTATATATTCATAACAATTTAGCATATCTTCAGTACTTCACAGATTGCAATAAAAGAACAGCAAGGTTAATGTTAAATGTAGTCTTAAAAAACGAACTCAAGATGATATATATTCCTGATGAAGAGAGTGTAAAAGAGTATCTTAAATCTATTGTTACCTACTATGAAACTGGTAACTATACTCTGTTTAAAAAGTATTTTATAAATAGTTATAAAAAGGTCATTGAGATGATAATTGAGATAGAAGAATCAAGAAAAAATGAGACTAACTTTAGAAAATAATTTACATAGAATGATAAAAAATAACTAAAAAATTGTTGTTAAAAAATAATATCGAAAGATTCTTAAAGTTCCAGCGATAAGTAAAAAAGAGAAGAAGTTTAATCGCACTAGCCCTGCTACAAGGGTTAGAGGGTCGCCAATAAGAGGAAGCCAAGAGAGTAGAAGGGCAAGATAGCCATACTTATGTCCATATTTGTACGCACTGCGACCAAACTGTGTGTTATGCAAACTCTTTTTTGTTTTTTCATAAAGAAAATAACCCAAAGCATAGTTAAATATGATAGCAAGAATATTACCACTTGACGCAAAAATCATTGCATCTGCAACAGGCATACCCTTTTCTAAAGCAAGGACAAAGGCAGCTTCAGAAGAGAAAGGGAGAATCGTCGCGGCAAGAAATGCCGTGATAAAAAGTGCAAATGCTGCCACTACTAAAGTTTGAAATGCTCTTTGATATTTTCTATCACAGAGGCAATGAGCTTCTTGCGAGCTTCCACAGAAGTCCATGCAATATGCGGTGTCATGTAGAGCCTACTCTTATTTTTCACCTGTAAAAGTGGGCTTTGTACATCGAGTGGTTCTTTGACAAAAACATCCAAACCAAAAGCAATGTTTTTTTCATCCACAAGTTTAGCTACGGCAGCTTCATTGATGATGCCCCCACGACCAAGATTTAAAACAGTTGCCCCCTCTTTACATTTTGAGAGTTGTTTATAATCTAAAAGGTTCTCTGTTTTTTCATTGAGAGGGGCATGAATCGTGATAATGTCGCAACTCTCAAGCAATTTTTCTAAACTTGTTCTTTGAAAATCTTCTGTGCGATTAACACCACTTGTTGAGTAGTAAAAAACCTCTGCTCCAAAAGCTTGTGCGATGTTTGCAACCCCTCGACCGATATTGCCAAGTCCGATGATGCCCCATTTCTTACCCTTTACCTCAAAAAAAGGCTCTGAAACATCAGTAAATAGCCCACCCTTTGAGTAAGTGCTACTTTTAACAGTTTCATCATAATAGCGCGAGTGTCCTAGCAAGTAAAATAGCATAGAAAATGTGTGCTGGATGACAGAGTCGGTAGAGTACCCAGCGACATTTTTTACTGCAATGTTTCGCTCTTTTGCAGAAACTAAATCTACATTATTGGTTCCTGTTGCAGCGACACAAATGAGTTTAAGTTGTGGATTCTGTTGCATATGCGCTGCGTTGATGAGTACCTTGTTTGTTACAATAACATCTGCACCTTGTATGCGTTCTTGCGTTTGCTCAAACGAAGTTGTTTCAAAAACAGCTACTTCACCGAAAGTATCAAATCCACTTAGATTTGTATCGCCAAAACTCAATGCATCTAAAAGAACTATCTTCACTTACGCATCTTTTACTTTTTTAATGAGTTCTCGAGCCTTTTCTAAGGCTTTTTCTACTCTATCATAAACAAGTGCTACTGCTAAACGACGTCCTTTATGTGCTTCTGGTTTTGAGAACACTCTTACAAAACTATTGGCTGAGAAAAGAGACTCATCTACCTCTACCACTGGTGCAAAACTATCTACTTCCGATTTAAACGCAGCCGAAGCACCATCTCCATAAAAAGTAAATGCAAGTGGTAGACCTAAAACAGCTCTAAGGTGAAGGGCAAACTCACTTTGTGATTGTGTGATGAGTGTTACCATCCCCGTATCGTGTGGACGAGGGCTTACTTCTGAGAAGTAAACTTCATCGCCTTTGACAAAAAGCTCTACCCCAAAGATACCACGACCACCAAGACCATCCGTGATTTTTTTCGCTATCTCTTGCGCTCTCTCTTTTGCAAGGGAACTCATCTGCATTGGTTGCCATGAAAAAACATAATCTCCATCGCGTTGCTCATGCCCTATTGGCTCACAAAAAACAGTTTCTTTCCCATTTCTCGCAGTCAGCATTGTAATCTCATAATCAAAATCAACAAAAGCCTCTACTATGAGTTCACTTGCATCCCCACGAGCCTCTTTTGCCATTTCCCATGAAAGTGGAATGTCTCCCTCATCTCGAGCAACACTTTGTCCATGTCCAGAAGAACTCATCACAGGTTTAATCACACATGGAAACCCAAGTTCTTGAGCTGCTTCAAGCATCCCCTCTTCTGTTGTTACAAATTTGTAAGGTCCCGTTTTGAGTCCTAACTCTTCTGCTGCAAAAGTACGGATGTTTTTACGGTTCATTGTTTTACTCACAGCGTCAGCATTTGGAATGACATTGAATCCCTCTTTTTCCGCTTCAAAAAGAGCCTCAATACTTAAAGCTTCAATCTCTGGCAAGATATAATCAGGTTTTTCATGACGAATAATCTCTAAAAGAGCTGCTTTATCTTGCATATTTACAACATAACTTCTATGGGCTACATGGTGTGCAGGAGCATTATCATAACGGTCAACGGCAATCGTTTCAAGCCCTAAACGCTGTGCTTCGATAATAACTTCTTTTCCAAGTTCACCAGAACCTAGTAACATTACTTTTTTTGAATTTGATTTGAGAGGAGCAGAGAATTGCATAAATAAAAGTCCTTAATAATATATGACTAGAATTATATCTCATTTTGCTTTTATTACAAATCGCAAACATCCATCAGATAAGTTACAACATCATACTGCCCATTTTCACTCGCCCAAATTAAAGCACGATTTTCATTACAAGTCACATCAGCACCATGTTCAATTAAAAGCTTGATAATTTCCAAATTACCATGAAGACTTGCTAGCTGTACGGGGTAATTATCATTACTTGTCACATCAAAACCCTCTTCAATTAAAGATTCTACAAGCTCTACATCCCCGTCTCGGCAAGCTTGATTGATTGTTTCATACATCTTTAAATTGCTCCCAGTTTGAGATACTTATGAACAATTATACATAAAAATTGATTTTTTCCAAAGAAATTTTTATTTTCTTAATTTTTTCTCTTTTGCTATCAATGCCACCACACCATCATGCATATCTTGAACGGCTTGTACTTCTGTTATGCCTAATCGTCTACGATTACTAATGTCATAAACTCCACCCTCACTTTCACTATGTTCACCATTAATTCCACGGATTTGAAGATGGTACTTATCTGTAATAGCTTTAAATGTGTCCATATCTTCTGCAAGTTTTGGCAGAGCGATATGCACACTTGCTCTCATAGCAGTTCCCAAATTTGTTGGACAACTTGTAATGTAGCCTATATGTTCACTATACGAAAAAGATACTTTCGTTTCAATACTTTTAATCGCATTTACAAGACGAGTAAAAACTTCTTTTATATCCCCACCCTCTTGCATAGAGATAATGCGAAGTTGGTCTTCTTCATTGACCCAGACTAAAAATGTTTTATCATTATTGTGGTAAATTCCACGACCTGCAGGCCAATCACGATTGAGTCCAGAAGCCTCTAAAAAGCGATCGCCTTCTTTAAATAGAAAATGGTCTTTGATAAGTGAATCTTGCACCTCTTTTGACATTCCTAAAAGTGGATGATAGTTCCCTTGTAATTCACCTTCAAGAGTATTAAGACCTGCGACAACACTTGCCTCTACATGGTCGCGCTGTTCTTTTGATATCGCAGGACCAAGTGGCATATTGTCCATATTTCTTCCCACACGGATACGGGTAGATAAGATAAACTCATTCTCTGGGTCAGGATTTGGAGCATTTAAGTCCTCTGGATTGAGATTACTTTTATGAAAATCAGTTGCAGAAAACCCATGATACTCTTCAATAATAGGATCAAAAAGTTTGTCAAAAACAGCATAAGACTCTTTGTCCCCTGCATAAACACCTATGCCACTGTCGAGATTTTTCACACCGGAGTTAATAGCTTGTTCAAGTGTAAAACCATTGGAAGTTTTCTTATCTTTCAGTGCTTCAAACACCTCAGATGTTAGATATTTGCAAAGAAGAGATTTACACTCTTTTACAAAATTTGGGTAATTCATTTTTTGTCCTTTTTTTTAATTTATTTAGTATTCTCGTCCAAGCACATAATTGAGTTCATAAAGATTATTGACTATATATTCAAAATCTTCTTTATACTCATCCTTTGCAACAATCAGTAATTTATCCCCTATAGCTAAATGCATCTGAGAATCAGGCACTAAAAATATCTCTTCACCTCGTTGCAAAAGTAAATAAACTATAGGGAGTATTTCCTCTCTATTTGCACGAGAGCGTCGAATCTGTGCCAATGTTATCTTTTCACCTTTTTGCAGTGATAAAGAGAGTGCATAAGCATTTTCTAAATTTATCTCTATCTCAAAATAATCTGGACTTATCCCTGTGCTATTATGTAACATACTTACTATAATCTTCGCCCACTCTTCATCTTGTTTTCTGAGTTCTACTACAAAAGTATCTAAGAGTGGTCTTGAGATATAATTGTAAGTAGATTCAGCAAGTATCTTTTCTATAATGTAAATTTTATTGATTTTTGCAGCTTGAAACATCGTAAGCTCTGCAAGAGAATTTTCTCTTGCAATCGTAAAAATATTTGGATTTATTTTTTTTGCTTTATTTAAAAGTGTCAGGTTGAGTAAATCATCTTGTGTTGCAGCGATGATACACTCTGCATCCTCTACCCCTAATTCTAAAAGTTTATTTCTATCTTTTTCATCCCCAAAGATAGTGGTACCATTTTCTTGTTCATATTTTTTTGCTTCAAGGTCATAAAGGACATATGCAATACCCGCTTTTTTTAAACCTTGTTCTATCGCCTTTCCCATTCGTCCATAGCCACAAACAATATACTTTCCATGGGGTAAAATATCTCTTTTTCTTAGATTTAAACTATGTCCATAGACCCACATCTCTAAAAGCCAAATATGTGGGGCAACGATACTATAGTATATTCTTTTAGACACAATTTCAAAAGGGTCTTGAATATGTTTTAATCCCATAGATTTAAAATGTTCTATATGTCGTGGAGAACTTCCTTTGACAATAATATCAATTTTTTTATTGAGAAGTTGGCAGATAGTAGCGATTTGTGTATTTTTACTATCATCTTTAAAAAGTGAAATGACACCCAAACAATTTTTTTGATGAATGCCTGCCATCTTTAGCATATATTGATTTGTTACATCCCCTGCCATCGCCGGCACATGAGGATAAAAATTTTCGAGTATCAGTTCATCAATTTTATTTTCATCTTTATCTAAAACAACAAATCGATAATCATGCACCCCCATACGATTGATAATATCTTTTATAACACTGTTGTACCCGAGCATAATGTAAAAAGGTTTTCCTAATCCTCGAACCTGTTTTCTAAAACGATTGCGACTGATTGCTTTTCGTAAAGCATCATCTTGAATCAAAGAGACAATAGAACCTATAGCATAAAACCATCCAATCACAGTAAGATAAATCATCCCACTTACCCACATTCTTTGCCCATAAGTAAAACTATAAGGTGCTTCACCAAAGCCAATAGTACTTGCCATATAACTTACAAAATAAAAAGCATCAAAAAAACTCATACGATAGACATTTCCCTTATCGTCCATTCCATCGATAAGAGTGAGTCCTAACATTGTAATAGCAAAAGTAACAATAATCACAAGAAAAGGGATACGTAAACGCTTAAGAATTATCCAAAAAATTTGATCATTCATAAAAAAAACTATCTTTTTGACTTTACAGTATCACTTATAAAAAGAATGACAGAGACTACATTGGCTAAGAGTGCGCCACCAGAGAGAGAGACAATAGCTGTCGTCGCTTCTTTCCCAAAATCATTTAAGACATACAGAGCAAATGCCCAGATGGTAGCCGAAGCGATAAGCTGGATATCTGCCACTAAACTTGTAGCAAGCAACACTGACCCAAGTTGTGTTTTATCACCGAGCTTTAAAACTGTAGCAATAAGATTTATGACGATAGCTGCAAACAGTTCATAAGCACTATGGTCAATCAAAACTTCAGGATTTCCATAAAAGAAACCAAAGTTAAGTGTCATTGCAAATATAAAAAAGAACCCCGAAACAATTTTATGCATATTCATTTTTTATCCTCAAAAAAAAGTTATAAAATTGTACTCTTATCTAACCTAAATTGTCTCTAAAAAGTATAAATATCTTCAAATTTTTCCTCATTAACAATTTACTAACAATACTAGTATAAACTTTCATCACTTATTTAACAAAGGATGTGTGATGAATACGATAGATCAATTAGTATTAGATGAAAACAACATTTTATTTTACCCAATGATGGGTAATAGTTACCAGCTCAATAATCTTGGTAATGAAATAGTTACCTCTCTCAAGCAACACAAAACAAAAGATGAAATCATCGAAGCATTAGCACTCAAATATGAAGTCTCTAAAAGTGAGCTTTTTATTGATGTGAGTGACTTTTTATCAAAATTAAAAATCTACGGACTGCTCTCATGAAAGTAGCCGTCAGTGGACTCAACAACACAGACAATCCCGCACCTGGAATCCCTGTTATCAAAGGGATTCAAGCAAAAAATGAGATTGTAGGTTTCTCTTATGATGCAAATGAACCTGGTAATTATATGCAAATGGCAGGGAAAACTTACCTGATGCCTTACCCTTCTTTAGGCTTTGCTGAACTTAAAAATCGATTGGAGTATATTCAAGAAAAAGAGGGCTTAGATGCTGTGATTCCTTGTTTAGATGCAGAACTTCCTCTTTATATAAAGTATCAAGAAGATATAGAAGCAATGGGCATAAAACTCTGCTTACCCTCTTTAGAAAACTTTGAACTTCGTAACAAAAACAAACTCGATGGACTCTCTCAAAAGCTTAACATTACCTACCCTAAAACATATGAAGTGAGTAGTGTTGCTGAACTCGTAGAGTGTACAAAAACATCCAATTTTCCTCTTATGGTGAAAGGAAATTACTACAAGGCATATATGTCTTATAATCTTGATAGTGCTATAGATAACTTTTACAAAATTTCAAATGAATGGGGATTTCCTGTGCTTGTGCAAGAAGTAGTCACAGGTGAAGAGCTGAACCTTGTAGGTGTGGGCGATGGCAAAGGCGAGCTTAAAGGTGCTGTTGCTATTAAGAAACTGACCACGACGGAGATTGGAAAAATCTGGACAGGAGTCACAATTCAAAATGACAAAATGATGCAGATGGCAAAAGATTTTGTAGCACTTACAAAGTGGAAAGGCCCTTTTGAGTTAGAGTGTATTGTAAACATGAACCAAGTTTTTATGATAGAGATTAACCCCCGTTTTCCAGCATGGGTACACTTTGCCACAGAGATTGGTGTGAATTTGCCACAGATGGTTGTGGATATTATGGAAGGTGTGGACAATGAGCCAACCTTAGAGTACCCACAAAACAAAATGTATGTAAGATACACACAAGAACTTGTGACTGATTTTACAGACTATATGCAACTATTATCAAAAAAGGAATTATAAAATGAGCGAAGTAAAATACGAAAAACCAACGATTAATAAAATTGAATTTGCAATGGCTTCTAAATATGGAAGTCCTATGAAAACACAAAACATTCGTACAGAAATAGACGGAGTGAGTGTCAATAAACTGACTGAAAAATATGGAAGCCCAATCTTTGTTTTTTCACAAAGACAGATAGAAGAGAAGTACAATACTCTTTACTCTGCATTTAGCTCACGCTACCCTGATGTAACATTTGGCTGGAGTTATAAAACAAACTATCTCAATGAGATTTGTAAAGTATTTCACAACCTTGGCTCGATAGCAGAAGTAGTGAGTGAGTTTGAGTACCAAAAAGCTCGGGCTTTAGGCATAGAAGGAAAAAACATCATTTTTAATGGTCCTTATAAGCCGTATGAAGATTTAAAAATCGCCGTACAAGAGGGTGCAAAGATTCATGTGGACAACCTTTTTGAACTCAATGATTTAGAAAAAATCGCAGATGAATTAGATATGAAAATTCCTGTTGCCATTCGTATCAACATGGACACAGGAACCTATCCACAATGGTCACGTTTTGGGTTTAACTACGAAAGTGGAGATGCGTATGAAGCGATAAAACGAATGTATGATGGTGGCAAACTTTACTTAAATGGTATTCACTCTCACATCGGTACTTTTATGCTCGATGCAAATGCTTATAAACTTGCAACGACAAAAATCATGCAACTCAAAGCACAAGTAGAAACTGATTTTAATTCTGAGATAGAGTACATCGATTTGGGTGGTGGATTTGCAAGTAAATCAAATCTCAAAGGTGTTTACCAATCAGCAGATGTCATTGTTCCAACAGCCGATGATTATGCACAAGCGATTACTGATGCGATTTATGCAAATAACAAAAGTGAAAAACTCCCAAAACTCTACCTCGAAACTGGACGAGCGATGATAGATGAAGCGGGCTATTTACTTACTTCTGTGCATGGATACAAAAGATTTCCAGATGGGAAAAAAGGGTATATTTTAGATGCTGGTGTCAACTTACTTTATACCTCAACATGGTATAACTTCAACATCGAACTCGATAAACATTATGAGGGAGAAAATGAGCCATCTATGCTCAATGGTCCTCTTTGTATGAACATCGATGTAATTGAAGAACATTTAATGTTGCCTGCTCTTGATAGAGGGAGTGTACTTACAATCTCTCCAGTAGGTGCATATAACTATACACAAGCGATGCAATTCATTCGCTATAAACCTGCCGTAGTGATGATAGACACGAAGGGTGAAGCACATGTGATTAAAGATGTTGATGACTTAGCCACAGTCAATTATAAAGAGGTATAAAAAAGAGTATGGAAAATTATAAAAGTCTTCTCTATAGTGCATTAAAACCCTATAGTGCATTACTGTTTTTAAATAACAAGTATGCAGGGCTTGCTCTCTTAGTCATTACTTTTATAAATCCATCGGTTGCTATTAGTGGGCTTGTAGCAGTTGCTTTTGCCATTCTATTTGCTGAGTTTTTAGAGTTTAAAGAGGCGTATTTAGCACAGGGTTTTTACATCTATAACTCTCTGCTTGTAGGCATGGGGATAGGGTATATCTTCTCTCCTTCGCTGATGAGTATCGCACTTATCGCGATTGTTTCCTCCTTTACCTTTATGCTCTCTTTTATGCTGAACCGTCTTTTTAGTCTCTATAAAATCCCCATTCTCTCTCTGCCTTTCTCTATTGTAACCATGTTTGTCTATCTGGCTTCTCTAAAGTACTCAGGGCTTCTCTCTACACTTGTGAACAACAATGCTCACTTTGACATTAGTTTACCACTTATCATTAGTGCCTTTTTCAAATCTTTTGGAACAATTTTTTTCTTACCCTCAAATATCGCAGGCATAGCAATGTTTCTCCTTGTACTGTACTTTTCTCGCATTACTGCGATTATGGCACTTGTTGGTTTTTATGCAGGAGTGGGGATTCATAGTTTTTTACTTGGCTCTTTCACCCAAGCACTCCATGATGGCTATGCATTTAACTATATTTTAGTTGCTATTGCCTTGTGTGGGGTCTTTCTTCTGCCAACACTCAAAAATTTCATCTTAGCTTTGGTCGGTGTGGCGATGAGTGTTGTTCTTACAGATGCGATTGGCATACTCTTTAACTACTATGCTATCCCTGTATTCACTCTCCCTTTTAACATTACCGTTATTGTCTTCATTTTTATGCTCTCTTTGATTTACTATAAAGAGTTTAATGCAGAGATAAAATCAACCCCTGAAGAGTCACTTTCCAATTACTTGAGTAAAATCTTTCGTTTTGGAGAACTAGGGGCAAAAATATCGCTTCCTTTTTCAGGCGAATGGAATGTTTACCAAGCATTTGATGGGGAGTGGACACATAAAGGTAAGTATAAATATGCTTATGATTTTGTCAAGAAAAATGCTGAGAAAAGTTATAAAAATCAAGGTTTACATCTTCAAGATTATTATGCCTTTGGAGAGTCCATCCTTGCTCCTACGAGTGGATATGTAGTTGCATTGCGACATGATTTAGTGGATAATATTATAGGTGAAGTAGATACTCTTAACAACTGGGGAAACTATATCATCATCAAAAGTGACTTAGGTTTTTATGTGGAGATTAGCCACTTGATGCAGTACTCCATCTCTGTAGAAGTAGGAAGCTACATCCAAGCAAATAGCATCATCGCGAAATGTGGCAACAGTGGTTACTCCCCTGAACCACATATTCACATTCAAGTACAATCGGTCGGGGTTATTGGAGGGTTTACACAAAAATTTAGCTTTGATGAATTTTTTCAAGAAGAGCGATTACTTTTTAATGCCCTGCCTCAGCTCGGTGAAAATGTACATTCTGTTTTAACAGATAAGAGTATCAGTTCGCGTTTTTTATATATCTTAGATGATACATTTAGCTATGAAGTTTTTCATAAGGGAGTCAAAACAGGAAATGTCAGTTTTCTTGTGAAGATGGATGAGTACGGTGCATTTTATCTACAAGATGAAGCAAAAAATAAACTTTATTTCTACAATAACTCTAAAGAGTTTTATTTTTATAATTATGAAGGAGGTGAATCCCACTTAAAATGGCTCTTTATCTTAGCCCCTCGTACACCATTTATACAAACAGCAGGGGTTACATATAAAGATTATCTTCCTGTGTACTTACTTAAAAGTAAATTCAAGCAGATTTGGATAGAATTAGCCGCAACTATTAAAAAAGATGTTTATAAGTTAGAGTGTGAGTACTTTTACAACTCACAAACAATAGTCTCAACCTACGGAGAGGTAGCTTTAGAAGCGACTCACAAAGGCCACACAAACATCAGATACAATGATGTTGAATTAAAATTAGTACGAGGATAAAAAATGAAGAAAATTATTTTAGCAGGTTTACTTACAACAAGTGCGGTAATGGCAGATGTAAAAACAGTAACACCCTATGTTGGTGCAATCAACTATGATTCAAGTAGTGCAAAATCCATCAAAGACACTGCAAAATTTGCAGGACTCTATACAAGTGTTGGTAATTTAAACTACCTCTTTGAATTTGCTTATGGTTATACAAAGATTAACTATAAAGACGGCACGATAACAGACCTGAAACAGCATGATATTACATTCAAGTATGGAAAATTTTATAAAAACTATGCATGGAATGCTGGGCTACACTATGTGAATAACAATGAAAAAGGTGCGATAAAAGATTTAGGAGATGGCTATATTGCTATTGCTGGAGTAGAAGGCTACAAGTGGTTTGGTTATAACAAACTGACTTATGGTGTAGATGCTTACTACTCTTACTATACAGATGCATTTACTGAAACTTCATTAGTAGCGACAACAAATGTTGGTGTTTTACAAATAAGCCCTAAAATCACATACTCAAAAGCAATCAATATTAACACAAGAAATACTATCTCGCTTATCGCAAACTTTATCAATGCAAATGATTATAAAGATTCAAGTTATTCATCGTTTGAAATCTCTGATACACTAGGGTATAAAAAGTTTTATGCAACACTCAAGTATAATGGTGGTGAAATGAGAAGTGGTGTTAAAGATGGTGGTTTTACTGTCTATAACACAAAAGATTTACTCAAAAGTGCTTATACTGCAAAGCTAGGTTACTACTTTACACCAAAACTTGAAGCAGACGTAAGTTATACTCGTAATAATTATCAAGAGTATGATGCAGCAAACTTAGTTTTACTTCCTGAAGGTACAAGTTCTATCGCTGTTATCTCAATGAGTTATAGTTACTAATGATAAAAACAGCACTTTTACTCCTTTTTGCAATCTCCTTGTTATCTTCTAACGAAGAATTTAAGAGTATAAAGAGTGCTTATTTTAAATCGTATGACTACGAACAGGTGGGACGATATAAAGAGGCTATAAAAATCTTAGCCCCTCTGTCTCAAAAGTACCCTAAAGGCTATACACTCAACCTCCGTTTTGCATGGTTATTTTACCTACAAAAACAGTACAATACTTCACTCAAGTACTATAAAAAAGCATCACTTTTAAATACCCAAGCACTTGAACCAAAGCTTGGAATGATTCGTGTTTATTTGGCAACATACTCTTTTGAAGATGCACAAAATGTCGCTACAGAACTTTTAAAAGTAGATTATTATAACTACTATGCAAATCTCTATATGACAAAAGCATTAAATGCACAAAAAAAGTACAAAATAGCAATCGCCGTAAGTCAAAAAATGCTACGACTCTATCCCACAGATACCCTCTTTTTAGAGCAGTTACTTTTAAGCTACAAAGCAACAGATAATAAATACTCTAATGATGTAAAGCAAAGTATTCTCATCCTAGACCCTAACAATGTCATTGCGAGAACCACGAAGTAACGATGTATAGGGTCTTACTTGGAGATTTGGATTTAATCCCTACTATTAGTAATGAACTCATCTCTTATCATGTCGATGTCATTTACAATAAAGAGGACTTTTATAATGCAACGTATCAAAACAAGTATGACCTTTTTGTTCTCAACTATTACTACTATGATGTCTATAAAGAGCTAAAAGATACAGGCGACACAACAAGCACACTTTTTATAGATGAATATTATGATATTTATCATCTTAAAAATGTCTTTAAAATTGCCGATGATTACATCCTCAAACCCTTAAATCTCCAAGAGTTTAAAGCACGAGTAGACTACCAAATAAAAAAACTTTATAATATTAAAAAAGATATAGTATCGTATAAAGATATGTACTTTCATATCAAAACTAAACAACTTTACAAGAATAACACAAAAGTAAAACTCGCCCCCAATGAGGTAAAACTTTTAGAATATTTTTTATGTAGAATAGAGACTCCTCTACTCAAAGATAGGTAAATCCGATGAAACAGTTTTTCAACACACTAAACTAGGTATTAGAACGGAATATCCGTAAAAAATATTAAAAATTTACAGTTAAAAAGCTCATTGAACTATTTTAGAGTATGTATGATGGA
>Ga0256829_1001361_pt1 | contig 20322 bp, 24 predicted proteins | sample 131447metaG_FD_185979 | JGI IMG/M metagenome (GOLD analysis project Ga0256829, IMG submission 185979) | Hydrothermal vent microbial communities from Lau Basin, Pacific Ocean - 131-447 | ecosystem: Environmental > Aquatic > Marine > Hydrothermal vents | place: Pacific Ocean: Lau Basin | collected...
ACCCAATCACGCTAAGCTCACCCATGGTCTCCTCCTCACTCTCACCGATGGTCCCAGAATCCACTCCATCTTGGCGCATCACGACGCCGAAGTAGAGGGGGAGGAGACCATCCCATCGGATGAAGCGAAGCGCAATCCGGGGTGGCCGTACCGTCTGCCCATCCGGGTATGTTGACCGGATTCGATTCGATCCAGTACCATTTCCGGGCCTTCCATCCAGCATCATTCCCCGGTAGCTCAGTCGGTAGAGCAGGTGACTGTTAATCACCGGGTCGGCGGTTCGAGCCCGTCCCGGGGAGCCAATAAAACAAGAAGTTACGAAAATGCTGGACCAGCCGCCATCGAATTTGCGACACTGACGCGACAGTCGGGGAGCGGGGAGCGGACATGGCGACATTTGTGCGGCGTCCCGGCCCGGGCGGGCGGCGCGTCTGGCAGGCCAGGATCCGGAAAAAGGGCCATCCCCCGCTCACCCGCACGTTCGACCGCAAGGCCTCCGCCGAGGCTTGGGCCCGCCAGATCGAGTCCGAGATGGAGCGCGGGACGTTCGTTCCGCGCGCTGAGGCCGAGGCCACCACGCTCGGCGAGGCGCTCGATCGGTACCTGCGCGAGATCGTGCCCGCCCGCCGACAGGCGCAGCGCGAGTCGCGGCGGGTCGAGCGGATGCTGCGCCAGCCTCTCGCCGCCCGGTCGCTCGCGTCCGTTCGCGGCAAGGATATCGCCGACTATATCCGGGCGCGAGAAGCGGACGGGGCGGGACCGAACACGATTCGTCTCGATTTAGCCCTGCTCTCCCACCTGTTCACCGTCGCCCGATCCCGGTGGGGCATGGAGTCGCTCGGCAACCCCGTCGCCCTGGTGCGCGGTGCGCGCCCGAGGCTGCCGCCGGGCCGCGACCGCCGCCTCCTGCCCGGCGAGGAAACCCGCCTCCTGGCCGCCTGTAGAGCCTACGGCGGGCCCATCGAATCCCTGGTCATCCTGGCCCTGGAGACCGCCATGCGGCGCGGGGAACTCGCTGCGATGCGCTGGGAGCACCTGGACGGCAAGGTGCTGTCGGTGCCGGAAACCAAGACCGGCGAGCCGCGCCGGGTGCCGCTGTCCTCGCGGGCCCGCCAGGTCCTGGCCGGTTTGCCCCGCCGTCTGGACGGCTGGGTCTGGGGCATCAGGGCCGACTCGATTACCCAGGCGTTCGACCGGGCGGTGAGGCGGGCCCGGGCGGACTACGAAACCGAGTGCCGGGAGCACGGCGAGAAGCCGGGTGCCCCGGTGCAACCGGACCCGCGGATGCTGCGGGATCTTCGCTTCCACGATCTGCGCCACGAGGCCACGTCCCGGCTGTTCGAGAAGGGACTGAACCCGATGGAGGTGGCCGCCGTCACCGGCCACAAGACGCTCCAGATGCTCAAGCGGTACACCCACCTGCGGGCGGAGGACTTGGTGGAGCGGTTGGGGTGATGCGGGGGCTAGATCAGCCCCCGCTCCGCGAAGCTCACCGCCGCCGCGCCGCCGACGACCAGGTGGTCGAGCACCCGGATCTCGACGAGATCGAGCGCGGCTTTGAGCCGCCCGGTGAGCGCGATATCCGCCCGGCTGGGCTCGGGGTTCCCCGACGGGTGGTTGTGCGCGAGGATGACCGCCGCGGCGTTGAGTTCCAGCGCCCGCCGCACCACCTCGCGGGGGTGGACCCGGGCCTCGTTGATCGTCCCGAGGAACAGGTCCTCGCAGGCGATGACCCGGTGGCGCTGGTCGAGGAACAGGGCCGCGAACACCTCGCGGGGCTGCCCGGCGAACCGCAGGGCAAGGTAGCGGCGTGTGTCCGCCGGACACTGTAGCGCCTCGCCGTAGTGCATCCGCCGCTCCAGCACCCGCAGCGCACGATTGATGAGCCGATCCTCCCGAGCCTTTTTTGCGTCCATCTCTGCTCTCCCGCTGGTGGCGGCCCCCGCCGCCTTCGCCCCAGGGGCGCGCGGGTCTGCGGCTCGACTGACGGGTTCCTGCGCCGCGCAGCGAGCAGCGGTTCCGGCGGGAGAGTTGCCGGCGTTTTTGCGCGTGGACGGGCGGCGGGGGACGACAGCCGGGAGAGCCGGACGGCGAAAACAGATCGGGGAAGGCGGAAAAAACAGATCGCTGCGGGCACGGGCGGGTCCGGCGAGGCGGGCCAATCTCCGCGATTCTGAGCCGTTTCCGGGCGGTTTGCCGGGAGAAATCTCCGCGATTCCGGGCCAGTTTCGAGACTAACGGCGCGCCTGGCCGAGTGCGCGGGCGAGTGCGAGCAGCGCGTCCGCAGCGTCGCGGGAGCCGTGGCGGGCCTCGACCGCCGCGAGTCCGCGCAGATATCCGGGCCGTGGGCCGTCCTGGCGGTCTATCTCGGCGCGGACGAGCGGAGCAAGCTTCGGCGAGTCGAGTACCTCGGGCGGCAAATCGTGATCACGATCTGCCTCGCGCCCGTGATCATAAACCGGTTCCACTGCCTCAGCGGGTGCGGCGGACAGCGCGAGATCGACGAGATCGGGCGCGCTCATCTCAACTGCTCCAGCTCCTGCCCGCACCGTCGCGCGCCTGGCACGTGCTCGCGGACAGACTCGACGCGGTCCGGGCCGAACCTCCATTCCAGTGCCGCACGGGCAGCAGCAGCCGACGGGTCGCCGGGGAGGATCACGATAGCCGACTGTCCCGGCGGCATCTCGTATAGCCTGAACTCAAACGCCCGCGCCATCGGCGGCCTCCGCGTCCGTGATCATATCTTCAAAATTGATCGTCGCATCGCAGTCCGGATATTTTCTGCACCCGAAAAACACGCCGTTCACGCCGTCGCGCCTGCGCATTGGCCCGTGGTCGGGGTCCACGGGGCAGTTCGGCGAGACGTTTCCGGCGACAGCGCCGCGCTCCGGATCGAGACAGTCGCGGACGCCTGGGCAGTTGGTTTCACGGCGCGTTGAGCATGACCAGAACGGCCCGTACCGCCCGCCCTCGACCCAGACCATGGCTTCGCCGCATTCCGGGCACTGGACGCCATCAACTGGTTCGCTGCGCCGGACCGGGCGCAGCACCGGCTCACCGTCGCGGTCCGCGTACCACGCATCACAGCCGCTTTCAGGCGGGCAGTGCCAGTACCAGCGTTCGCGCTTTTTGCTGTAGACGCGCTTCAGCCTGGCCTTGCACTGCGGGCAGTGGTGATAGTGGCGCGCGGCGGCGCTGCTTTCACTTTTCGTTTCCATGGCCCGTCTCCTACCGCGCTCTCCGCGCGGCCTCTGCTTTGCACATCCTGCGATCCTGCGGCGCGATCGATTTCGCCTCGTGCTCGCACCGCCGCAAAATCAGATCGTGCGCCTCGCGCACCCTGGCCGGCGTCCACGGCAGCGGGCGCGGGGGCCGCTGCGACTCGATGAGACGCACGATCGCGGGCTGATACGGCGAGTGCGCGATCGCGTCGCCGACGCGATACCAGCCTGCGGCAACTAGTCCCGCCGCCACAAACCAGACCGCCGCCCACATTCCTTTACTCATCGGCCTACCCTCCTGCTCGCGAGCGCGACGCGCGCCGCGTGCTCGACTGTAGCGATTACATGACGCGCCCCGGCGAGCCACGGCACGTGATGCAGAAGCGCCCAGCCACTTGCCCATGCGCTGCCGATAACAAAAGTAATCAGCGCGGGCACGGCAAGCGCGCGGGCGAGCATCGCGCCGACCGCGAACGCCGCGCCGGCGGCGAGATCACGCAGCAACCGGGTCATTGTCGTCGCCTCCGTCCCCGACCGCCGCGAGCCACGCGCGGTCGAGCCGGTACAGCCGCGGCGGGTGGCCGCCGTAGAGTTGACTGTCGTCCTCGCCGACGCGCGCGAGCCAGATCACGCGGTCGGTCGAGCCTGCGGCTCGCGGCAGTATCCGGTCGACGATCTCGAGCGCCTCGGCGGCGCGGGTCATATCCCAGTCGCCCGGCGGGAGCGGCAGCAGGTACTCGTACTCGGCGGTCACTCCGCCCGGTAGCCGCTCGTGAACCCAGCCGCTCGCGGTCGGCGCGTATACCACCGAACCGTCGTCGATGTCCTCTACCCAATCGTCCGTGTCTGTGTGCGTCATAACGTTCTCTCCAGTTCCGGTCCACCTCGATCCGCGCCACGCTCCCGCGCGGCATCCCGCATCCTCGCCGCCGCCTCGCGCTCCTGCGCCCGCTCCGCCGCGCGCTCCGCCCGCCGCGTGGCGTCGGCGGCACGTGCGCGATCCCACGCCGCGTCCTGCCCGCTCCGCCGCGACTCTCGCGCGTCGGACTGCATCTCGCGGGCCATCCGCTCCGCGCGCTCAGCGCGCCAGCGCGACTCGCGATAATCGATCGCGCTGCCGACGGCTGATATCAGCCCCGTTCGCGGATCCTGCGCCCGCGCGAGCGCGCGTCCGGCATCCCGGTAGTGCTCGTCTGCCCGCGAACGCAGCTTGTCGGCCCGGCGCTCATACCCCCGCGCCCGGTGGTCCGCCTCGCGCACGTCGCGGCGGTACTCCCGCGGCAGGGATTTTTCGCGGGACTCTGCGCGCGCACGAATTCCGTCCGCATCCGCGCGCAGCCCGTCCGCCCGCCGGCGCATATATTCGGCCCGGTCGCGGTCCGGCTCGCGTCCCGCCGCGTGCTCCATCCACGCAGCCTCGCGGCGCAGATCCGCTGCGCGCTGGTAGTCGCGCAGCACTTCGCTCGCCTCGCGCGCGACGACGTAGTCCCGCGGGGCCTCGCGCTCCTGGCCGCGCTCCTGCCGCGCCTCACGGCGGTCGGGTTCGCGCTGCGCCGCCGGGTCCTCGCGCACCGCCACCTCGCGGTCCGGGGCCTGGCGCTCGGCGGACTGTTCGCGCCCGGCAGCGACCTGGTAGTCCACGCTGGCGTCCTTCTGCCGAGATTTCGACCAGTCGGGCGCGAGATCGTGGATCGCGTGCCGCTCGCCGTGGACGTGAACTTCTTCACGATGCCGCGACCCGGCCACGTAGGCCCATTCGCGGCTACTGAGCGGCGAGTCACTCGCCAGGATATGCGCCCGTTCGACCGTCGCGCCCTGCAGTTTGTGGGCGGTTGCAGCGTAGCCGTGGTCGATGTGATCGTATTTGTCAGTCGAGATCACGCGCTCCGTCCCGTCGCGGTCTAACCGCAGTGTGACCCGCGCCGCCTCGTCGCCGGTGCGCTCGATGGCGACCACGGTTCCGAAATCACCGTTTTTCACGGCGAGGTCGCGATCATTCCGCAACAGCACCACGCGGTCGCCGGCGGCGAGGTCCCGCGCGCCGCGCTCGGTCTCGACCGATACCGCCTCGCGCTGTACCAGTCCGCGCTCGACGGCCTCGGCGCGGGCGGCCTCGTTGAGCAGCCTGGCCTCGGCTTTAGTCGCCACTACCGCGACGGACGATTTCCCGTCTGCCAGGTCGGCGGCCACGGACTTGCCTGCCGCCTCGATTGCGGCAGCAGCGGATTTGTATTCGTGTACCCGGTCGCGCCCGGCGAGATTTTTCAGCGCCTCCGCGGCCCGTCCGTCTCTCAGATCGCGCACCGCCTGGCGGTCTGCCTCGTGATTCTGCCGGCGAATATCGTCTATAGATACGCCGCCGGTGCGCTCGAGAATCGTGCGAAAAGGCGCTCCGGCCTCGATGGCCTGGAGCTGCCGCGTGTCGCCGACGAGGACGACTTTGGCCCCTGCTTCATCCGCCCGCCGCATCAGTTCGGAGAGTTGCCTGGAGCCGACCATACCCGCTTCATCGATCACAATCACGTCTCCGGCACGGAGCGGATCGCGGGCGGCGTATTCGACGCCCCGCACTGTCTCCGGCGCGGTGTCCGCAATCAACTGGTGTAGTGTCGTGCCCTCGATCCCGGATCCCGCTTGCAGCTCGGCGGCGGCTTTGCCGCTGAGCGCCGCGCCCCGGACTCGGTAGCCGGACGCCTCCCAGATCTCTCGCGCGGCCCCGAGCGCGTACGATTTTCCGGAGCCCGCGCTGCCCTGCACCGCCGCGACGGAACCGGCGGCGGTGACGTGCACGACTGCCTCGCGCTGCTCGTCCGAGAGAGTGGGTCGGCTCTCCAGCGCCGCCGCGACCGTGTCCGCCTCTACAGCGTGGGTCTCGCTCCGAGACATGCGCTCCGCGCGCTCCACGATGCCGCGCTCCAGCGCGAGGATCTCATGCGTCGTGTAGCGTGGCAGGCCGTCGCGCCCCTCAAGGCGGACCACCTCGGCGTCGGCGAGGACCTCGCGCGCCCGGGACTCGATCTGCTCGGGCGTCAGCGTACCAATTGCTGCGATTCCGACCGCCGCCGTCACGTCCTGCGCCGCAAACGTGGACCTCTGCTCAGTGAGAGACCGCAAAATTTCCGCGTGCGGCGGCACCGGGTCGAGCGGCGGCTGTTCTTGCCCGAGCGCCTGTTCCGGCGACCAGTCCGGCGCGCGCTCGCGGGCCCGCTCTGCCCACTGCTCACGGAGGCCGTCGATATCGCGGGCCTCTTTCGCGCGGCGGGTCGCCAGGGTCGCTCGCTCGGATGCGCGGGAGCCGGATGCTCCGCGCTCGGCAAGCTCGGCCTCGATCTGCTGGCGGCGGGTCGAGAACTCATCGCGCAATTCCTGCGGCACGCCGACAACCTCGAACTCACGATCGACGCGCTCGATCGCGTAGCCCCGGCGCTGTAGCTCGCCGGCCAGGGCGGCGGAGTAGATCGCCCCGGCGGCGGATTGATGCTGGTAGATTTCGCGTGGGTTGAGCGAGCCCCACGTGCCATCCGCGCGGTGCGCGAGGTTGTACACCATCATATGAGTGTGGAGATGCGGGTCGGCTTCGCGGCTTGTGCCGTGCTGATAATTCGCGATTACAAACCCGTCGATCTGCTCGCGCCGCTCCGCCTCGCTCTGCCACCCGCCACCACGGCGGGTATAGGCCGCGTGGTTCTCAAGATACTCGCGCGCCTCGCGCACCGCCGCTTGGTGTGCGGACTCGATGGCCGCCCGGGTGTCGGCGTCGGCCAGTCCCCAGATCGTCGAAACCGATTTCGGCGGGGATAATGTCACGTCCCAGCCGCTGCGGTGGTCCTCGCCGGCGTTCTGCACCAGCGCCTCGCCCGTGAGCGGGTGCCGCCCCTCCGCAAGCGCCTTGAACATCTCGACGTTCGTCGCAGTCCCTTCCTCGATTCCTAGCGCGGCCAATCCCGCGCCGGTGAAATGTCCGGCGGACTCGCGCGAGTAGTAGTCGCTCGGGCCGTAGTCGCCGGCCAGGTGCTCGTAGTACCGCACCGCCTCGGCCGCCGACCCTCTGGCGCTGATGCTGATCACGAGATAATCCCTCGCTCGCGCAGCGATTTGATTACAGCCTGCGTCGGCGACTCCGGCTCCGGCTCCGGCTGCTCGGGCCGCTGCCCATGCCCAGCGCCGCGCGGCGCAGGCGGCGAGGCCACGCGCTCGACCGCCTGCCAGATTTCATCGCGTAGCGCGCGCTCCGAGTCGCGCATCGCGTCGATCAGATCAGTCGTCTGCTCGTGCAGCGCGGCACGCAGCGCGTCGGCGGCAGCATCGGCGACCCGTCCAGCAATCTCGTCTGCGACGCTGCCGCGCAGGATTGCCGCGCGGATTTTCTGCGCCGTCGTCCGGCCAGGGTACTGCGCCAGCGCGTCGAGTTCCGCTGCGGTCAGCCTGACCGACACCGTTTTAGTAGCCATATCCGCCCGCTTCCTGCTGCTCGTCCGCCGCGCTCTCGCTCTCGGCGTCGTCCTGCGCCGCACGGGCCGGAACGGTCCCGCCGTTGCGGGTCACAATCGCCGAAAACTCGGCGACCAGTTCGTCGAACGACAGTCCGAGATCGTCGAGCCCGGCGCGCACCGCCGCGCGCGCAACCGTGCGCCGCCGCGCGTCACGCTCCTGCCGCTCAGCCTCGACCGCAGCCTGCCGCAACGCCTCGATCTGTTGCCGGAGCCGCTCGCTCCGCGAGAGTTTCCGTTTCGTCATCTGTTTACGCTCCTTTCCTTGCGAATCAATCGCTTACGTTACACCCTGTAAACAGGTGTTTACAGGCCTAAAACTTCACCGAATCAACCACTTGCACCGCGTCCCGCAGGTCCGCTGTTTGCACCGAAGGGGCGTGGTGTGTGATGCTGCTACATACGTTTATTACACCCACCGACCCGACCCCCGTTCCTCGCCCTGCTCCTCGCGCACCCCCACGTCCCGGCTCGCGGTGCTCGCGGGTCGTGGGGACCCCGTAGCGCGCTCGGATTCCACACTCTCCGGACCGAGACCGGAGACCAGATCCGCCACGATCCGCGACCGGCTCACTCTCCGGGACCTGGCCGCGAGACCTAATCGCCGCCACGTCGCATCGTCTAACAGCAGCGACCGCCGCCGCACACCGCGCCGCGCGAGACGCTCGATATACCTGTCGTATCTGCTCATCAGTCCTCCGGGAACAGCAGCCGATACCGCCACCGGCTCGGCGCGCGGTTGTGCACGCGGACGCGTCCGGTATCGACGTAAACGCGAAAGTCGCCGCAAGCCATCTGTTCCGCCGCGCAGTCCGCCGCGTACCGGCAGCAGTCGCACGGACTCGCGCCGCGAATCGCCTGCGCCAGCGCCGCCCCGTCTCGTACTGCTCCAGTCATCTCCATCGTGCTGCCCTCTCGTGCTGTGTGCCTATCCGATCCTTGATCGGAGCCGCGCTAAATGCAAACCGCTACCGCTTCTCCGCGACTGAGATACCGAATCGCTCGCGGAGCCACGATAAGTCCAGCATCCACTCGTGCTGCGACCGCGCGCGCCACGTGCGAAACGCCTCGTCCCGGTAGCGCCGCGCCTGGTCGAGCGTCCAGCCGTTGACCTTCGCCAGATGCTTGAGCGCCGCCTCGCCTTTGCCGTGCACATCCGCGAGGCCGATGTGTTTGACCCGGTGGCAGTCGGGGCAGAGTGCTTGCGTCCTAACCAGCGTCTGCACGTGCCGCTCGTCGTCGTAGTGCCACACCTCGTGGCACTCGACCGGCCACTGCGGCCCGCGCCCGCCGCAGATTTCGCACCGGCCCCCGGCGGCGGCGGACGTGAATTTTTTGATGCGCTCCCAGTCGGTACTGGTCACGTGGTCGCGGACGTTCGAGAACCACGCCGTGCTCGGGACCAGCTCGATTGTGAGCTTTGGCGGCGTCCGCTCCCGCTCCGGCTCCGGGGGCATAGCGCCGGGGCCGAAAAACATCTCGACCGCCTCTGCGGCAGAGATCGGCCGGATCGTCACCGGCCCGTCGCGCTCGACCTCGCCGTCCTCCTGCCCGGCAGGGATGGCGGGCCCGGGCGCAGGGACCGCGCCGGTAGGCACGCCCGCCTCGCGGGCCTCTCGCCGAGCCTCCTGCATCTCAGCCTCGGCCTGCGCGACGCGCCGCCGCTCGGCGGTCTCGTCGCCGACTCGGACGTGCGGCGGGACGCGCTGCTCGCGCTCGACGATATCGATATCTACGAGAGCGATCGGATAGTCGCCCGCGAGCCGCAGGTACCCGCGACGGTCTGGCAGCGATTGAATCTCGCTCGGCAGAACCGCGCGCTCGATTGTGATGTGCTCCGACGCCGACGCCCCGCCAGCGAGACTGAGCTGCCGCGACTCGTGTTCGCGCCGGATTTGTCTGTCGCCGAGCATCCTGCTCATCGCGTCCGCTGTCTCAGCGTCGCCGACTCTGAGCACCAGCGCGCTGCTCAGACACGAGAGCAGAACCTGTGCGCCGTCGCGCCCGTACGCCTGCCGGAGCTGCGCTATCGACTGCACCCCGAGGATCGCGCGTAACCCGTATTTCCGCCCGTTGGTGAGCGCGTCCGCCAACGCCTGCACGCGCCCCAGCAGCGGTGCCTCGTCGAGAATCAACCAGACGCGGCGCTCGCGACTCGGCTCGAGGTCCAGCACCGCCGACACTGCCTCACCGATCCAGGCGGCAATCAGCGGTGCGAGTGCCGCGCGCTCGCTGTCGCGGTACGGCATCCACAGCCAGCCGTCGCCAGCCTCCACCCAGCGGCGGATAGACCACGCGTCACCGCCCGCGTCGGGCGGCAGAAACCGATACGGCGGGAGATAGCTACCGACGATGCCACGCACAGACGCGACCATTTTAGCCGCGCCGGTATCGAATAGCGTCTGCGCTGGGAGCCCGCGCACGACAGATTCGATTTCGTCTGATTTAGCGATCGTGAGCGTGTGCACCAGCGCGCTATTCGTTCCCGCCTGCGACTCGTGCAGGCGCTGCAACGCCGCCGCGACCAGCCCCTGGCTGTATAGCTGCCACTGCGCCGCGTCGCTCTGCCCCTCGATACTCGGGATCATGCTGCGCGCAATCCGGTCCGCGTCCTGCGCCGCTCTCATTTCAGCGAACGGCGACCAGGCGACGCTCCGCGCGTCGAGCGGCGCGAGAATCGTGTCGCCGTCGGCGTGCCACCGGCTCATATACTGCCCGCCCGGATCTGCGACGATAGCGCGGTCGCCACGGGCGCGGATCGTGTCGAGGATCCCGGAGATCATCTGCGATTTGCCTGTGCCCGTGGACCCCGAGACCAGGATATGCAGCGGCTCAATCTCCGGCGGAATCGGCACGCCGCCGATACGAATCCGCCCGTCGTCCTGCGCGGCGGGGCGGGGGTGGCCGCGCTTCCTGCGCTCGCCCCAAACGACCGCGCCGACGCCCGCGGCGAGCAGGGCGGCTTGGAGCGCGTCGGCGAGTGTCGGCCCCGTGCTCATAGCCCGAGATCCAGTTCTGCATCCCGCGCCGTCGCCTTACGCGCGTCGGGGGCCGGGTCTGCCGAGCGCGCCGCCGATTCTGCTGGCGCATCGGGCGAGGCCGCCAGCTCTCTCGCGGTCTCGCGCCGCGCGCGGCGGATCTCGTCGAGCGGGACGCCTGCGACGTCAGCGACAATCGAATCGATAATCGCCGTGCGCCCCACGGCCTGGTCGATCACCCGGCGCTTGTCCTCGAGCAGCCGCGCCATCGATTCGTCGATCGTCTCCGGCGCGACCAGCCGATACACGGTCACCGCGTCGCGCTGCCCGATCCGGTGCACCCGGTCCTCGGCCTGCTGCAGCTCGCCCGGCGTCCAGGGCAGCTCGACGAACGCGACGTTCGACGCCGCCGTAAGCGTCAGCCCGACCCCGCCGGCCTGGATCGAGCAGACGATCAGCCGCACGTCCGGGTCGGACTGGAACCGGTCCACGGCCCGCTGCCGGTCCTCGGCGCTCTGCTCGCCAGTGACGCGGACCGCGCGGTCCTCGAACGCCTCGTACAGCCGCTGCTGGATATCGCGGTGGTGCGCGAAAACCACCAATTTCTCGCCGGACTCCAGGAAATCCCCGACCCAGCCGGCCGCCGCGCCGAGCTTCGCCTCGGCCGCCGCGTGGCGCAACCGCGTGATCGCCGCCAGATGCTCACCGGAACCCGCCCCGAGATTCGCGCGGATCTCGTCGCGCGCCGCCTTGTGCGCCTGCTCGTATGCGCGCCGGTCGTACTCGATCGGCACGACAGAGACGGTCTTCTCCGGCAGCTCCGCGAGCACATCCGCCTTCTCGCGCCGCACGAAACACGTCGCGCGCAGCTTCTGACCCAGCTCGTCGAGATTCGATGCGCCGGAAATATCCCAACCGTAGCGCCCCTTGTGCCCGTCGCAGTACCGCTCGACGAACCGCCGCCAGGAGCCGCCGACCTGCTCGAACCGCCCAACGATCCTAAGCGGCGAGATCAGCTCGGCGGGGCGGTTCACGACGGGCGTGCCGGTGAGCAGATACCGCGCCGGAATCGCCTCGGCGAGTTCCGCGACGGCACGGGTGCGCTGCGCTTTGCCGTTTTTGAGATAATGCGCCTCGTCCGCGACGAGCGACGCGAAGCCGCGCCCCCGCAGGGCGGGCGCATGCTTCCCGACCGTCTCATAGTTGACGATCACGATATCGGCCTCGCGGATCGCGCGCTCGTCCTCCGCCTTCGCGGCCTTGCCCCCGCCGTGCACGCCGATCGCCCGCGTGGCGCGCCCCGGCAGCCACCGTTGCGCCTCGCGCTCCCAGTTCAACCGCAGCGACGCCGGGCAGACGACCAGCGCCGGGTATCCCGAGCCGGCGCGCGCCTCGATCGCGGCGAGCGCCTGCACCGTCTTGCCCAGGCCCATCTCGTCGGCCAGGATCGCCTGCGGATGATCGATCAGGTACGCGACGCCCGCGCGCTGGAACGGGCGCAGCTCGCCGCCGAGGCGGGGGATCTCGATCTCCCGGGCCGTCTCCGCCGCCTGCGAGGCATCGATCGCGCGGTGATACCCGGTCATCGCCTCGCGCGCGCTCGCGTCGACCTCGGCGAGATGCCGCTCGGCCCACTCGGCGAGCTGCGCCGCGCTCGCCCCGGGGACACGCCAGACCTTCCGGTCGCCGTCCCACCGGCGGCCCCCGACCGACTGTTTCAAATCTTCCCGCGCAGCCGAATCTTCGTACCCCATCCGGACGACATACTGCCCGTTCGAGTAACTAATGCTGATGCTCATGGCTAACCTCTGGTGATAGTCCCTCTACCACGGTACTCATCCGCGAAAAAATGCAAGCCCCCGTCACTGCCCGCCCCCATCGATGCGCCGCGCGAGATCGTCGGCGGCAACGACACTCGAGCCGCGCCGGACCTCGCCGTCGCCGCTCGCTGCCTGCGCCTGCTCCGGCGCTCCGTCAACACGCTGCGCGAGATTACCGGCGTCTACGACACGCGACCCGCGGCGGACCTGTTCGTCGCTGTCGCGCTGCTCGCGCCGGCGGCGCACGAGCCAGACACCGCCAGCAGCTCCGGCCCCGCCGCCGAGCAGTGCAGCGAGCGGATCGGCGGACAGTGACGAGAGCGCGAACAGCGCGACGACGACTCGCACTGCGACGCGCACACGCGGCGAGCGCGACTCAGCCCACGCCCACGCCGCACCGGCGAGCGCGCCGGGGACGAGATACCCGCTCGCGTCGATCCCGACGCGCTGCACGCCGGGGCCCGCGAGCCACGCGGCAGCGAGCGCAATAAACAGTACAAACAGAGCCAGAAACAGCCGTCCGACCCCGCGCAACGCGCGCTTGCCTGCGCCCCGGTGTAGAAAAAACAATAAATCAAACACCACCGTGCCCTCTGTCGTTTATACGCCGCGCGAGTGTGTCCGCGCTCACGATCCGCGCTCCGCGTTCCTGGTCCGCCTCGTCACCGCCCGCCGGTCGCCGCCGTGGCCGACGCAGACGCCGGGCGAGCACGAGCAGCCAGACGCCCGCGACTACCGCGAGCGCGCCCGCCGGTGGAATCGCGACAGTCGCGAGCATCGCGTGCCACGCCGCCTGCGGGACGCTCGCGCTCGGCGTGCCGCCGGTCGCCCACGCGACCAGCGAGCGCCATGCGAGCCGCAGTGACGCCGCGCCGCCTGGGGCAAACAGATACTCCGCCGCGTAGCCAGCGGCTGTGAGCGTAGCTGTGAGCCGCGCGCTCCAACGCACAGCGACGCCGAGATCGAGATGCAGTGCGTGCAGACCCATACATCACTCCCTCAACCCGCCCCGCAGTACGCCGCACGCGAGCGTGCGGACCGCCGCCAGCGCGTGGAGCGCAGCGGGCTCGAATAATGTGCCCAGTGCGCCTCCGCCCGCGCCCGCGCCCTGCTCGATCAGCGCGCGGAGTGCAGGCGCAGGCAGCGACTCGATCAGAATTGCCGCGAGCCGCGTATCGTCTGCCTCGCGCAGCGACGCACTGACACTCGCGATCAAGGTGTTCGCCCAGGATTCCCACGCTGTCGTATCTTTTCTTGCTGCTGATGCGTCCATCGGTATCTCCTATAGTAGTGGTGGCATCAAACCGGCAGCCCGGCGCGCCGCCGGGCATCCGCGACCATTAACTCGATTTCGGCCAGATCGTCCGCCCCGAACCCCTCGCGCCGGTGCAGCAGCGCCCGGGCCCGCTCGGCGGCGAGCGCGCCCCACGCGGCGACGATCAGCACGATTGCCGCCGCAGGGAGCGCGATTTCGAATATCAGCGGCCAGTAGCTGCTAGCCGCCGAGGCGACGTGCGCGTGCGGCGCGAGGCGCTCGACAGCAGCGACGATCTCGCCGCCCCAGCGCACCGCCGCGTAGCCCGCGCCGCCAGCGAGCGCGGCGGGGAGCATATCGATGATCCGGATTCTCGACTCGTGCATAGCTGAATCCTCCGTCTGATGCGAAAAACGCTACCTTAGCGCCCGGCGCACGCGCTCGACGGCATCGGCATCACGCGAGTTTTCGAGCCGCCGTTGCCGAGATAGCCGCCGCCGCCGGCGCTCTCGACGACCTGGACGCACTCGCCTGCGCGTAGTCCCGCAGCGCGCTTGCCCTGCTCGACCACAGCGATCGTCGGGCCGCCGAGCAAACGAACAGTGATCTGATACCCGGTGTCCTGCCCAGCGCTCTGCTCGATTTTGCTACCAGCCCAGCCGCCGGCGAGCGCGCCAGCGAGTGTCGTCGCGAGCCCGCCGAGGCCGTGGCTGTCGATCGCGTTGCCAGCCGCCGCGCCGCCGAGCGCGCCGAGCAGTGCGCCGCCGTTCTGTTCGCCGGGAGCGACGCGGACTCGCTGCACCGCGAGCACGCGGCCCAACTCGACCTGTTGCGACTGCAACCCTGTGTGGTACACCCCCGCGTTGTAGGGCTGGGCACAGCCTGCGAGCGCGAGTGCGCCTGCGAGCACGGTCGTGATCGTGCGTTTATTCATGATCATTTCTCCTGCGGCGGTTGTGTTGCCGCTGCTGCTGATGATGATGTGCCGGAGCCGCCGGAGCCGCCGGTGCCGCCGGAGCCGGCGGTGACTGCTCTGCCTGCGCCTGCGCCCGCGTCCGCCCGTCGGGTACCACAACCGTGTGCCCGCGGACCTGCGCATGATCTACATCGCCCGGCTCGATCGTCGTCGGCGCGGCAGACACCGGAGCCGGAGCCGGGCTCGGAGCCGGGGTCGGAGCCGGAGTCGGCGTCGGGGCCGGGGCCGGCGCTTGGGTCTCGAGCGTGCCGGCTTGCGTTACGGTCCCGCCAGACGTCGCCTCTACCAGGATCGCGGGCGAGCCGGACGCCTGGCCCTGTACGATTGCGGGCGACGAGACGAGATTGCTCAGCCCGGTCGGCGTCGGCGAAGACGCGCCGAGCGGGTTGTAGCAGACGCCGCCGCTGCTGCTGCCGAGGTCCTGCGCGCCCGGCTGGTACGTGAGCGCGCCGCTGTAATCAGTCTCGATCGGCCCGCCGGTCATCACCGTGACCGTCGTGCTCGCGCCGATATCGATGCTGCCGCTGCTGCCGCTGGTCGAGAGCACCACCTGCGCCGGATCGGAGATCGCGGTCGAGCCGGAGAGAGCCAGCGCCGACCCCTGCGTGCCGAGCGCGGTTCCGGTGCTCGCCGAGCCGCCGGCGAGGGTCGATCCGGCGACCGTCACGCCCGCTAAACCCGCGATGTGCAGCGAGTTGTAACCGGTGATGGACGCGCCGGACAGATCAACAGGCTGACCGTAGCCCTCGATATCGACCGCGCCGGGGCCGGAGATCGAGAGCGGAGCCGAGCCGGAGAACAGCGGTGTCGTGGTTGACGAGGTATTCCACGTGCTCGCGAGCGTTAGATACGGCATGCCGACCCCGGACGCCGGCGCGGACAGCGTGATCGGCGTCGCGGTATCGATAGCGATCTGCGAGCCGGCGATCGTGAGCTGTCCGTCGTCGGCGACAGTGACCGGCCCGGTGATATCGATCACCGGCTGCGGGGGTGTGCAGCCGGCAACTGCGCACGCGCCGCTGCCGATAGCCGCCCCACCCTGCCCCTGCACCGTCAGCCCGTCGATTGTGTATGTGCCGCTCGCGCTGACGAGCGGGGAGATACTGAACCCCGGCGGGCCCCAGGGCAACCAGTTCGTATTCCCTGCCACGCCGACTGTGACGTTTTTGACGATCGCCGAGCCGGTGGGGAAAACGCTGACGCCGAACGTCTGCCACGACTGGCCGTTCTCAACCACGTTTCCGTTTACGTAGTACGTGCCGCCGGATTCCGACGGCACGGTAAACCACGCCCCGGATCCGCCCGAGACCGTAACGCTGCCGACGCCGTAGGCGTACGGCGAGTAAACCCAGGGTGTCTCGATCGGCGCGCTCGACGACGCACCGGCGGACGACGGGTACGACACGCTGACGCCGACGGGCGGCGGCGACGTGGACGGAAACGCAGGGGTCGCGGACGCGAGCGCGGAGACAAACGCTGGGTCGATCGTGACCGGCGCGGTCGTTCCCGAAAAATCGTACGGCCCCGTTCCGCTGCCGCTCGTGTAGCCCCCGGCGAGCAAATCGAGCGTTGCGGGTGCGGTCCCGACGCTCGCGCCGGAACCGACAGTTATACCGCTCGGGTTCGCGATCAGTACGAGACTGTCGCTCGGCGCGCTGATCGCGCCGTCGATCGTGCTAGCCGTTCCCGAGCCGTCTACGTTGATGTAAATCGGTGCAGTGACCCCGGGAGCGCTGTTCGTGAAATCGACCGTGCCGCCGGAGCCGATATCGAATCCCCGTGTCCAGTCGATGCCCGCGACCTGTCCGTTTTGCAGATCGACTGTTTCCGTCGAGCCAGAGATAGTCGCGGTCCAGTTTTGCGTGGCCGAGATCGAGCTGATATTTGCCGGCCCCGCTGGCAGCACAACCCCTGTCGCCGGCAGCGCGCCGGCGGTAGCTGCCACGCCCGCCGCCGGTGCGGCGAGCAGCGCGGAAACAATCGTGCTGAGCAATGGTTTGCGCATTTTCGTCTCCTGTATATACGCGTGCGCTCAAAACAGCGCGCTGATCTCGAAATTCACTGCGTGATCGTGCCCGAGCCGCCCGTAGCCGACGCTGTGCGAGTAGCTCACGCTGCCGCGCAGCCAGCGCACGGGGTGCCAATCAATACCCACGCTGTAGCTCGCAACGTGCAGCGCCGGAGCGCCGGGCAGCGTGCTGTCGATAACGCGCCCGGCGTCGAGGCCGACGAAGACGTCGCGCGCGTCGAGCGTAGCGACATCTGCAAACAGCGTGCGCGGCATGATAGCCGGGCTCGTGAGCCGCAGGCTCGCGGCGACGCCCGATCCGCCGGCGGCGACGCCGACAGGATACGCGCTGCCGCGACCGGGCCCGCCGACGTAAAACTGCAGCGGAACCGGCACGTCCCCGGGCGCGCGCTGGCCGTGAATCGCAGCGCTCAGTGAGCCGCCGAACAGTACGCGGGGGGACCAGACCGCGCCGACGTCCGCACGGAAGATCTGCGCGTGGCTCGACATATTCCCCGCACGAGGGGTCGGAGATCGCAGGTACACATCCGCCGATCCCGATAGCTGCTGCATCACAGACGCGGACACCGACCACGCGAGCGGGCCGCCGATGCGTGCGAGCCCGTGCGCTGATGTGCGGACGCCGGCGAGCGAGTAGCGCTCGTGCAGTCCGTAGCCGATCGCCGCAATTTCCTGCCCGAAAGTCCCGTACCGCACCAGCGGCGTGACAGTGACCTGCGGGCCGAGATGCACTGCATCAGAGATCGTCAGCGACCCGAGATCGCCGCTAATTCCCGCCGGAGCGAGTCGCCCGCCGTCTCTGTAGTGAGCGCCGCTGATCTGTGCGGCGAGGTCGCCGACGCGGGTTGCCTTCCGCAGCGACGCCACGCCGCCCACGTAGCCGCCGTGGCTCACAGTGCCCAGGCCCGTCGTGAGTGATGCCGACGCGGCCCAACCTTTATAGCCAGCCGCGCCCCATACAGTCGCTACGTCGCCACTCGCAAACCGGGGGCCGCGACTGCTGATAACCGCACCGGCGCTATAGCGCGCAGGTAGCACGCGCGAGCCGAGATACACGCCCGCGCGCCCATCGCGCCCAGGCCGATCGATCACGATCTCCGGTGCGCGCCCGGGCCCGGCGTCGCGCGCGATTACCCGCGCGGCGCGGTCGAGATCGCGCCGAGTGAGTGGGCGATCTGCTGGCAGCAGATACGAATACGAGCCGAACGGCTCAGACACGATCGGCTGGCCGCGTGAGTGCCGCCCGGCCAGTGCCGGTACCGGGGCCGCCAGCGCGGCGGCGATTGCGAGTGCGAGTGCGGTTTTCACGTTACGTCCTCCGTGTGTGTGACTTTCTCTGCGCCGCCCGTGGCCGATGCAGAGAAAGCGGCGCGTCCCTGCGCCGGGGGGGGGGTATCAGTCGAACATCTCGTCGAGCGCGTGCGACTCGTCCTCGCCGCGATTCAGCGCATCTGCGAGCCGCTGCGCCGCGGCCTCGTCAGCACCCAGAAAGAAACGACTGCGCTGAGTGACCCCGCGAATTCCCTCGCGGCCCTCCCACACAACCCGGACAACGTTTTTCGATCTGCGATTCAGTGAGCCGGCTGGGTCGAACACCTCCAATACGCGCCACCAGCCGCGTGATTGACCTGAGGGCCGGCGCCAGGACCCCGACGGCGCGGTCCGGAAATGCGGGATAAACGTCGTGCGGCGCTGCGTCTGCTGTGTGTTCGTGTTCGTCTCTGTCGTCGTGCTCATGCTCGTGCTCATGGTGTGTACCTCTAATCTAGGTGAGGCACATCCCTGTGCGTGGTGAGCCCTTTGCTATCCATGCAATCTAACTATCGGTCCGGGGTGCGCGATTGAAAATATCTCTTAAACGGACATAAACGGACACAAACGAGCACCCGGGGGGGGTAGGCGGGTACGCACAAACAGCACGCTGCGTCAATACTGTACGTGTTGACAGCACGTTGATTTTGGGGTAATCTAACAACAGTCGAGAAATCGACGACGCCCACGGGAGCGGAAATACCCGTTAAATCAGCGGGTTACCGCTGACCTGCAAGCTGGCGGAGAATCGTCCCAATCGTAAGTGATTGATTGGGAAGGAGAAGGCAGGTAGCCGCTCACGCAGTCCTCCGGCGAGGGCTGCGGCGCACTCAGACTCGCCGGGCCGCAGTTCCCCACCGCGCCCGGTTTTCAGAGTAAAAACAGTCGGTTAGGTAACCGACACCCCGCGCCGGCGGGACCCGGCCCGAGGGGTGGGCCGCGGAAAAACCCTGACAGGTCAATAAGTTACGTGTCCTGACAGGGAACCCCAGTGGGCTCTACCGAAAAGGTGAGCCCTATGTCGCTGAATAATCTCGCGTTTTCCGGTTCCCGGAGGGATCCTCTCGCGCGTCTCGAATCGTGGCCGCTCGGCTGGATAGAGCAGTCCCGCCTCGCGCAAGTCCTTAATTTATCTGAAAAAACCGTTCGCCGGTGGGTTCTCGCCGGGCGGCTGCCCGCGCCGGCGCTGGTGATCGGCGGCGACGGCGTGGGTCGTGGTCGCCGGGTGCGGTTCGACCCGCGCGCCGTGGCCGCCGCGCTGCGGGCGGGGGGTGTGCGATGAGCGCGCTCACGGTTGACCCAACCGATGCGTTCGCCCGCGCGGTCGCCGACGCCGGGATCGCGCCGCCGGACGAGATCATCGCCGACGGTCGCCTGCACAGATTCACCACGAATGGCAAGCGCGGCGACGATGCCGGCTGGTACGTCCTGCACGTCGACGGCATCCCGGCGGGCACGTTCGGCGATTGGCGGTCTGGTGTCACCGGGACCTGGTGCGCGCGGTCCCCGGCGTCGTTGAGTCCCGTAGAGCGCGAGGCGCACCGGCGTCGGATCGAAGCGGCCCGGAAGGCCGCCGAAGCCGAACGTGAGCGCGCGCAGGCCGAGGCCGCCGGGCGGGCGCGTGATTTGTGGGATCGTGCAAAGCCCGAGAGCGGCGAGCACCGCTACTTGCAGGCCAAAGGGATTCGCCCTCACGGAATCCGCACAGACGGCGAGCGATTGTTGGTCCCGATGCGCGACACGGACGGCAAACTGTGGAACGTGCAGCGCATCGCGCCTGACGGCGCAAAGCGGTTTCTTCCTGGCGGCCGCGTGAAGGGGCTGTCGTACTTGATCGGCAACCCCGGCAGCACGGTGGCAATCGCGGAAGGGTTCGCTACCGCCGCATCCGTCCACGAGGCCACCGGTTACACGGTTGCGGATGCGTTTAGCGCCGGAAACTTGCGGCCCGTCGCCGAGGCGCTGCGCATAAAGTTTCCCGAGGCGCGGATCGTCATCGCCGGAGACAACGACGCGGGAGGCACCGGCCAGCGTGCGGCGCAGGAGGCCGCGCGTGCGGTCGGTGGCCTGGTGGCGATCCCGGAATCGCCGGGCGACTGGAACGACGTGGCGCAAACACAAGGCGCTGGCGCGGTGCGGCAGGGCATCGAGCGTGCGCGAGCGCCCGAGCCAGCGGAAACGGCGGCGAGGCCTGCGATCCAGGTCTGGGACTGGTCAGGCTTCGTCGGCGAGCCTCCGCCAG
>Ga0256829_1001362_pt1 | contig 20313 bp, 20 predicted proteins | sample 131447metaG_FD_185979 | JGI IMG/M metagenome (GOLD analysis project Ga0256829, IMG submission 185979) | Hydrothermal vent microbial communities from Lau Basin, Pacific Ocean - 131-447 | ecosystem: Environmental > Aquatic > Marine > Hydrothermal vents | place: Pacific Ocean: Lau Basin | collected...
GCCTCGTAACTGGCATCCGCGCGGCCTGGCGGCGTGAGATTTCCGCCTACTTCGCCACACCGCTCGCTTATGTCTTCGTCTCCATTTTCCTCTTGGTGCTGGGGATTTTCACCTGGGATCTTTCGCGCTTCTTCGACACGGGCGCCGCGGATCTGGGTCCATTCTTCTACTGGCATCCATGGCTATTCATGCTGTTCATGCCGGCCCTCGCGATGCGCCTTTGGGCCGAAGAGGCGAGCCAAGGGACGTCGGAACTTTTGCTCTCATTACCGGTCAGCCTGTCTGGATTGGTGATCGGCAAACTCCTGGCCGCCTGGACAGTGGCCGCGATCGCGCTGGTGCTGACCTTTCCCTGGTGGATCACCGTCAACATTCTCGGCCCTGCTGACAATCCAGCCATCGCGCTCACCTATTTTGTTAGCCTGATCATGGCAGGCGGGTATCTCGCCATTGGCGCGGCGGTTTCAGCGCTCACACGCAGCGCTGTCCTGGCTTTCGTAATTGGTGTCCTGGTCGCATTCATTCTGACTGCGGCTGGATGGCCGCTGGTTTCCGGCGCGATCGCGAGTGCGCTCGGGCCGGCCGCTGGAGATGCAGTCGCGCAGTTTTCGTTCGTCACACATTTTGAAACGGCGCAGCGCGGTGTCTTGGAGCTGCGGGGCTTATTCTTCTTCTTCGGGTTCATTGCCCTGTGTGTTGCGCTGAATACGCTGTTTATCAGTCATCGCCGCGGAGGTGCCCAGTGAGCCCGCGTCGTTTCCTGATATCAGCCACTGTGCTGCTGGTTGCGATATTCGCCGCGGCCAACCTGCTCGCCCATTCCTGGTTTGCGGGCGCGCGTGCAGACTTTACCGAGAACCAACTCTACACGCTGTCGGACGGCACAAAATCGACGCTCTCCAACCTGTCCGAGCCGATTGATCTAACCTTTGTGTACACAAGAAGCGTTGGCCAAGACTTCCCGGCTGTGCGCGCCTATGCGGTCCGCGTCCGCGAATTGCTCGACGCGTATCAGACGCTTGGCGGCGTCGATATTCGCCTGCGCGAGATCGATCCAGCCCCATTTTCCGAGGCTGAAGACGAAGCCCTCGCCGCTGGGCTGGTAGCCGTCGATACGAATGGCGGCGACCCGCTTTATTTCGGATTGATAGGCCGCAATGCCGTCGATGATGAGCGCGTCATCCCATTCTTGGCGCCGGAACAAGAAACCAGCCTTGAATATGACATCACGCGCATGATCGCGCGCCTGGATCGCCCAGAACCGGCGCGGATCGGATTGCTCTCGACGCTGCCAGGCATGAGCGCGCTGACCGATGAAGCTGGTTACTCGCTGCGCCGCGAAATGGGCAAATCATTTACCGTCGAATTGATCGAAGAGAATTTCGTCGAGCTGCCAGCTGAGATCGACGTTCTGATGCTGGTCCACCCGCCGGAGTTCACACCTTGGCAGCTCTGGCAAATTGATCAGTTCATCCTGCGCACAGGCCGCGCACTTATTCTGCTCGATCCCGCCGCAAAGACTGCGCAAGGCACCGGTCCATTCAACATGACCAACCGCCAGATCAGATCGGATCTCGACCTGTTCGCCCCGGTTTGGGGCGTTCGACTGGCGGAAGATGCTGTAGCGGATACTGAAACGGCGCTGTCAATCGAAGCAGATGCTGGCGAAGGGCGCACCACTGTCTTGCAACACCCGTTATTCTTAGCCGTGCCGCCTGGCCTGATGTCGCGCGACAGCATAGTGACAGCCGATCTTGGCCGCACCGTAAATCTCGGCGCGCCAGGACGATTGATCCTGGCAGACAATGCCCCCGGCACCCGCGAAGTTTTGATGCAAACCGGCCCTGCCCCGAGCGCAATCTCAGCTGACCGCGCTGCGGTTGAGATCTCTGCCGGTGATACGGTCGGCCTGTATCAAGCCAGTGATATTGGACCGGCGCCGCTCGCGGTGCGCGTGTCAGGTCCCTTGATCAGCGCGTTTCCAGACGGAGCGCCGCCGCCAGATATTCCAGATGATCCGATCTATGCTGAACTTGCGCGCGCTGCTGCCGCTGAAGCCCCGCCGCATATGTCAACGAGCGCGGTGGATGCTGACCTGATCATCCTGTCTGATGCGGATATGCTGGATGACGGCCTGTATCTAGATCTCCAGAGCGGCATCCCGTTCGCCGACAATGCAACCTTCATACTAAACGCCCTCGACAGCCTGTCAGGCGGATCAGAATTGATGAGCTTGCGCGCACGCGCCCCAGGCAGGCGCCCGATGGAAACCGTCGATCGCATGCGTGAAGAGGCCCAATCGCGCTTCTTCAGCGAACAAGCCCGTCTCGAAGCCCGCCTCGCGACGTCGCAGCAAAGATTGGAAGAGCTGCAGACCGTTGGCGCAACGGGCGGCTTTTTCGACGGCGATATCAGCGCCGAACTGAGTGCTGGTGAGCGCGAAGAGCTCGCGCGACTGCGAGAGGATATCGTTTCGACACGAAGCCGCCTCAGACAAATCGAAAGAGATTTTCGGTCTGATATTGATCGGTTGGAACTGAACCTGCGTCTGTTTACGATACTTACAGGTCCGTTTCTGATTGGCGGCCTTGGTCTTTTGCTGTTTGCGCGCAATCGGCGGAGATCGGCCACATGAGCCAGATACACCATCAATCTCGTCGTAAATCCGTCCTGACACTGCTCGGGATCGCGGTCGGACTTTGGGTCCTACTCGGGCTGATGGGGCTCGCGACTGGCACGCCCGGGTCATCCCACAGCCGCATGGGGGCCGCGGTGCTTCCAGACTTTGGCGCGGCTCGCGTCGAGGCCAGTCGTATTCGCTTCACCCTCGCAGATGAGAGCTACACTTTAGAGCGCTCTGCGGCGGGCTGGGTGATGGCAGAAACTGGGGGGTATCCAGTTCGCCTACACCGCATATCTGACCTCGCTAGCGGGCTCGAGACGCTGAGTTATGATGTTCGTCGGACCAATGACCCTTACAAGCACGATCGGCTCGGTCTCGGTGATCCGGTCGAGGGCGGAAATGGCGTCCTGGTGGAAGTGTTTGGCGCCGAAAATGAGCTCTCATACGCCGTCATTCTAGGCCGCAAGAACGAAGATCTGTACGTACGCGATCCCGGTGAGACCCAGTCTTACCGCGCCAGCGGATCACTTCCACCGTTCTACAATCGCCGCGCCTGGCTCGACTTGGATATTGTCGATATAGACCCTGCCGCGATTCGCTCCGTCCGCATTTTGGATTCAAGAAATCGCACGCTTTATCTGCGCCGTGCAGAAGGCAGCGATTCTCGAAGCTTTGTGCCTGCGCCTCCCAATCAGAACGACCGCCTGATCTCTCGGCTCGCGGCGTCTGCAACCGCCCTCGCCATCACGCGGCTCACCCCGCAAGACGTGAAGCCAGCTGAAGACCTGATCAATGCGCCTGTTGCGCGGCACATTAGCGAGACATTTGACGGATTAGAGATCAATCTGCAGGCGTATCGCGAACCAAACGGCTTTTGGGTCACGCTCCGCGCCATCGAGGCTGGAGAGGGCGCACGGCGCGCGCAAGTGATCAATGAAAAAGCCGAAGGTTGGGCGTTCCGAATATCGGATTATGACTTCCAGGATTTCACGCCCAGCGTGACCAGCATTGTTGAGCCTGCCCCGTCAGCGCCCTGATAATCGAAGCCCCAGCCGCATAATCGGCATTGCGATCGCCACCATTAGCTTTTCGATCGGCCTGCTGGCGAATTTCTTGAAATAGCGCGCCAGACTGTCGGCTTTGTGCGCGGCAACTTCGCGGCTCGGCGCGTCTGAGGTTGAGCCATAGTGCAAAGCCCCAGCATTCGGATCATACATGACGCTGCCACCCAACTCCCGGCAACGGCGACACAAATCGACATCCTCAACATGCAGAAAATAGCCTTCATCGAAGCCGTTCAAACGCGCCAAGCTCGCTTTCGAGGACAAGAAAAAAGCACCTGAGATGACCGGCATCGGAATCGCGTGTGCGGGCGGCGGCGTGTCTTCCAAGGTCCACGTGTTTAAGCCCAGCATGCTGGTCGTCGCGCGCCACAAGGTAAGTTCCCGGCGACGCGGCCCGCGGGACTCTATGCCATCGAGATCGAAGATCTTTCCGCCGACAATCCAGGGTTCGGTGCAATTGCTTGCCGTCATCTGAAGCGACGATACAGATCCGCGGCGCAAAACGGCGTCCGGGTTGATGACCAGGATCTGTTCACCGGATGCAGCTTCGACGCCGCGATTAATCCCCGCGCCGAAGCCGATATTGCCGTGGCCGGTGAGCAATTCAGTTTGCTCGCGCGCTTCGCAGAACGTGCGCAGCCATGCCGTCATCTCTTCGGGATTTCCATTGTCGACGATGATGGTTTCGCTGATCTCAGGATCCGCGCTCAACGCGTACAGGCATTCTTTCAGGCGCGGCCCGGTATGGTAGCTGACAACGATAGCAGAAACGCGGGTCATGTTTCGCGAAGACCTGCATCACCATCATGACGCGCCTGTAGGAAAACCACGGCGGCGGCCAGAAGGACAGAGCCCCAAAAGGCTTCATTCCACATGCTGTAGGCGAAACTGCAAATCGCGGCGCATACGCCAATCAAACCTGCGGCGGCATATCTCGAAATTGATGGCCACGCCGATGGCGGTTTCAGGCGCCAGCCTAGAAAGACCAGGAAGGTTGCCGCCAAGGCCGCGCCAATGAAGCCCGCCTCCGCCCATATCTGCAGAGCCATACTGTGCGGATGGCTCGGGATGACACGGTAGACCTCCCAAGCGTATTCAGCGCCATAGCGGGCACTCGCATCAGCCAGCCATTCTGGATGATCCCCATAGGTGTCGCGCCAGTTTTGCGAGGCCTCTAAGCCATGACCAATAATCGGCGACTCGGTAATTTTGTTGCCGACGAGTTCCCAGGAGTAAGTCCGCGAGAAGAAGGATTTGGGCAGCGGAATGCCCATATCCCGCAGCCCCGTGATCACCCAAGAGAAAAGGATCGGCGCGGCCAGGACATAGGCCGCGAGCCCGCCGAACAGGATCTTGAAGCCTCGCTCCGGATAGCGCTTCACGATCGCCATCGCGGCAAGCATCAAGAACACACCAATCAAAGCGGTCTGTGTGCCGGTCAGAACAAAGGCCAGAAAAGATACTGCGCCGAGCGCGATTGTACCATAGGTCCATTTCGGATCTTCGCCGCGAGACCACAGCCAGGCCAGCAAAAACGGCAACAGCATCAAGTAAGCATTGGCGTTGCGCATCAGGTTTTGCGGCATCTCGCTAACCGGATCGCTAATCGGTGCCAGGAGCGCCAAAATCTGCCCCATAAAGAGCGCCGTGATCAATATGCCGCCAAACTGCACGAATCCCGCACCGGCGATGACGTTTAGGCTGCGCGGACTGGATTTTGGGGCAACCGAATAAACCGCAATCAGAATGCTCAGCCCGGCCAGCGCCGTCAGCGCAAACCTGATCCCAGGCATATCAAGCGAAAACGAGCCAGACCCTAGACTTCCAACAAACAGCCCGTCTGCAGCAGGCCCCCAGAACCCTGCGAGCACGATCCATGTCACGAAGGCGATCCCGGCGCAGAACAGGCGATCGATCTCAGGGCGGCGGACATAGAAAATCCCGAGCAGCGCGGCTATTGCGACCGCGCCAGAATAGCCCTGCGCGCCCATATAGGCGATGATGGGCCAAAGAACGAGCATGGCCGCAAGGATCGGCGCAAACGTTCTCGGGCCCATGATCATTTAGGCTGTCTCGGTTCGTTTAAGATCTGGCGCCAGCGCCTCTTCGACGAGCATGGCCTTGCCCTCATCGAGCGTCACAATTTGCTGCGCTTTCGATCCGAAGCGTCGCAGCGCCATTTTGCGCTCTTCTGCTTCGCGCTGCCCAACGACAGCAATCACAGGCACTTTCTGAACAGAGTGTTCGCGGACCTTGTAATTGATCTTCTCAGATCTGAGATCGACTTCCACCCGCAGACCTGCTGCGCGGAGCTCTTCAGCAACTTGTTCGGCATATTCGTCAGTGCTTTCCGAAATCGTTGCAACCACGACTTGAACGGGTGCGAGCCAGAGCGGGAAGGCCCCGGAGAATTCCTCAATCAGAATGCCGAGGAAACGTTCCAGCGATCCAAGGATGGCCCGATGGAGCATCACTGGGCGGGCTTTGCCGCCGCTCTCGGTTGTGTACTCCGCGCCAAGGCGTTCAGGCAAAACGAAATCGAGTTGCAAGGTTCCACATTGCCAAACACGACCAATCGCATCTGTGAGTTGGAACTCCAGCTTGGGTCCATAAAATGCACCTTCACCTGGCATGATTTCATACGGTAAGCCCGTATGCTTGATCGCTTCTTCCAGATCAGACTCGGCGCGATCCCAAATCTCATCGGTTCCGGCGCGAACGTCGGGCCGGGTTGAGAGCTTCACCGCAACCTCTTTAAACCCGAAATCATCATAGACACTCTGCAGTAGAGCGCAGAAGGCCTCGGTCTCCGAGATAATCTGATCCTCACGGCAGAAAATGTGAGCGTCATCCTGCGTGAATTGCCGCACGCGCATAATGCCATGCAAGGCGCCATGCGGTTCATTTCGGTGACAGCACCCAAACTCAGCCAGCCGCAGTGGTAGATCGCGATAAGATTTCTGACCCGATTTAAACACTTCGACATGCGCCGGGCAGTTCATGGGCTTGATCGCCATTAATTTGGCATCGGCCGGAACTTTCACTTCCCCATCGCCATCCGGGATGAAATCAGGAACGACGAACATGTTCTCGCGGAACTTGCCCCAGTGACCGGATTTCTCCCACTGAGTCGCATCCATGAGCTGCGGTGTCTTGATCTCGTCATAGCCCTCTTCAGCGAGACGGCGACGGATATAGGCTTCGACCTGCAACCAAACCTGAAACCCCTTTGGGTGCCAGAAAACCGACCCAGCGGCGGCTTCGCCATCCAGGTGGAAGAGGTCAAGCTGTGTGGCCAGCTTCCGGTGATCGCGCTTTTCGGCTTCCTCCAGACGATTGAGATGGGCTTTCAGCTCTTTCTCATTGGTCCAGGCAGTGCCGTACATGCGCTGTAGCATTTCATTATTGCTATCACCACGCCAATAAGCGCCCGCCAGCTTCATCAGCTTGAACGCTTTCGGCAGCTTGCCCGTGCTTGGCAGGTGCGGGCCGCGGCAGAGATCGAACCAATCGCCCTGTTTGTAGACTGTAATCGCCTCACCCGGTGGGATGATGTCATCGATGATCTGGGCTTTATAGTCCTCGCCAATCGATTTGAACGTTTCGATCGCCTGGTCTTTATCCCAAACCTCGCGCACGATCGGATAATCGGCGTCGACAATCTGCGCCATTTTCTTTTCGATCTTTTCGAAGTCTTCCGTCGAAAACGGCTCTTCGCGCGCAAAATCATAGTAGAAGCCATCATCAATCACAGGGCCGATCGTGACTTGCGTGCCGGGATATAGCTCCTGAACGGCCTGCGCCAGAATATGCGCGGCGTCATGCCGGATCAGCTCTAAACCTTCTGGGTCTTTGGCGGTCACCAGAGCAAGATTTACGTCGCCTTCAAGCGGACGCATCAGGTCGTAGAGCTCACCATCCACTTTCGCAGCGAGCGCTTTTTTAGCCAGTGAGTTGGAAATACTCACGGCGACATCGTAAGGGCGGGCACCGTCATCATATTCGCGGACTGCACCGTCTGGAAGCGTGACTTTAATCATCTTCGTCGTCTTTTCATTTCTTGTCAGGCCCATGATCAGGAAATGGGCGTTCTGTCAAAGCCCAATCGCCGTAGCGCCATGGTGCCCAAAATGGGAATTGTTTTGATTCCAAGGGGACAGGATCATATCCTCGCGAGCCGCCCGGCCGACAGCGCTGGAAACGCGCGAGTGACATCCACCCGCCTTTCCAAAAGCCATGGCGCGAGACACATTCGGCGCAATACTGACTGCATGTCGGTTCATGCCGGCAGCGAATGCCAAACAGCATGAAGACCGGCGACAGGGTCAGTTTATAGACTTTCAACAGTCCATACATGAAAGAGCGGCGAAGGCCGGACATGAGGGGTGTGTCCCAATGATTCCTTGAAAACGGGTTTAAACGCTTTGACCTCAGGCGAATAGGGCGCCAGCCCTGAAAGTGCTCTGAGTTAGGCCGCGGGCAGCGCGTCAGCTGCCGCAGCCCGACTGGTTCGCGTCGTCTCTATCGCTTCTAAGATAGCTTCATAGGCCAGCATGGTCGACGCGTGTCGCGGCGGATAATCGCGCACCCCTTCGAGATGACGCAGCTCCCAAAACCGGCCTTTTGGAGGTTCGGCGCCATCTTTCAGCATCGCCCGCAAGGCATCTCTCACGGCCACCAATTCATCATATGTGGCTCCGACTGCGTGTTCAGCCAAAATGGCTGTTGCGGCCTGACCCAGCGCGCAGGCTTTCGGATCAACGGCAATTTCGGTCACCGTCTCGCCATCCTCTGAGAGCTTCACATCAACACGGACAGTCGATCCGCAAATTCGGGACACTTTTGTGGCAGACCCATGCGCATCAGCAAGGCCCCCGACATGCGGAATGTCGGCAGCAAGCTCTAAGACGCGGTTATGATATAGATCGACCATGGCGGTTAAATGGGCGTTCTCAAAATCTTCGTCAACCATGCCTTGATGTAAAAGCCTCGGCGGGTATGCTTGAAGCAAGAAACATGAGGTCGAAAAGATGAAAGCGATAGCGGTACTTGGTTTGATTATTGGAAGTACTGGATTTTCTGCTTTTGCAGACACAAAAATTGCGCCCTCTACATATGTTTTGGAAGTCTCCAGCAACTTGGATTGCGCACAATTGGAAATCGAGATGATTTCACGCGACCAACAGACGTCAGCTGAGCTGGTGTTTGGCGAGGGCGCGTTCAGCGCTGCAGAACTCGCCCCTGGCGACTATACTTTCGGCGAAATCACCTGCGTGGATGGGCATCGCGGCACTGAATCATTTGACCTGCTTGCACAATCCGCGGCGCCAATTTCTGTGAAACCAGGTCAGGCGTATTTTGGCGGGCGCCTGGTTATCCAGGAAGCAGTCGATGACACCGCCAGCGCGCCGCGCGTGCTCGACAATTGTATTCGCGGCACCAGCCGTTTCCGCAAAGAACAAAGCAATGATTGCCGCGATGGCGTTGGCGTCGATGGTGAGCGCGCCGTCTCAAAATCCGTCAGCCTGTTTGCACCAAAACTGAAGCAAGGCGAGATTGACCGGGTTCGCGGCGCGCTGAATGCCACGGAAGAGCAACTCATCTACATGCCAATCGAAACGGCGCAGAGTTAGACAAAGGGCAAAACCGCCCAAACTCGCATCAGGACGTAGCAGGCGCCAACCAAACTGGCGGCGGCGAGCACGATGACGACCCCATCGCGCGCCGTGATTGCGAGCCCGAAAAGCAAAATAGCAAGGCTTGGGATCACGGGCCCGAGTGGCACAAATGAAAGCGGCAGGGTTACCAAAGCCGCGCCGACGCAGGCCAGGGCAACCAAGTTCACAAAAGGTGGGCGCGTCAAAAAGGCGAGGCGCGGCTTCAAGAAGCGGTCGATCTGAGCAACATATTTGTCAGCCAGCTCAACCCCTGCAACCAAGTGCTCGCGTGGAAAACTGAATTCCAAAGCCTGCTTGGGAATCCAGGGATGGGGGCGACCGAGCACCATTTGCAGCGCAAAAATCAAGGTAATCAGCGCGACCAGAACGTTGGCGCCCGGAATGATTGTCAGCGGACTGATGGCGACGAAGCCGAGCAGCAAGATCACAGGCCCATAGGAACGCCGCCCGACCGCGTTCAGAAGATCGCCAACGGATACCGTTTCGCCCTCGGTCTCGGAACACAATGATTGCAGGAGCGTACGAAGATTTCGGACTTGAGCCATATCAACCTGTAAGGCAAAGGCGAGCGATCTGACAATTTGTTTGATCGCCCAGCTGGCAGAAAATCAGGCGAGACAGGCCCTCCGACCTAATCAGCGAATGATATAACCTCACTGCAAATAGTTGCAGGTCGCTGCAAAAACTCGCTTTCCCCTCTAACGGGAAAATTGTACGGGGCGCGTCGCTATTGAGGCGAGAATAATCGCCGAAGGATGTACAATGAATGAGCAAATATTAGGCGCGAACGATATAGAATATATCGCTGATATGTTGCGCGCTGTTGTGTGGGCCAAAGACGACCTCTTACAAGTTTCCGATGAAACGCTGACCGATCTCGAATCTAGTCTTAGCACGGCCGAGGCAGCCCTGCGCCGGGCGGCTATGGAAATGCGCGAGCCTCGTAGCGCTTAGATCAAGCTTTTTGGGCGCTGTAATAATGCGATCCGCCTCGATCCCAGCGGCTTTCGATCGCCTCGAACCCCGCTTTCAATAAGTTAGTTTTGTAGATCTCGTCACCGAGAGAGACTGACCGACGCTTGGTTACGAGGTCTTCCCAAGATCCAGATCTTTGCGGTGCAGAGACCAGGAAGCGTCCACTGGGCTTCAGCGCATCGGATACGTTTTGGATGAGCCTGGATTGCGCGTCACGCGGCAGCAAGAAAATGAGCCCTACGGCCAATATGCCATCAAACTTCCGACCGAAAAAATCGGATGTTTCCACGGGTTCGCAAGCCGTTTCGACCGCAGGATAATGGTCTTTCAGAACGCTGAGCAAACTCGGCGCCGCATCAATTGCTGAAACCCGGCACCCCACATCCAAGAGAATTGGGATATTTGGGTCACCATGACCGCAACCAAGGTCGAGAACATGCGCGCCGTTTGGCAACTGCGCCGCCCAATCGCGGACAGTCGCACTGCCAATCTCTGACCGTGCTCGAATGAACTGCTCAGCGACCCCTTCATAGCCATTCGAAGGATCGTGCGCGCTCACAGGCTCCACCTAAACCCGTCGCCAGGTTGCGCCCGCCGCGCCATCCATAATCTCAATACCTTCGGCGGCGAGCTCATCACGAAGCCGGTCCGCCTCGGCCCAGTTTTTGTCTGCGCGCGCCTGCACCCGCGCTGCGACCATTGCATCGATGCGTGCATTCTCGTCGCTATCTCCGCCCTGCTCCCATTCGGCCGGCGTTCGGGTCAGCAAGCCGAGCAGCTCGCCCGCGGCGAGGAGGTCAGCGCGCGCTTCTGCCATAGCGGCAGCATCTTTGCGATCTGCAGCGCCATTGGCCGCCCCGGCAAGACGAGACAATTCAGCCAAAGCAATCGGAGTGTTGAGATCATCACTCAACGCGTCGCGGACACCCCGGTCTTGGGCTACACCACCCTCTGTGTCCCAGACACGGCGCAGCGCGCCGTAAATCCGGTTCAGGGTCGTTTTGGCCTGTTCCAGCAGGTCTGACGTCCAATCGAGCGGCGCGCGGTAGTGCCCGCTCAGCATTGCAAAGCGAATGACCTCGCCGTCCCAGTCGTTCAAAAGCTCATTCAGCAAAACAACATTGCCGAGAGATTTTGACATCTTCTCACCGGCCATATCGAGGAAGCCATTGTGCATCCAGTAATTGGCCATGGTTTGCCCATGCGCGCATTCTGATTGCGCGATTTCATTCTCATGGTGCGGGAATTGGAGGTCGATACCGCCGCCATGAATGTCGATTGTTTTGCCCAGATGCTTGGCCGCCATGGCAGAACACTCAATGTGCCAGCCGGGCCGACCTCGGCCCCATTTGCTGTCCCAGATCGCATCATCTGGCTCACCCGGCTTGGCAAATTTCCAGAGCGCAAAATCAGCCGCATCTCGCTTGCCGAGATCAACATCAACCCGCGCACCGGCTTGATTGTCTTCCAGGTTGCGCTTTGACAGGCGGCCATAATCATCCATTTGCGGGACGTTGAAAAAGACACCCGCCTCTGTCGCATACGCATAGCCTTTGCGCTCGAGCGACTCGATAATGTCCAGCATCTCTCCGACATGGTCGGTCGCCCATGGGATGATGGTTGGCGGCAAGGCGTTTACAGCCGCCGCGTCCTCATCATAGATGGCCGCATATTTCTGCGTGATCGCTTCAATTGTCTCGCCAGTTTCCTGGCTGGCAGCGATAATCTTGTCTTCGATATCGGTGACGTTGCGCGCATAGACCACAGCGTCTTCGCCATACGCCGCGCGCAGCAATCGAAACAGCGTGTCGAACACAATTACGGGTCTGAAGTTTCCGATATGCGCGCGATTGTAGACGGTCGGTCCGCAAACATAGAGCGTTACACGGGAAGGGTCTTGGGGTTCAAAGACGCGTTTTTCACGGCTCAGTGAATCGTAAAGGCGGATAGACATTTGGAACTCATCTGTTTGGGAAAGAAGGGGAGCGCGAAAGCCGGCTAAGGCGGGAAAGCCCTAGCCGCGAATACAAACGCAACAGATGACGTGCTTGTGCATCGCCGACTCCTCAATCTAGCGGTGCCTTAGGCGTCTAATTCGGATTTGGCAATGGCGGGTTAAAGTTCACCCAGGTCGAGCAAAGAATTCGTGCTCGCCAAGACTGCCGCCGATCACGATTCTGGTTTCGATGCCCGGCGTTCGCGCCAGCCTATATAGAATGTTGAGACAACAATGATCGCTGCGCCGACCCAGACACTGGCACCGGGGATGAGGCGAAAGACCCAGAAATCTGCGACCGCGGACATTGGCAATCTCAAATAATCAATTGGCGATAAGAACGACGCATCGCCAATACTCATCGCGTAGATGAAGCAAAATTGCGAGGCAAATCCAAACGCACTCATCGCCAGAATGAGCATCCAGTCTTGCGGCGACACTTCGTGCCAAAAGACAAACAGGAATGGCGCCAATAGAATGCTTGAGAACAGATTCGCATAGAGTAAAAGCACCATCGCCGGCAGCTCGGAACTTAGGAACTTCACCATCACAATGGCCGCCGCCAGGCTGAAAGCACTGATCAGCGCCACCAGGCTGCCGAGATCAAACCCGCTCATATCCAGCGCGCCGGGTTGCCAGAAAAAGAACAGACCCGGCATGACCATGATCAGGACGCCCAAAAATCCGACAATCAAAGCCGCCCAGCGATGCGGCCCGACAAATTCGCGCAGCGCCAACGCCGCCAGGAGTGTAACAAAGAGCGGCCGGGTAAAGCTGATCGCGTTAAACTGCGCCAGCGTAAGCGTGAAAAAGTCTGAGACGGCGACAATTGCCAGCGTAAAGCCGAGCGTTCCGAATAAGCTCCTGGAGACGAGCAACCAAGGCCGTTTGGTTTTCATTTTATCAAATCCCAGCATCGCCACAAATGGCAAAGCCATAGTCATTCCCAAGAAGGCGCGCCAAAACGCCAGGAAAACCGGATGAACATCTGCCGATAGAAGCTTGTTGAGCAGGAGGTAAAAGGTGAAGCCAACGCCCGAAAGAACCATCAAAAGCGCGCCGCGCAGGTTGCCGGAAAGCACGCTTTTGTTAACGTGTTCGTAACCGGATGCTTCCCCCTTGTCTGACATGAACAATTTCTCCGCAGCCGATTTAGATGCCATTGACCGCCTTTGGCGATCTATTCCAGCGGATCATGTCTGGACCGGCTGGTCGGCCAGCGGCGAGGAACCTAGCGAGATTACACTCTACCGCACCCGAGCGCACTGGCGCCGCTTTCCCTTACGCAAGTCAAACGGCGAATTTGTGCTTTTCGATGATCGCGGCACCGAAGTCGCGCGGTCCAGCAGCCCGGACGACTTGCTGCAACAAGTTGAGGCGATTCCTGGTCTGACAGCTTAGCTGGTAAACACAGCCCTCATCCTGAGCGAAGTCGAAGGACGAGGGCGGAGCGTACCCGGAACATATCCTTCGACTTCGCTCAGGATGAGGCACCGTGGATCTGGCTTGATCCCTATTTTAGCTAGCTGCCCTGCCCGCTGCGCATCGCTTCGGCCATTTGTTCGGCTTGTTCTGGTGTGATTCCGAGCGCATCCAGGATTGGGCCGCCAAGTTGTTCATTCCAGCTATGCGGCGGACCGACCGTGATACCGCCATCGACGACGAACTCGCCGCCGGTGACAAACCCGGCAGTGTCTGAACTCAAGAAAGCCGCCATTTGCGCGATGTCCTCGCCTTTGCCGGTGCGTCCGACTGGCTGCATGGCACCGCCAGCCTGGGCAACCATCTCTGCCATCTGATCAGCTTGCTCGCGCGGCAGCCCCAAGGATGCGCCAAAGATCGATGTCGCAATGAAGCCTGGCAGGATCGCATTGACCCGGATTTGGTGCTTGGACAGCTCTGCAGCGGCCAGCTTGGAGAAATGCGCAACCGCCTTTTTTGCCACCGAATAGGTGATCGGCGCATAGCCTGCACAGATCGCCGAGATAGAAGACGTGTTGATGACGCTGCCGCCGCCACGCGCCTTCATGTGCGGGACCGCGAAATGTGTGCCCGCAAACACAGACTTGAGCAGCAAGTCCATGGTGAAGCTATAGCCTTCCAGATCAAGCTCTTCGACCGAGCTCGAGGTCCCGCCGCTTCCAGCATTGTTCCAAAGAATATCGAGGCCCCCAAACGTATCGACCGCGGATTGCATCAGGGCTTCCAGCGCCTTCATGTCGGTGACGTCGCAATGCTGGTAAGCAACTTTGTCGGCGCCAAAGCGCGCAACCAAAGCAGCGCCCTTATCATCTTGAAGATCGGCGGCCACGACCTGCGCGCCAGCCTCCACAAAGACCTCAACCCCAGATGCGCCGATGCCGCTCGCGCCGCCTGTGATGATTGCCACTTTGCCTGTTAAGTCCGTCATGGTGATCCTCCCGAATTTGTTTTTTGCATGGGGCGGGAAGGTGACGTGCGCGTCAAGGCGGTTCGCCGCGTCAATCAGGGTCCAAATCGGCTCCTGACAAAGTCTGGCAGGGGGTCCTGATAGGGTTGCGTCATCATCCACAGCACAGAAAGAGTCCTCCCATGTCGCATACACCCAATCACTTTGCCTGCTGGTTCGAAATTCCAGTGACGGATCTTGAAGCCTCAAAGACGTTTTATGCCGACGTGTTCGATATGGAGCTGAAGATCGAAGATGGCGGGCCGAATCCGTTGGTTATGTTCCCGGTCAGCGATGCCGATGGCGGCGTCTCTGGGCATCTCTATCCAGGCACGCCATCAGAGAATGGCCCGACCATTCATCTCGTCGTCCCGGACAATCTCGCCGCGGCGCGATCACGCGTTGAAGCCGCCGGCGGAAAGGTCGAATCTGAGAATATCGAAATCCCGGCAGGACACTTCTGTTACGCGCGTGATCTCGATGGCAATTCGATCGGCTTGTTCGAGTTCAAGTCCTAAACCACCGCGCACCGTCCTCAGCCCATATTTTGCTGAGGGCGGTGCTTGACTCTTGGCTGCATTTCTTGTTTTAGACGCCGCTTCAGGACGGGTCGGTGTGGAGCTGCCGTTGTAATCGCCCCTTACACAAGGTTAGGGGCCAGCCCACGTCAAAAATTGAGGTCTAATATGTCACGTCGTCATTCGGCGAAGTACAAGATTGATCGCCGTGTTGGCGAGAACATCTGGGGACGCCCCAAATCACCAGTTAACAAGCGCCCAAACAAGCCAGGTCAGCACGGTCCGAACCGCCGTGGTAAAGTTTCTGACTTTGGTATGCAGCTGATGGCCAAGCAGAAACTCAAGTTTCACTATGGCGACATCACTGAGAAACAGTTCCGCGCGACTTTTGTTGAAGCGGCTCGCCGCAAAGGCAACACCGCTGAGAACCTGATCGGCCTGCTCGAGTCTCGTCTCGACGCCTTCGTTTATCGTTCGAAGTTCGTGCCAACAATCTTCGCAGCGCGTCAGTTCGTGAACCACGGTCACGTCACTGTAAACGGCGTGAAGACCAATATTGGTTCTTACCGCCTGAAGCCAGGCGACGTTGTTCAAGTTCGCGAAAAGTCTCGCAACATGGCGCTGGTTCTGGAAGCTCTCGGCTCTCCTGAGCGCGACCTGCCGGAATATATCGAGGTTGATCCTAAAGCGATGACCGCGACTTACATCCGCATGCCAGAATTGTCAGACGTGCCTTACCCGGTTCAAATGGAACCAGCACAGGTCGTCGAATACTATTCTTCTTAAGCAGATATCTGCTGACCAGTTTGAAAAAGCCGCGCTGTCATGGCGCGGCTTTTTTGTTATGAGACGCAACCGAATGAGAACGCGACCTGAAGCGGCGCGAGAGGAACAGTGCGCACCGGATCCCCGACAGGCGTGCTGACCACACCACCTGGCCCAACATCTGGATCGCAGCTTTCTGTAACAATATCGGCCCCTCGCCGCGCGCGATTCAACGGCACTGCGGAAACCTCCCAAAGCCCGCCCAAATTCGTGCCGTTCCAAGCAGAGCTCGTTTCGCGGGGCTCAAGTGGGCGTACAACACCGCCATGCGAGATGACGATTTGACGATCGCTGTTATTTGTAATGCCGCGCGGCGCAATTCGCCCGGAATAGCCAGATAGAGTTACAGATTGCCATCCATTTATGCTGCCATTCTCGGCACAATCAGGCTCGAACGTCATCATCCCATCAAGGGTTTCCGAGCCCATGCCGTACACCTCAACCCTCTCCCGATCGACTCGAGGCGCGACACGAGAGGTGGCTTCAAACACGGTCGTCCCAGCGGGAACTCCGACGACGTGACGGCCGCTTTTTAAAGTTGAGGAGAAGGGAATTCGGCTGAACGTGAAGGTTTCGTCGTCAGTCTCAACCACGCTGAGCTCAGTCGCGACTTCGGCAGAGGCTGGGCTCGAAACAACTGACCAACTCAGTTCGGTTTCTCCTGGAATACAAACAAATTCAGGATCAGCGGATAACCCAACAGAGACCCCTTTTCCTTTGCAGGAGACAAGCATCGCCAAAGTCAGAAATATGATAGTACGGGTCATAGTTGAGCACCTTTTGCTTGGATGCCCCAGTACTCTGATATGAATACTAAGCTTTCCGTATGTATTCATGCAAGTGCAGTTTTCGAGATTGTCTTGGTTCGCGAATGCGCGATAGATTGCTCGATCGAAAATAGAGGGATCTTATGGTGGACCAACCGACGACCGAACACGTGGCAGAAACCCTGATCGCAAAGCCCGGCGCGCCTTTCGATCTGTCCAAACGCGACTCCGGAGACCGGTCTCTGTTCCCAGACAAGAAGGACGCCAAGGACAGTCTGAAAGACGACGCAAAAGCGATCAATGAGCTGCAGGATAAGCTCTATGCCAATCGCGATCGGGCTTTGCTCGTGGTCCTGCAGGGCATGGACACTGCCGGCAAGAGCGGCGTGATCCGCAATGTCTTCGCCGATACCAGCCCGCTCGGCATGCAAGTCCGCGCCTTTAAAGCGCCGAGCAAAACCGAACTCGCGCACGATTATCTTTGGCGCATCCATGACGCGGTCCCCCGCAAGGGCCGGATCGGCATCTTCGATCGCTCACACTATGAAGATGTTCTGGTCGTGAAGGTGCGCAATTTTGCGCCCGCAGAAAAAGTTGAACAGCGCTATGAGCAGATCAACGCGTTCGAAAAGCATCTCTCAGAGAACGGCGTGAAAATCCTGAAATTCATGCTGAATGTCGGCTATGAAGAGCAAGGCATACGCCTACGCGAACGCCTCACCGAAGAACATAAGTTCTGGAAGTTCAATCCAGGCGATCTTGAAGATCGCAAGCTCTGGCCAGACTTCATGTCGGCCTATGAAACAGCAGTGCAACGGTGCTCAACCCCGCATGCGCCCTGGTATGTCGTCCCAGCCGATAGCCGGACACGCCGCAATGCGATGATTGCCCGGATCGTGCGCGGCGCACTCGAGGATATGAACCTGTCATGGCCAGATCCGGGCTATAGAGCAGACGATTTTGAGTTCGACTAAGCCGCGCTAGCCACGAATTGAGACCGACCCGCCGCTCGACTTGTCTGAAGTGACATCGGTCGGGCCGCCATAGACATCGACATCAGCCCCACTCGAGGCTTCAGCATTTACGCTGCTGGTGGCGTGGATGGTAATATCGGAGCCGCTAGAGGCATCCGCTTCACCATTTTGGCAAACTAAGTCTCGGGCTTCGATGTCCGAACCTGATGAGGAGTCAGCTCGAACCGTCTCGCAGGTGCCGGAAACCGACGCGTCCGAACCGCTTGACGTTTCAATTGAAACCGTGCCGCCCTCGACGCCGGTTATGGTGACGTCTGCGCCGGACGAGACATCGATTGAGATCCGAGAGCCGCTCATACCGCGACCGATCACATCAGAGCCTGAAGAGGCCTCAACACTGTTGATCGCGGGCGCACTGACGGTGATGTCGTAGCGTTGGCGCTTGCGGCCCCAGCCCCAGTTGTTTTTCTTGCGCTTGAGAACCAGCGTATCGCCTTTGACCTCGACGACGATATCGCTGAAGTCACCTTTCTTATTCTCGACAGTCACCGGGCCGGCAGCGCCTTGCTCAAAACTGAGATCGAGCCCGGAGGAGATATCGATGCTGGAAAAGCTACCGACATCATAGGTACGGGTTTCGGCACTGGCAGCGCCAGCAAGGCCAAGCGCAACGAGGCTGGCGACAGTAAAAGTGCGGATCATGTAAGTTCGCTCCATTGAATGGGGTTGGTGATCCTGAACGCACCCTCTCTGTACATATCGAAAAACAATAAGTCAATCAGTTTTGACTACATTTGTGGTCTTTGCTGCCGAATCAGCCGCAGAATCTCTGCCGAGGTTTGATCGTCGTCTGCCTTTCGGGACCCTTAAGGCTCAATTCCGAAGACCGCCGCGACGGTTTCGACCAGGTCCAGCATTTCGCCGATCTGCTGAATTGCGAGCCTGATGGCCGCATCGCCGTCGAGGCCGGTATCCGCGCTGGTGAGATCAAACCGGTTTGGGCCCTCTAAAGCGACAACCAGATGATCGGCTTGCGCGGTGGCTCGAAACTCCTCGCCATGCGCGAGATCAATCAGGCGCGCCATGACGTCCGGTGTGAACACAAAGCGGGCTTCAACCTGGTCATTTGAGCGGACTTGGAAGTCGTCCTCAAATTCATTGGATTCCAGCCGAACCCGTTCGAGGCGTTCTGCTTCACCGGGCTTATGCCATTCAATTTTCTTTGATCGTAGCTGAGTTGTGCTTTGCAACGGCCGCGGGAGTTCCAGCACGACGAGTAGCGCGTGCTCTGCTTCGTAGATTGTGCCATCATCACTGCGCCGCGGCGATCGCACCACTTCGAACGCATCAAAATGCAGGCCAGCATGGTCGCCAGAGAAGCCATCTTCAAGGCGGGTGAGACCTGTCTCTCGCGCTTTCTTGGTTTCTTCATCCGCGCCGCCAATATGAATGACGGTCGCGAGTTCCACCAAACCCGAAGCGCGCGCCGCAGCGACGGCCTCGTTTTGGCCGCTAAACGCTTCCAGCGCCTCATGAAGCCGTTTAAAGCTCGCTTGGAACAGGCCTTCTTTGCTCTGCTGCGCGACGATGCCTTGGCCCCCGCCCGGCGAGGCGACATAGCGTAGTCCAATATGCTCTGCCAAAGGCGAAAAGACGGACGCGCGGAAGCTGAGATCGGCGATCATACGATCGATCTGGATCTTGGCGATCTTTTCTATCGAGGGCCGCGCCATGAAGAACCCGATAACAAGGCCCGCGATAAACCCGACAGGGCCCAAGATCGAACTGAGAAGCCCCAGCATCACGAGACCTGCGACGGCAACGAAACATCCGCCACCATACAGGGCGTTGATGGGACTCGGATTGGCCAAACGCGGCTTCGCCTGCTTTAGCTTTGGCAGCGTGTCGCGCTCTGCAATCTCTCTCAGCCCCGCGAAACCTGGCCGGTGCTCCAGAGTTTCCCAGCTCTTCGGCTCGGTTTGTCCCGGTTTTCCAAACATGCCTGTATCCTCAACGTCCCGCACCTTTGGCACAGTAAATCGATCCAGACGAAAAAAAAGCCCGCCCCACACGGGACGAGCTTTTCAATCTCAATTCGCCATAAGGCGAACGGCTTACATGAAGCCTTTGAACTTGTCTTTGAAGCGAGACACGCGACCGCCGCGGTCAAGGTTCGCATTGCGATCCCCGGTCCAGGCTGGGTGCGAGCTGGAGTCGATATCGAGGACGAGCTTGTCGCCTTCGCTGCCCCAAGTTGAACGGGTTTGATACTCCGTCCCGTCAGTCATGACGACGGTGATGAAGTGATAATCTGGATGGCCTTCGGCTTTCATCGCGGGTGCCTCTTTGAGTGTGCTGCGGGACGATTACTGACCGGCCCTAAAATCTCGAAAGCGCGGACATACAGGAAGGGGGGTGGAAGCGCAAGCCAATTGAGTCAGGCGAACGCGCAAGAGCCAGCTCAC
>Ga0256829_1001363_pt1 | contig 20301 bp, 16 predicted proteins | sample 131447metaG_FD_185979 | JGI IMG/M metagenome (GOLD analysis project Ga0256829, IMG submission 185979) | Hydrothermal vent microbial communities from Lau Basin, Pacific Ocean - 131-447 | ecosystem: Environmental > Aquatic > Marine > Hydrothermal vents | place: Pacific Ocean: Lau Basin | collected...
ATACCGCCGGGCGGCTGATATACCGGCACAGGCGTTCCAGCTTCTTGCGTTCATCGGCCCTGGCCGCCACACCTGCATGCAGGCTGAACCCTGCTACCTCGCCGATCCCGTCATCGAACGGTTCACCACTGCCCGGCAGGGTTTGCAAAGTGAACACCTTGCGCCCCGCCTGCGGACCGACCGCAATGCGGTAAGTGATCGAGTGCCCCAGCAGTGGCGTCATCGAATCCTCGTCCACCGCATCTGCGGCCAGATAACTGTTCTCCACATCCCGTTCCAGCAATCCCTGGCGCTCCAGAAAACGCCCTACCCGCTGGGCGATGGTGCGCGCCAGCTGGGTGAGTTCGGCGCTGCTTGGCGCCTGCACCCAACGGAACCGGGCAGCTCCAGGGCGAGTATCGACATACACGCCATCAAGGAACAGCATGTGGAAATGAATGTTGAGGTTAAGCGCACTGCCGAACCGCTGGATCAACGTGACTGCACCCGTTCTGGCCGTGTTGTGTGTGTAGCCTGCTTTCCTGACCAGATGCGTGGCGATGACACGGTAAACAATGCCCAGCACCCGCCCCATGATCTCGGGCCGGCTGGCAAACAGGAAGCGCAGCTGAAAGGGAAAGCTCAGTACCCATTGACGCATGGGCTGTTCGGGCAGTACTTCATCAACCAGCAGCGCGGCGCTTTCGGCCATCCGCCGCGCCCCGCAACTGGGGCAAAAACCGCGACGCTTACAGCTGAAGGCAACCAGATGCTCGGCGTGGCAGGACTCGCAGCGCACCCGCAGAAAGCCATGTTCCAGCCGACCACATTTCAGAAAATCTTCGAATTCGCGTTGCACATAACCTGGCAATTCCCTGCCCTGCTCTGCCATAAGCGCTGCGAACGCCGGGTAATATTCATCGACGATCTGATAGAGAAGGGTATGCTCGGGCCGGTGACGCTGGTAACGACCCGCACTCCCCTCCCGGTCGGCCGTCCTGGCCGCCGCCACTTGAGGCATGATCCGCGTCCTTGCGAAACTGTGTTTTTATACAGTCTATCGCCTGAATGCAGGATCTTAAATCCTCGATCGAAATGCCTGCCAGTGCCAGCTATTGCCTGCCAGTGCCAGTCACTCCCACTCAATCGTCGCCGGTGGCTTGCCGCTGATGTCATAAACGACGCGAGATATACCTTTTATCTCGTTGATTATTCGACGTGATACCTGGTCGAGAAAATCGTAGGGCAATTGTGCCCAGTGGGCTGTCATGAAGTCGACGGTTTCCACCGCGCGCAACGCGATCACCCACTCGTAGGCGCGCCCGTCGCCGACCACGCCGACGGATTTGACAGGCAGGAAGACTGCGAAAGCCTGGCTGACGCGATCGTACAGGTCGTGCCGGCGCAATTCCTCGATGTAGATGGCGTCGGCCTTCTGCAACAGCTCGACATGCTCGCGGCACACCTCGCCCAGTACGCGCACGCCCAATCCCGGGCCGGGGAACGGATGACGGTAGACCATTTCGCGGGGCAGTCCCAACTCCACGCCGATGCGCCGCACTTCGTCCTTGAACAGTTCGCGCAGCGGCTCGACCAGTTTCAGGTTCATGCGCTCGGGCAGTCCGCCCACGTTGTGGTGGCTCTTGATGACATGCGCCTTGCCGGTCTTGCCGCCCGCCGACTCGATCACATCGGGATAGATCGTGCCCTGGGCCAGCCATTTCACGCCTTCTATGCCGCGTGCCTGCTCGTCGAACACCTCGATGAATAGACGGCCGATGACCTTGCGCTTGGCTTCCGGGTCCTCCACCCCTTGCAGCGCCTTGTAGAAGCGGTCGGCGGCATCGACGCGGATCACATGCACGCCCATGTGCTCGGCCATGGTGGCCATCACCTCGTCGCCCTCCCGATAGCGCAGCAGGCCGGTGTCGACGAACACGCAGGTCAACTGGTTGCCGATGGCCTTTTCCAGCAATGCCGCCACGACCGAGGAGTCAACGCCGCCGGACAGGCCCAGTAACACGTGGTCCTTGCCGACCGTTTCACGCACGCGGGCAATGCTGTCCTCGATGATGCGCCCCGGGGTCCACAGGACGGCGCACTCGCACAGATCGACCACGAAACGGCGCAGGATTTCCATGCCGCGTTGCGTATGGGTGACTTCCGGATGAAATTGCAGGCCGTAGAAGCGGCGCGATTCATCGGCCATGGCCACCATCGGCACAGATTCGGTGGAAGCCACGCTCTCGAATCCATCCGGCAAGGCGGTGACGCGGTCACCGTGAGACATCCACACGTCCAGTTCGCCGCCACGCGCCACCAGTCCGTCGAGCAGCCGGCAGGTGCCGGTACCGTGCACCTTGGCATAACCGAATTCACGATGGTGTTCGCTTTCCACGCGACCGCCGAGCTGTACGGCCATGCTCTGCATGCCGTAACAGATACCCAGCACGGGCACGCCCATGTCGAATATGCCTTGCGGCGCACGAGGCGACCCGTCAACGGTGACCGATTCCGGCCCGCCCGAAAGGATGATGCCCTTCGGTGCAAAGCCCGCAATCTCGTCCGGGTCGTGATCCCAGGCCCAGATTTCGCAGTACACGCCGATCTCGCGCACGCGGCGGGCAATCAGCTGGGTGTATTGCGATCCGAAGTCGAGGATCAGGATCTTGTCGCTGTGGATATTCTGCATGGTCCGGGAATCGGGTAGGGAAAATCGGGACGGCCAGCAGCACGAACGAGGTGACAATACCGCAGGAAATGGACGTGCAACCCCATGCCCTGCTCTCTACCCCCATTCCCGGCCTTCGATCAATCAAGACGGTAGTTGGGTGCTTCCTTGACAATCTGGATGTCGTGTGGATGCGCTTCGAGTACGCCGTTGCCGGTGACGCGCACGAACTGTGCCTTGTTGCGCATGTCCTCTATTGCGGCGCAGCCACAGTATCCCATCGAGGCGCGCAGGCCACCCATCATCTGGTGCACGATGTTGCGCAACGGTCCGCGGTACGGCACGCGGCCCTCGATACCTTCAGGGACCAGTTTGTCCGCATCGGACTCGTCCTGGAAATAACGGTCCTTGGAACCCTGCTGCATCGCGCCCAGCGAACCCATGCCGCGATAGCTCTTGTAGGAGCGTCCCTGGAACAGTTCGACCTCGCCCGGCGCTTCCTCGGTGCCGGCAAACATCGATCCGAGCATGACGGTGGACGCCCCGGCCGCGATGGCCTTGGCGATGTCGCCCGAATAGCGGATGCCGCCGTCAGCGATCAGCGGGATGTCATCCTTGAGGGCGCTGGCCACCATGTCGATGGCGGTGATCTGCGGAACGCCCACGCCGGCCACCACGCGTGTGGTGCAGATCGAACCGGGGCCGACGCCGACCTTGACCGCATCCGCCCCGGCATCACGAAGCGCCAGTGCGGCGTCGCCGGTGACGATGTTGCCGGCGACCACCTGCACGGCGGGGAACTGCTTCTTGACCCAGGCGACGCGATCCAGCACACCCTGCGAATGTCCGTGCGCGGTGTCCACCACGACCACGTCCACGCCGGCTTCGACCAGTGCCGCGACGCGTTGCTCGGTGTCACCGCCGACGCCGACCGCAGCGCCCACCCGCAGGCGTTCGTGGTCGTCCTTGGCGGCATGCGGGTTGTCGCGCGCCTTCTGGATGTCCTTGACGGTGATCAGGCCACGCAACTGGAAAGCGTCGTTGACCACCAGCACCTTCTCGATGCGGTGTTTGTGCAAAAGATCCAGCACTTCGTCATGTCCGGAGCCTTCGCGTACGGTGACCAGGCGTTCCTTGCGCGTCATGATGTTGCGCACCGGGTCGCCGGGCTTCTTCTCGAAACGCAGGTCGCGGCTGGTGACGATGCCTACCAGTTCGTCGCCTTCCACCACCGGCACACCGGAAATGCTGTGCGCGCGGGTGATCTGCATGACCTCGCTGATCGAGGTGTCGGGGCCGACGGTGATGGGGTTGCGGATCACCCCGGCCTCGAACTTCTTCACCAGGCGAACCTCGGCGGCCTGCTGTTCGGGGCTCATGTTCTTGTGGATGATGCCGATGCCGCCGCATTGCGCCATGGTGATGGCCAGGCGTGCTTCGGTCACGGTATCCATGGCCGCCGAGACAATCGGAACGTTCAGGCGGATGTTCCGGGTCAGGCGCGTTGATGTGTCCACGTCGCGCGGCAATACCGTGGAGTGGGCGGGGACGAGGTAGACGTCGTCGTAGGTCAGGGCCTCGGCAAGGATGCGCATGGCGTTGTGGTCCCGCGGGTAAATCGCTCCATTATACTGGAAGCTCATCGAAAACGCCCGCGTTTGCAAGCGTCAGTATCAGGCTACCGAACGCGCCTGGCGCGATTCGGCGGCTTCCAGGGTGTTCTCGATCAACGTGGCCACGGTCATCGGCCCCACGCCGCCCGGCACCGGCGTGATCCATGATGCCAGCTGGCTTGCCGGCTCGAACTCGACATCGCCCACCAGACGACCGTCGTCCAGACGGTTGATGCCCACGTCGATCACCACGGCACCGGGCTTGACCCATTCACCGCGCACCAGTCCGGGCTTGCCGGCTGCCACCACCAGGATATCGGCCATGCGCACATGCACGTCCAGATCGGTAGTGAAACGGTGGCAACAGGTCACCGTGGCGCCGGCGATCAGCAGCTCCAGGACCAGAGGCCGTCCCACATGGTTGGAAGCTCCGACAATGACCGCGTGGCGACCGCGCACCGGACGGTCGGTATGCGCCAGCAGCGTCATTACGCCCTTGGGCGTGCATGGACGCAAGCCGAGCCGCCGCAGCACCAGGCGACCGACGTTCACGGCATGGAAGCCGTCCACGTCCTTGCGCGGGTCGATGCGGTCGACCAGCGCATCCTCGTCCACGTGGTCCGGCAACGGGGACTGCACCAGGATGCCGTGGACCTGCGGGTCGGAGTTGAGGCGGTCGATGAGCGCAAACAGTTCATCCTGCGTCGTGGTGTCCGGCAGGTCGAAATCGAAGGAGCGGAATCCCACCTGCTCGCAGGCGCGGCGCTTGTTGCGCACGTACACGGTCGATGCCGGATCGGCGCCGACAAGGATCACGGCCAGACCGGGCGGTGGCTGGCCTTCGGTCACGCGAGCCCTGACCCGGGTGGCAACCTCGCCGAGAAGCTCCTGCGCGATGTGTTTGCCGTCAAGTATGCGCGCGCTCATGCCGTTTCCTGCCGATCAAAGGCGACATTATCGTGAAGCGGGCGGCTGGCGACAAACGGCCTCAGTATTTGATGTTGCCGGCGTTCAGCGTTTGTCAGGCCGGCTGGTGAAGAAGCCCTGCAAGCTGCGTTGCCGCACCACCGTCGTGTCGATGCGTGTATGGGTGCAGGTGCCGATGACCTGCCGCAGCAGTCCCTTGCCTTGCGCAATGGCAACTGGCCAGTAGGGAAGCTCACCGCCGTTGGGGTTGCCGGTGCGGATGAAGCGGGCGAAATAGCCTTCCATGACCCGTGAAACGGCATGATCGGCGGACGTCCAGGCATACACGGGATTGCTGTCCAGGTTGCCCAGTGCATATTCGATCTCCCCGCTGTGCACCGCGCCCGTTGCCATCGAATCGTGCGGACCGGGGTGGCGTCTGGCAGGCCGCGGCTTGTCGAAATAGTAGTAGTACACCGCGGCACGGCCGGTTTGCCGTTGCAAGTCCATCCAGCGCCAGGTGCTGTGGGCGATGAACAGATCGCCGGCCAGCGCGGTGCCGGAACGCTCGACCTCGGTGCGGGTATGGCCTGGATACATCGCCAGGATGCGTGCGGCCCACGGACCGCCCAGGCGTTCGATGGCCGCGCGGTAGTGGGCCGGTGTCGGTGAGGCGCCCCTGAGGATCGCGGTATAGAGGCCTTCCTGCGAATTGGAACCCACCAGCAGCGGGACATGGGCCTGTCGACCCTGGGCAAACGTGACCGCAGGCGGCTCGCGCAGGAACCAGCCGTCGATGTCGGGATCGAACGGAGGGCTGCCCTTGCGTCCGCTGAGTGCCAGGATGCGCTGGGCGCTCAGTGCCCGAAGCGTTACCAGCGAATCGACACCCGCCAGTTTCATGAATGCACGCCCTTCACGCTCGGCCTGCATTCGCGAGACCGGACGGATGGGCGCGAACAGCCCGCCGCTTTCACCGATCGCGCCGGCGATCAGGGTGCGTGAAAGCGGCGAGGCCATGTGTGCGCTGACCGATATCGAACCGGCCGATTCGCCGCCGATGGTGATGTGCTCAGGGTCACCGCCGAAGCGGGCGATATTGGCCCGAACCCAGCGCAGGGCCGCGTTCTGGTCGAGCAGGCCGTAGTTGCCGGTGGCATGGTGCGGCGATTCGGCGGCCAGCGCGGGCAGCGCCAGGAAGCCGAATGCGCCCAGGCGGTAGTTCACGGTGACCGTGACGATTCCGCGGCGGGCCAGGCTTGTACCGTCGTAACGCGGCTCCGAACCGTCACCGGCGATGAAGCCCCCGCCGTAGAAATACACCAGTACGGGCAGCCGTTTCCCGACCGCGCGTGCGGGTGTCCAGACATTGAGGTACAGGCAATCCTCGCTCATGCCGTTGGCGCGGAACACCATGTCGCTGAACACCGGACGTTGCATGCAGCGCGGTCCGAAACGGGTCGTGTGCCGAATGCCTTTCCATGGAATGACTGGCTGCGGCGGTCGCCAGCGAAGCCTTCCCACAGGTGGTGCTGCATAGGGAATGCCGAGAAATTCACGCAACGCAACACCGGCCGCATCCGTTCGCAGGCCGTGTATCTGACCTCCTTCGACGCGGACAGTCGTCGGCGGCGGCGGCGTTGCCCGGGCCGCCAGTGGCGCCAGCGCTGCCAATATCAGGAAAAATCGCATTCCTGCCGCGACAGTGCGTGACAGGCACGGTTGCAGTGGAGAATCATGAATAGTCCAGGGCATGTCGCACAGCGTACCCCGGTGCCTGCCTTGCTGGAAACAGGGCCGCGATCAGCGTTTGTTGCGCTTGACCTTGCGGATCATGCGCTGGCGTTTGCGCTTTTGCGAGTCGGTGAGTTCGTTGCGGCGGCCGGCATAGGGGTTTTCGCTGTCGCGAAACTCGATGCGGACGGGCGTGCCTTCGAGGCGGTAACGCTTGCGGAAGGTGTTTTCGAGGTAGCGGCGGTAGGCCGGCGCGATGTGCTTGGTGCGGGTGCCGTGGATGATGATGGTTGGCGGGTTGTGCCCGCCCGGATGGGCGTAGCGCAGCTTCGGTGCATGGCCGCGCACCAGCGGCGGCTGGTGGCTCTCGTAGGCCTGCTCCAGCGTACGGGTGAGTTGCGAGGAGGTCATGGCGCAGGTGGCCGAGGCATGCGCGCGATCGATGGCGCGCATCAGTTCGCGCAGGCCCGAGCCGTGCCTGGCCGAGATGAACACGCGCTTGGCCCAGGCGACAAAATCGAGACGGCGATCAAGTGCCCGCTGGCATTGTTCGCGGTCGTAGGGGTCCATGTCGTCCCACTTGTTGACCGCGATCACCAGCGCCCTGCCCTCGTCCAGCACATGCCCGGTCAGGGTCAGGTCCTGTTCGGCCAGGTTCTCGCGGGCATCGACCATGAGCACGGCGACCTGGGCGGCGGCAATGGCCTGCAGCGTCTTGATGACGCTGAATTTCTCCACGGCCTCGTCGACCCGTGCACGGCGACGTACCCCTGCGGTGTCGATCAGGGTGTATTTTCGCCCATCGCGTTCCAGTGGAACGCGTATGGAGTCCCGCGTGGTACCGGCCACCTCGGAGACGATCACCCGCTCCTCGCCCAGCAGACGGTTGACCAGGGTTGATTTCCCCGCATTGGGCCGGCCGAGGATAGCCACGCGGATGCCCTCGTCGACTTGCGTGACAGGTGCTTCGTGCAGCGGCAGGGGCAACAGTGATTGCAACGACGCGATCAGCGCTTCGGTGCCGCGGTTGTGCGCTGTTGCAAGCGCAAGGGGTGAGGCCATGCCCAGGCCGGCAAATTCGGCCGTGGCAACCGATTCGTCCAGGCCTTCGGTCTTGTTGACCGCCAGCAGCATGGGTTTTCCGGTGCGCCGCAGTTCGTCCAGGATCGCTTGATCCTGCGGTAGCAGTCCGTCACGGGCATCGGTAAGCAGGACCACGGCATCGGCTTCGTCGATGGCCAGGCGCACCTGGCGCGCGGTCAGGCCGTCGAGTCCGTCTTCATCGCCGGAAAGCCCTCCGGTATCGACCACGACAAAGGGCGTCTCACCCAGACGGCACACACCGTAGTGACGGTCCCGGGTGACCCCGGGAAGATCCACAACCAGGGCATCACGGGTTCGCGTCAACACGTTGAACAGGGTCGACTTGCCGACATTCGGCCGACCGACCAGGGCGACGACGGGAAGCGTATCGGCAGTACGGTCCATGGATGACGCTCCGGCGAATCCTCACCCGCGCACTGGGCGCAGGTGTTGTGGAATCAATGTCTGGCTGGACCCAGGCGGTAGGCCCCGATATGGCCCTTGACGTCTTCGACGTAGACCATGTTGCCGACCACGAGCGGCTGCGAACGAATGGCGTCGCTGGAAAGCTGTTCGCGCGCGGCGAGCTTCCCGTTGTCCAGTTGCAGCCAATGGACGTAACCCTTGAGGTCGCCGACCACCACGTACTTGCCCATCACCGAAGGTGCGCTCAGCCAGCGCCACTTGAGCTTGTCCTGCTTCCACAGGTCGCTGCCGGAACCCTTGTCGAAGGCCCACACGTTGGAGTGCGAATCGACACCCACCAGGGTATGGCCGCCCAGGTCAAGCGAAGTGTAGGTGGAAAGCTTGCGGTGCCAGCCAGGGCGTCCCGAGGCGCCGTCCACCTGTGTCAGGTTGCCGTGATAGGCATCGGCATAAAGCATGTTGCCGTCGAACACGATATCCCCATCGGCGTCGTTCAGACGCTCGATTTCGGTGCGCCCCTCCCCGCTGGCCAGCGGCAGGTCCCAGAGCTTTTCGCCGTTGTCCAGGCGAATGGCCACCAGTTTTCCGTCCGCAGACCCGAAGAACACAACGCCGTGGGCGACCAGCATCGGCCCGAGCCCGCGCAGGCTGAGGGAAGGCACGGTGTCCTGGTCGTACAGCCAGAGCTGTTTGCCGGTACGCGTGTCCAGCCCGAAGACGTTGCCGTCTTCGGTGCGCACCACGGTGATGTGCGTCAAGACCACGGGCGGCGCCAGCACTTCGGATGTCACGGTAGCCATCCATCGCTGCTTGCCGGTCCTGGCATCGAGCGCGTAGACATGCCCATTGAGGGTGCCGACCACGACCAGGCCGCTACCGACCCCGGGTCCGCCCGCATAGCGGGTGTCCTTCAGCGGTTTTTCCTTGCCCCACCAGCTGAACCAGCCGCGACTTGGCCCCTTGTCCCGCCACAGGGTCTTGCCTGTCTTTGCGTCGAGTGCCTTGATCACGCCGTCGGTGCTGGCGGCATACAGCACGCCGTCGGCAAAGGCGGGACGCATGCGTACCCCGGACTCCTGTGCGCCTTCACCGACGCTTTCCTTCCAGACACGCTGCACGGAGACCGTGGGCGTGAACTTGGTCAGCTTGGTGGGAGGCTGGATATTGCTGTCCTTGCTGGAGTGACAGCCGGCCAGTGCCAGGGCAGTGAGTGTGGTAATCAGTAAAATTCGTTTCATGCACCCTGCTTCCCGGGCGTGGACAGATTATCGAGCTTCATGCGTACGCCCTGGTACTGCGGAGCATCCTTGCCATAGGCAAGAAGGGCCGCCTGGTAGGCCTTGCGCGCTTCGTCGACACGACCTAACTTGACCAGCACATCGCCGCGCAGTTCCCCGCCCAGGCCGGTGTAATCGCCTTTCGGCATGGCATCGAGCACCGCCAGTGCGTCACTGGCCTTGCCCTGCGCCAGTTCGACGCGCGCCAGACGCAGCGACATCAGGGCCTTGAGGGCGCCATCGGCACCATCGGCGTGCTTGAGGGCCCATGCCAATGAGGCGTGGGCATCGGCAAGCTTGCCCTGGTCGACCTGACTGGCGGCTCGTGCAGAGGCGGCAAACACGGCATAGGGCGAGTCGGCATGCTCCTTGAGCATGGTCTCGACCAGCGCATTGGCCTCGGTGTCGTTTTTCGCGGCATAGGCACGCTCGATGGCCCCGAACTGCTCGGCCGCCTCGATCCGCTGGCCGGCCTTGTGTGCCTGCCATTGCTTGTAGCCGAAGATAAGCGCAAGACCGAGCACGATGCCCACGGCCACGGAAAGTCCGTTCTGCCGCAGCCATGCCTGCAGGCGCTCGCTCTGCTCGTAATCGTCGTATGCGTCAAATGCCATGATTCACCTGTAGATATCGCTGGCCCGGGGGCAGCGCACGGAACCCGACTGCACGGGCGGGCAGGCGCGAAGTTCTACGCGCACGATCAAACCCGAAAGGATACCCGATGGCGAACTTGCGCGATAGCGGTTCAGTCATTGCCGGACGACGCGACGCGATCCGCGATGGCTGCCTCAAGTGTTGTCCGGCTGCAGGCTTCCATCGGGAAGAACGTCGAAGTGGGCCACCTTGGCATGCTGGTAGGCTCCGAGCGAAACAGGCTTGCCATCGACCTGTACCCTGGCGCCATCGGCATTGCCGATACGCACGTTCAGCTTGCCTGGATCGGCATAGTCCCTGTGCGTGCCGGCCGGCAGTAGTGCGTACTCGATGCGTTGTCCGTCGGGGCCGGTGATCTCGATCCAGCTCGGTTGCATGAGAAGGATCGACAGGCGGGTGGGTGGCGCCGCATGTGCAGTGCCGGCTGCGGCTTCGGGCCGCGAGCCCAGTTCCATTGCACTGAAGGGTGCTACCGACGCCATCAGGGGTTTCTCCGGTACCGGCGGTGGCGCTGTATGTCCGGTTCCGTTCGAGCCGGATCGCGACCCCTGGACTGCTCCGGCAACCTGATCCGGGGCCGCAGCCTGCGCGTTGCCTGCCACCTGCGTCGGCGTATCCACGGGATGCGCGTTCAAGGGTGTCAGTTGCACTTGCTCTTGCGTGAACTTGTGGACGCCGAACCAGATCAGGGGCGCAACGATGAGTACGGTGAGCACCGCATAGGTCGTGGCAGTGACGTAACGGTGGATGCCTTTCTTCCACAACGGGACAGACTGCGGTGCAACGAGATCGGGCTGGCGGGCCTGGAGTGCAGCCAGGCGCGGAGCGAGAATGCACTCGTCCAGTTGCAGGTATTCGGCATAGGTGCGCAGGTAACTGCGCAGATAGACGGCATAGTCGATACCGGAGTAGTCATTCGATTCGAGCTTTTCCAGCAGTCGCGTGGGAAGCCTCAGCGCCCGTGCGCAGTCGGCAACGGCAAGTGCCCGTTGTTCACGCGCCGCCTGCAGGCATGCGCCCAGTGAGGGGTGCAGTGTTTCGCCTTCGTCGAAGGTATCCCTCGGCGCAGCAGATAGTCCGTCGTGTTCGTCGACCCCCCGGTGTTCCGACTGCACGGTGTCATGTTCGCTCATGATGAGCCTCGATCATTGCATGGACTGCGCCTGTTCCGAGTCCGGGAACAGGGTCACCAGTCTCTTCTTGTAGTTCCGGGCGCCCTCCTCGTCGCCCAGACGCTTTTCGATCCTGTACCCGAGCAGCAAGGCTGCCGGGTTGGGTCGACCCAGCGCATCGAAACGCTGGATGAATGCACTTGCCTGGAAGGCCTTGCCCTGCCGGTACAGCACACTTGCCAACTGGTAGAGCGCGTCGGCGTTGACCGGGTTGATGGCCAGGACCCGCCGGTAATCGCGTTCCGCGCCCGCGATGTCATGTTTTTTCAGCAGGCATCGCGCCGCATTGGCCAGGGCGACATCCTTGGTCTGGTAAAACGGATCGCGGACGGCCGTTTCAAAATACGGCAATGCCTGGTCCACCTTGCCGATTCTGCACAGAAAAACGCCCAGATTGTTGTTGGTGTCGCCATTTTTGGGTTTCAGTTCGACGGCGCGGCGATAATTGCGCTCCGCTTCGGCGTTCTCGCCGATGCGGGCATAGATGGTGGCGATGACCGTGTGTGCCGGCGCGTAGTCGTCGTCGAACTGCAACGCCTTCTGCAAGGCTTCCAGGGCCTGCTTCAATTCGCCGCGTTCCAGATACTGCTGCCCCAGTTCGGTATGGATGCGCGCCGCTTCCATGGCATTGACCTTGCCCGTGGAAAATCCATTCCCGCCGGAAGTGGCGCAGCCAGCCAGCAACAGGACCAACAGGATGCCGGCGATCCGCCATTCAGGCCGCATGGGTCGATTCCTCGTGCATCTGCTTGCGAAACGTGGCCGAACGCCGCGTGCGGTCGAGCACCTGTCCCTTGAGCTGGCCGCAGGCGGCGTCGATATCGTCGCCGCGGGTACGGCGCACGGTGGCAATCACGCCGGCGTTGTTGAGGATGCGCCGGAAGTCCTCGATGACTTCCGGGTCGGATCGTTCGTAACGCGTGCCCGGGAACGGGTTGAACGGAATCAGGTTGACCTTGCTCGGCAGTCTGCGCATGAGCCTGACCAGTTTCCGCGCATGGTCGGGATGGTCGTTGATGCCTTTCATCAAGGTGTATTCAAACGTGACCGATGCCCGCGGGCGCAGTTCCACGTAGCGCTTGCAGGCTGCAAGCAGCTCGTCGATCGGGTACTTGCGGTTGATCGGCACAAGCGTGGAACGAAGTTCGTCAGTCGGCGCATGCAGCGACACCGCCAGCGACACGTCGACCACTTCGGACAGCTTGTCGATCTGCGGCACCAGGCCGGAAGTCGATAGCGTGACGCGCTTGCTGGCCAGCCCGAAACCCAGGTCGTCACGCATCAGGTTCATCGCCGCGACCACGCTGTCGAAATTCATCAGCGGCTCGCCCATGCCCATCATCACCACGTTGGTGATGCGCCGCTGCTGATGCGGAACATTGCCCAGATGCCTGGCGGCCACCCATACCTGGCCGATGATCTCGGCAGTGGAGAGGTTGCGGTTGAAACCCTGGGTGGCCGTGGAGCAGAACGTGCAGTTGAGCGCACAGCCCACCTGCGAAGACACGCACAGCGTGCCGCGCGTCGGTTCGGGGATGTACACCGTCTCGATGGCATTGCCGCCATCCATGCCCAACAGCCACTTGTGCGTGCCGTCGGTCGACCCTTTCTCGTGCAGGATGTTCGGCGGCCCCACACAGGCAACCTCGGCAAGCCTGTTGCGCAGGGATTTGCCAAGGTCGGTCATGCGTTCGAAATCGTTCTCCAGGCGGTGATAGATCCACTTCATCACCTGATCGGCGCGATACGGTTTCTCGCCAAGCTGCGCAAAGAACGCACGCAGGCCCTGGCGATCGAGATCGAGCAGATTGGTTTTCCCCGTCGTGGTCACGATGTCGATTCCGAATTTTCCGTCAGCGCGGGCACAGTTCCGTGGAGGCGAAGAAATAGCTGATTTCGGTGCTTGCCGTTTCCGGCGCATCCGAACCGTGCACGGCATTGGCGTCGATCGACTCGGCGAAATCAGCGCGAATGGTGCCCGGGGCTGCTTCCTTCGGGTTGGTCGCGCCCATCAGCTCGCGATTTTTCGCGATTGCGCCCTCGCCTTCCAGCACCTGGATCATCACCGGTCCGGAAACCATGAAATCGACCAGTGCGGCAAAGAACGGACGCTCGCGATGAACCGCATAGAAACCTTCGGCTTCACGGCGGGAAAGGTGCTTCATCCTGGCGGCCACGACTTTCAGGCCGGCCTTCTCGAAGCGGGAATAGATTTCACCAATGACGTTCTTGGCGACGGCATCGGGCTTGATGATCGAAAGGGTGCGCTCCAGCGCCATGCAGATGCTCCGGAAAGGAATTGTGTGAGTGAAAACCAGGATCCGTTCACCGGATCCGTAACGCTAACACCAAACACGTGAAAAATTCGGCATTTGGTCCTTTAAAGCTTGACAGATTCTAGATCTTTCGCAAGTGCTCGCCGGGTTCGCGATACCGCCGCCCCGCCCCATTCCCGGGTTTGACCTGCGTGCGCCGCGGGCCTATGCTTCAAACGATCGTTTGAGTTCCTGACTTTTGCCTGGGAGACCCGTGTGTCCGGCACCCCATTCTCGACCAAGCAACGCATCCTCGAAGCAGCCGAAAGCCTCTTTGCACGGCACGGGTTCGCTGGCGCCTCGCTGCGACAGGTGACATCGGCGGCCAAGGTGAACCTGGCCGCCGTCAACTACCACTTCGGCTCCAAGGACAAGCTGATCGAGGAGGTTTTCAGGCGTCGACTGGACGAACTCAATCGCAGACGGCTCAAGGCCCTCGAAGCCCTGCAAGACGACGCTTCGCTTGAAGAAGCGCTTTCGGCCTTCATAACGCCGGCCCTGGAGCTGGCCCATGAAGGTGAGGGCGGCGCTGCGTTCGTGCGCGTCCTGGCGCGCGCCTATGCCGAGCACAACGACCAGTTGCGGGCCTTCCTGTCCAACAACTACGGCCATGTGCTGAAACGCTTCACTCAGGTTTTTGCCGGGAAACTGCCGCACCTTTCCCGCGACGAACTGTACTGGCGCACGGATATCGTGGCTGGTGCGCTGACCTATGCCATGGCCGACTTCGGCATTATCCAGCGGCGTCCGAACGTCAGCGAACGCGAGCATCGCGCACAGGCCATCGAACACCTGATCCGATTTGCCTCGGCGGGCCTGCGCGCAGACTGAACCGAACCCCCTTGGTCGACGCTGCACAGTCGTCGACGACACCCAACCTGTTCCATCTGGAGACTGGCATGACCACCAATCCGCTTCGAATCCGCAAAGCTGCGGTGCTCGGCGCCGGCGTCATGGGCGCGCAGATTGCCGCGCACCTGACCCAGGCAGGCATCGAAACCGTACTGTTCGACCTGCCCGCCCGCGAAGGCCCGAAGAACGGCATAGCCGTGAATGCGATCAAGCAACTGGGCAAGCTCAAGCCGGCGCCATTGGCGGAATCGTCACTGGCTGCCGCCATCATCCCCGCCGACTACGACGAGCACCTCGGGCAACTCAAGGATTGCGATCTGGTCATCGAGGCGATTGCCGAGCGCATGGACTGGAAGCTGGATCTGTACAAGAAGGTGGCTGCGCAACTGCCCGGGCATGCGGTCATTGCCTCCAATACCTCGGGGCTTTCCATCAATACCCTGGCCGAGGCCCTGCCGGAAAACCTGCGCCATCGTTTTTGTGGCATACATTTCTTCAATCCGCCGCGCTACATGCACCTGGTCGAGCTGATTCCCAACCGTGCCACCGACGTGGGCGTACTGGACGGGCTGGAAGGTTTCTTGACCACCGCGCTGGGCAAGGGCGTGGTCATCGCCCGCGACACCCCCAACTTCATCGGCAACCGCATCGGCGTGTTCTCGATGCTGGCGACCATGGTGCACACGCAGGCATTCGGACTGGGCTTCGATGTCGTCGACGCCCTGACCGGCCCCGCCATCGGCCGTCCGAAAAGCGCCACCTACCGCACCGCCGACGTGGTGGGCCTGGACACCATGGCGCATGTCATCCAGACCATGGCCGACACCCTTCCCGATGACCCCTGGCACCGTTATTTCAAGGCACCCGAGTGGCTTTCGGCACTGATCGAGAAAGGCGCGCTGGGCCAGAAGAAAGGCATCGGCTTCTACCGCAAGAACGGCAAGACCATCGAAGTGCTGGAGCTGGGCAAGCGCGACTATGTTCCGTCATCGCCAAAGGCTTCCGAGGAAGTCGCTGCCATCCTGGCGATCAAGGACCCGGCCGGGAAATTCGGCAAACTGCGGGCGTCGAGCGATCCGCAGGCCCAGTTCCTGTGGGCATGTTTCCGCGACTTGTTCCACTACACCGCCTACCATCTGGGCGACATCGCGCAGACCGCACGCGACGTGGATCTGGCCATTCGCTGGGGCTACGGCTGGAAGCTCGGACCCTTCGAAACCTGGCAGGCCGCCGGCTGGCAGCAGGTGGCCACATGGATCGAAGAAGACATCGCGGCCGGCAAGGCCATGAGCGATGCGCCCCTGCCCGCCTGGGTCACCGATGGCCGTCGCGGCGTGCATCATGCCGACGGTTCATTCTCGCCCTCGCAGGGCAAGGACCTGCCGCGTTCCTCGCATCCGGTCTACCGTCGCCAGATCTTCCCCGACCTGATCCTCGGCGAAAAGGCGCCCGCGGGCCAGACCGTCTGGGAAAACGATGGCGTGCGCCTTTGGACGCTGGGCGAAGACCGCATCGGCATTCTCTCGTTCAAGACCAAGATGCATACCGTCAACGACCATGTGCTCGACGGCATCCAGGAAGCCATCAAGGTGGCCGAGGACAGCCTCGACGCCATAGTCATCTGGCAGACCAGCGAGCCGTTCTCGGCAGGCGCCGACCTGAAGGGTGCGCTGGGCCTGTTGCAGGAAGGAAAACTGGCGCAGTTCGAGGCCATGGTGGCCAATTTCCAGGCCACCAGCATGGCCATCAAGTATGCGCAGATCCCGGTGGTCGCTGCCGTGCGCGGGCTGTGCCTGGGTGGCGGATGCGAATTCCAGATGCACTCGGCGCGCACCGTGGCGGCGCTGGAATCCTACATCGGCCTGGTCGAGGCCGGCGTCGGCCTGCTGCCGGCCGGTGGCGGGCTGAAGGAAATCGCCACCCGCTGCGCTGCAGCGCCGGTCGGCGATGCCTTTGAGAACGTCAAGCGCTATTACGAAACGGTGGCCATGGCCAAGGTTGCCGGCTCGGCGTTGGAAGCGAAGGCCTTCGGTCTGCTGCGCGAATCGGACGTGGTGGTCTTCAACAGCTTCGAGCTGCTGTACGTGGCCATGCAGCAGGCACGCGCGCTGGCCGAATCGGGTTACCGTCCGCCCCTCCCGGCCCGCCACATCAAGGTCGCCGGCGAACCCGGCAACGCCACCTTCAAGGCCATGCTGGTGAACATGCTCGAAGGCTATTTCATCTCCGAACACGACTTCGAAATCGCCAGCCGCATCGCCGACACGCTGTGCGGCGGCCAGGTCGTGCGCGGCAGCGAAGTCGACGAAACCTGGCTGCTGGAACTGGAGCGCAAGCACTTCGTCGCCCTGGCGCAGATGGAAAAGACCCAGGCGCGCATTGCCCACACCATGAAGACCGGCAAGCCGCTGAGGAACTGAGACTCGGGAAAGGTCAGGCAACGGAACGGCATCGAAGCCGAATTCCCATTCCCCAATTTCCCATTCCCGATCGAGGAACAAGATCATGAGCAAACAGATCCAGGACGCCTACATCGTCGCCACCACCCGCACACCAGTCGGCAAGGCGCCGCGCGGCGTATTCCGCAACACCCGCCCCGACGACATGCTGGCGCATGTCATCCGCGCCGCGCTCGAACAGTGCGCGGGCATCGACCCGGCGCGCATCAGCGACGTCATCATCGGCTGCGCCATGCCCGAGGCCGAGCAAGGCATGAACGTGGCGCGTATCGGCGCCTTGCTGGCCGGCCTGCCCGACTCCGTGCCGGGCATGACCATCAACCGCTTCTGCTCTTCCGGCGTGCAGGCCGTGGCGCTGGCCGCCGACCGCATCCGACTGGGCGAAGCCGACCTGATGGTCGCCGGCGGCACCGAGTCGATGTCGATGGTGCCGATGATGGGCCACCGCGTGCAGATGAACCCGGCCATCTTCAAGGACGACAACGTCGCCATCGCCTACGGCATGGGCATCACCGCCGAGAAGGTCGCCGAACGCTGGAAGGTCACCCGCGAGCAGCAGGATGCCTTCGCGGTGGAAAGCCACCGTCGCGCCCTGGCTGCCATCGAGGCCGGCGAGTTCCGGGACGAGATCACGCCCTACACGCTGGACGACCGCTATCCGGACATCGCCAACCGCAGCGTGCACGAGGACCAGCGCGTCATCGACACCGACGAAGGCCCGCGCCCCGGCACCACGCCGGAAGTGCTGGCCAAACTGCGCACGGTATTCCGCAACGGCCAGTTCGGCGGCACCGTCACGGCGGGCAATTCCTCGCAGATGTCCGACGGCGCCGGCGCGGTGATCCTGGCCAGCGAAAAGGCCATCAAGGAACACGGCCTGACCCCGCTGGCACGCTTCGTCAACTTCGACGTTGCCGGCGTACCGCCCGAGGTCATGGGCATCGGCCCCAAGGAAGCCATTCCCAAGGCGTTGAAGATGGCCGGCCTGAAACAGGACCAGATGGACTGGATCGAACTCAACGAAGCCTTCGCCGCGCAGTCACTGGCGGTGATCAAGGACCTCGACCTCGACCCGGCCAGGGTCAACCCGCTGGGCGGCGCCATCGCCCTGGGCCACCCGCTTGGGGCCACCGGCGCCATCCGCGTCGCCACCCTGGTGCACGGCCTGCGCCGGCGCAAGCAGAAATACGGCATGGTGACCATGTGCATCGGTACCGGCATGGGGGCTGCGGGGATTTTCGAGGCGCTGTAAGCCACATGGTAGCGCAACGATTCTTTCGCACATTTGCTGGGCGGTGTCCCCGCGCCTTCACGCTGCGACGCTCGTGAGGGCTTGCTGCTTGTTCAGTTCGTCCATGCACAGGTAACGCTTGGCGCCCCAGTGGGTGCCGGCCAGGTAACGCAGTCGGGCCGCCGCCAGCATCAGCGCGGCCTGACCATCCGGAAACGCACCCACCACCCGCGTTCGGCGCCGGATCTCGCGCATCATCCGCTCCAGCGGGTTGTTGGTGCGGATTCTTCGCCAGTGGGTCTCGGGGAACGCGTAATAGGCCAGGGTTTCGGCAATATGTCCCTGCACCTTGTCCGCGGCCGCCTCCAGCTTCATGGTCTTGAGCTTGGCCACGACCTGCGCGGCCTTCTCCTGGGCCGCATCGATATCCTCCGCCGCGTGGATCGCCTTGAGCATGGCGGCCACTTCGCGCACCTTGCCGCTGGGCACCACACTGAACACGTTGCGGTAAAAATGCACCGTGCAGCGCTGCCAGCGGGCCTCAGGGTAGTGCTCGCCCAGGCTTTCGACCAGCCCCATGCAGGCATCGGAGATGAACAACCGTGGTGTGGTCAGCCCACGTCCCTTCAGGTAGGCCAGAAAACCGCTCCAGCCGGCCTTGTCCTCCTTGGCCCCTTCGGCCACGCCCAGGATCTTGCGGTAGCCTTCCGTGTCCACGCCGATGGCCACCAGCACCGACACGTTGCGCACCTCACCCGCCCAGGTCCGTTTGAGCACGATGTCGTCCAGGTAGACGTAGGGGTAGTGGCCCTCGATAGGCTCGTTACGCCAGGCTTCAATGCGGGCATAGACCTTCCGGTTGAGCCGGCTCACCGCCCCGGCGCTCACCCGCGTACCCCACAGCGCTTCGGTGATGTCCTCGATTCAGGGTCTCCTCGACCGTGCTGCGTACGACCTGCCCGAGGTGGTCCTGGATCTGCGCCTCGTCGATCTTGATCACCTGGGCCAGGCCAGGGGTAGACTCATTCATGGTGGTGGTCTCCTTGGGTTGGATTGCTTCGTCGCATCCAAAGTATCCAAGCGAGGCCACCGCCTCTTCAAATGTGCGCAAGATACGTTACGTTATCCAGGCCCTGCTGGAATTGCACAAGATTCATGGCCATGGCGCACACCCTCACTCTCGAAGATGGCATCATCGTCGGCCAACGCCGACGCAAATCACGCGACGGGCAGCTGAGTGTCGGGGCTAATCAGGAAAATGCAACACATCGCTTATGTTTTGGTCATTGTAGTAACAATGTCCATTCAGCTTACTAATTCGTCCACCAACGTAATATAAGATGTGCTTCTTTTTTCCAAAGTCAATTAACAGATATTTTTGATCTGTAGGGCAATTAGCCATTTCTTTCGAAATTTCAAAATGTGAAATCAACTGCCGCAGCATATATCCACATGAGTGTCCGCATTTCAAGATAACTTCGACTGTAGCACCCGACCTAAATTCGGAATTTGTAAGATTCAATTGATCAGTCTTGGTGTAGTAATAAAGGTGAACTACACTTGCGCTTGCAATGTAATTTTTAAGGTCACTTGCTTTATCTAATGGCGCTGATGACGCGTAAGAAGGTAGCGCTATCAAAAAGATGGTCATCAAAATGTAGGTTTTTAGTTTGAGCATATCTTGCTACTCGTTGAGCCACACGTGGTAACTGCTTTTGACCAATCGTAATATGATTTCCGAGCGTTAGTTCCAAGCCCCCTAGCAACCTCAGCTTCAATTTGAGTTGCTCTCTCCTCCTCCTTAGCCTGAATTATTCACGGCACAAAGGATGAGAAGGCCTTTTGTGTGATAAGATATTGTTGCGAAACAGATACTTACCCATCAAAAGGGCCTTCTCATGAGTTACCTTAGCACAACGCAGAGCGTGC